>Ga0209541_10013022_pt1 | contig 12773 bp, 7 predicted proteins | sample RifCSPlowO2_01_FD_184027 | JGI IMG/M metagenome (GOLD analysis project Ga0209541, IMG submission 184027) | Groundwater microbial communities from Rifle, Colorado - Rifle CSP2_plank lowO2_0.1 (SPAdes) (version 2) | ecosystem: Environmental > Aquatic > Deep subsurface > Groundwater | place: Rifle...
TTAAGATAGCCAATTTCCCCCTCAACTTCTGCCTGCTCGTGTACATCTTTTTGAGGAAGTCTTCCCTTGCCTCTTTTATATAATCTTAAGGTGTAATCCGGATATTGTCCGCCCTTTAAAAGGAATTTTCCTAAAAACCAATTTTTTCTGGGAAGCCAAAATCCGTTAAATGTTAATTGTGAATTGTTAATTGTTGATAAAATCTCTTTTCTTAACTCTTCCGATACTCTTTCATCTGCATCAAGCTGAAGTATCCAATCTTTTGTTGCCATATCTATTGCCATTTGTTTATTAATATGAAAAATGGGTTTATTTGTTGTGACTTTTATTTTTGCTCCAAATTTTTTTGCTATATCAACTGTTTTGTCTTTTGATGAGCCATCAACTACAATTATTTCATCGGCGATATCTTTTATGCTGTCAAGGCACGCGGCAAGATTTTTTTCTTCGTTATGTGTTGCCAAAACCACGGAAAGACTCTTTCTCATAGAATGATAATACTAGGAAAGCCTCGCTTTTACAAACTTAAATAACAAGAAACCTATTATATTGAACATAACTGCTATAGATATTGCATCGGCAAAAGCTCTTAACTTAGTTTCCCTGTATAAAGATTCGATTTTGTAATTTCCTTTATCAAGATAAAAAAGCATAATACCTCTGTATTGCTGATTTTGGTATTCGATTTTTACCGGATTACTGTTTGCTTTTATCTCCCAACCGGGAAAATATAGAGTATTTTCGGCAAATAATGTTTTCTTCTTAACCTCAACATTATAAGCATGGTAAATTGACATTCTTTTTGTTTCTGTAATCTTTGCATCTCCATCTAGTAACTCGAGGTGTGCTTTAGGTGCTTTTTCCATAAATCTTACAGACCAGACGGGAGAACTTTCGCCAGTGTCGGTTGTACTTTTATAAACCCCACTAAAAAAATTTTCAGGCTTATAGAGATAGCCCTTAGGTCTTATGTAGTCTTTACTAAGAACTAAAACCAAAACAATAAAAAAGGCTAAAATCCAAACATGGTATTTTCGAGAAATTTTTTCGGTAATAAAAGCCCCCAATACAGATGTTGTAAAAACAGTAACTGATAGAAATCTCCAAGAGAATTGGAAATTCTGAAAAAGCATTATTCTTTCCCACACAAAACTTGAAACAGGAAGCATCAAAAATATAGCAATTAGCGAATAAACCAAAAGTCCTGTGACAAACAGTAAATCTTTGGTTTTTTTTCTATAAAGATGAGACCCCGAAATTGTAGATGCTATCAAAAAAAACCAATGAACAATACCAAGCTGAACGGTAAATTGACCGCTCCCGCCATAACTCCAGGGACCATAAAGTAAATCTTTAAAACTCACAAATCTCCCAATATAACTTCCTGCTGTAACTATATTTCTCAGTGTATATTTTCCCTCAAAAAATGCCGGAATCCAAAAAAATGCAGAAAGTCCGAATCCTAAAATAATTAGAAATATTAGATTCAATGCAAATAAATTTTTTTTCTTTGATATAAACAAAAGAAATAATGAATAAAATATAATAAAAGGCAAAAGCATAAGACTTATGGCATTATGAGATAAGATCAAAAGCGCTAAAGAGACTGCGCCAAATATAGAAAATTTGTATTTTTGATCCTTATACAACTTGTATATGAAATAAAGTGAAAGAGGAACAAATGCAAAAGATAAATTTTCTCCAATATCTCCCCTAACATATAAATCAACAAATCTATACGGAGCATAGGTATATAAAATAGCGCCTAAAACCGCAGGGATTTCTCCCAAAAAAGAAGAAAGCCAAAGATACATAAAAAGCAACGACAGAATCATCCCAAGTGCAAAAACAATTTTTACAGAATCGATAAGAGAAAAACCAAGTAAATGAAAGAACGAAGCAAAATATGAAGGCAATGGATATAAAAATTCCAAAATTGGATGTCCGTATCCCCAATTAAGGTTTCCAGCCCATCTTGGAATAAAATTTCCTTCTTGTAGATTTTGATAAAAATTGGCAATCCTTGCTACATGATCCTGCCCATCATGGGTTATGGGAAGCCCGGGATGAAAAAGATCTAGTAAAGGAATAAGTCCTACTAAAATCAAAATTATAAAGACAAAATATTTTTTATATTTTTTCATTTTCTTCTATTCGTTTTTGAATTATAAATCCGCTTGGTAAAGTTCTCGTATAAACAATGGCTCCGGTTTTGATAACGGTTTCAAGCCATCCTTTGTAACTCCATAGCTTTTCCGGATCTGGTTCTATCAATAAATAAAACTCGCCTTTCTTTTCTCTATAGGGAACGTAATTATACTTTGTTTTTCCATGCCACCATACAAGGTAATCATATGCATAAGTATAAACAGGAGGGGTAAAAACTAAAAGACCGAATGGTTTTCCTTTACTATCTTTATATACATAATCAATAGCATCTATCTTCCCTCTAATTTTTGCAGTTCCGCCATAGTCAAAATAGTCTATTAGATAGGCATTTTTTGTGTACTGATAATATACAATGAGAAAATAGCATAATACTGTAAAAAGTATCATCTTTCCAACAATATTCTTTCTAACAAAATACATAACAATTATACCTATAAGAAAGCAATAAAATATGTATAGTTGTAAAATCCACCATGTCCACATATGGGATTTATAAAACATGAAGATAAAAAAAAGTAAAAATGGATTAGAAGCAAGGTAGAAAACAAAAGCCTTCTTTTCGAACACTTGATTTTTATCTCTTATATAAAGACAGCATCCAAGCAGAATGAATAGTACGATAATATACCAAAAATTTCCGATTCCAGGAAGCATCGAGGAGAAACTCGAAGAAAAAATTGCAACATGATTCATGAAAATGTCAGATGAAAATCCGCTTGGTTGAGTAACTTTATTAGCTTCTGGGATAATTAAATTTATTACTCCCTTCAGATTAAGAAAACTATGTCTGATATCAAAAATTAAAAGTGGTAGAAATGGTAAAGAAAAACCAACGATAAACCCAAACAATGACCTTCCTGTTATAGTTTTCTTCCAAATTAGAAAAAGTACAAACAAAATCGATTGAAAAAGAAGGGTTCCGCTAGTTGCGATTTCAAAATGAGACATAAGTCCAATAGTGAAACCTAAAAATCCTAAGTATTTTTTATTACCCTGCAGTATCTTATAAGTAAAATAAAGAAAAAATACAGAAAGGAAAGAAATAAGAAAGGGTGGCCAAATAAATCTGGATTGGGTAATTATATTTGGAGAAACCGCTATTAAAAACCCTATTAATATTCCCTCCTGCCAACTGAACATTTTTTTAGCAAGGAGAACTACTGTAGCAACTGTAGCAACACCCATAATAAGCATTAATATCATTCCGCCATAAGGATCACCATCAAAAACAAGAAATGGGACAGACAATAGATAAATCCATCCTGGTCCTTGAAAAAATCCCCCCGCACCACCCACAGGAATCCCAATTAGAGTCAGCTTGTAATCTACGACAATTTTTTTTGCCTCTAAAAAATATTGACCTTGATCAAATCCAAATAAATAATTCCCGCTTAAAACTTCGACTGATCTTGGAATTAAGGCAAGCAGTAGGATAAAAATACTAATTAATAAAAATTTTCTTTTTAATATTTTTCTTATCATCTTAATAAACATTTATTCCTTTCTGTCTCATAAAATAATAGTACAAATAACTTTCCGGTACCCCTTGTTGAAACCCAATTCTTCTACCCTGTCTAATTGCATTTAATACTGTTCTTTCTCTCTCTGCTAAACCAGTATCTTTATAAGGAAGATAATTAATTACATTTGTTATCGCTACATAAATTAATATTATTAAAACCGCAATTTTGGGAATTATATTTTTAATCATCCATACTCTTGCAAAAAAATAAGAAATGATGAAAAGGGCAATAAATCTATTGACTGAAAAATAATAATCGCTTATTTCTCCGCTATAAGTAGCAAAAACAAACCATGGAACAATAAACCAAAGTAAAACAAGGTAACAAAAAATTAATTGTTCTCTAGAAATAGATTTATATAAAAACATTATAAAAAATAGAGGAAACGCAATAAATTTCAATTGTGTCAATTTATCCATAAATAAGTAGGGATTAAATTGAATTAAACCGTCCCCTGCAAGCTGAATAACTCTTCTTAAATGAAATCCGTGATAATATGTGTTCAGATAATTTGTTAAATGAGATGTCTGCGAATTGCCCTGTTTTATTTGCGCAATTGCATTTGGCAAAAGCCAAATTAAAAACAACGGTATAGATATTAGAATATATTTTATAGTTTGCTTGTTCTTTGGAAAAAATGGTAAAGACAATATAACAATTAAAGGAAAAAATACTGAAGTAAAATGTATCTGAAAAGAAAAACCAATTGCCAAAGAAAGAGCAATAATATATTTGGAATTACCTGTAATTATTTTATAAAGAAAATAAAATATCAGAATTGAAATTCCGGGAATAAAGTTAACGGGCCCTTGTACTCTGTCGAAAATAATGGCGGGAAAAACAAATGTGTTTATAAATACGGCAATTAAAGCAACTTCAGTAAAAAATAATTTTTTAGAAACATAAAATATAACCCAAAAAGTAAAAATACTTGTTAAGCCTGCAAATACTCCGGAAGCAATAGGATTAAGATTAAATATCCAGTAAAAAAACGATATTAAATAATAATAAACTGGTCCTATATATATTCCTGTATTTCCCTTTGCTTCGAATCCAACCAAAGGAAGTTTTCCATTAACGACAAGATTCATTGCAGCCCAAGCATTGTCTACTTGATCCCAGCCAAAAGGATTTTTCCCATTTATATCGTAAAAACGTAGAAAAAGTTCAAATAAAAAAATTACCAATACTATTATCACTGATTTATTATTTCTCAATAACTTTAAATATTTTTTAAATTTTTTCATAAGCTAGCGCGTTCTCGTTTGAACTACAATTCCCCCCTTTATTGTTTCCGATTTTATTACTTTTCCATCTTCCCCTCTTTGCTTTAGCCAATCTGTAAGCCTTCCAGGGTTTTGAAAATCCGGCTCAAGAATAAAGTACGCCAAATTTGCCTGTTCCGAAGACGAGTAATTATATTTTTTTGGGCCGTACCATTTAAAAAGGTATTGGTATGTGTAATCGTGGACTGGAGGGGTATAAACTACATACTTAAATTTTCTTCCGTTTGCATCGCTATAGATGTAATCAATAACCGCCAATTGATTTCTGTAAACCGCAGCATCTCCTTCCCATAAAGGTCTATTTAAACTTTGTATTAGATTAACGGGGTTAAGGTTTATAACAACAATTAATAAAAATAAAACTGAAGCTAAATTGTTTGATAATTTTTTAGATAAAAGATACAAACTAATACCAAAAAGCAAAATATAAAAAACAGGAACTCCAACTAGATAATGCGGCCAAATATCATGACTAAAGAATATTGTTCCCAATAAAAAAACGACTATTACTATTACCGAAGTGTTGATAAAATTTTTAATTAAAATATCTGTTTTTCTATATAAAAACAAGAGAGTGAATGAAATAAATAACAGAATAAATAAACCAATAAATTTATTTTCAGCTGCAAGCGTAGAGTTAAACTGATCAAAAAAAACATTTAATCGACTTATGAAAGTGTTTAGAATCGTTGATGCCCCATGTAATGAATTTCCGCTTAAGAAAAAACTTGTAAAATATTTTGTCATTAAAAACTGATGTCTTATTTCAAAAAATATTCTAGGAGCAAGAATAATCAGTCCACCAAAAACAAAATAAAATATAGACTTAATAGATATTTTTCTTTTTACTGTAAAAACAACTGAAAGAATAATTCCAATAGATAATAAAAGTCCGAAAACTATTTCAAGATCTGCAATTAAAGTAAATAGAATCCCCAATGCAAAATAATATTTTAATTTATTTTCTTTATTTCTACTGTATATTTTGCCGAGAATAAGTAAAACAAAAATTACAAATAGAGGTATAATATTAGGATTCCAAATTTGTGCGGAAAGCGAAATCATAATAGGAGAAACGCTGGCAAGAGCTGCCAAAGTAATTCCCAAAAATTTTCCGCTAATTTTTAATCCAACTATATAAAAAGAGACTATAGAAAAAATACCAACTAAAGCCATTACCAAAGCTATCCCTTGCGGGTCGCCTGAGGCGACAATAAAAAACGGAGTAAGCAAATAATACCACCAAGGACCATAGAATACACCAGGAAGCCCTGTGGTTGCTCCAATCAGTGGAATTTTATGAAGATAAACAATATTCCAAAGAGCTAGCATGTCCCTTCCTACGTCATAGGTAAAGGCAAAAGAATTTGTAAAAACTCCTGGTAAACGCAAGAAAGCACCTATCAAAACTAAAAAATGCAGGATTAAGAATTCTTTCTTAAAAAAAAATGAAAATTTTATTTTATTAAATTTCATGTTCCGGCTATTCTTATCGCTTCGGTTCCATCAAGATTATATATTCTTTTAATTACAGGAACACGATTGGGAATATCAGAGGGCACACCGATAATTAAAACGTTTTTCTTAACTGAATCTCTTTCCCAATCAATTGACTTAAATGTGTATTTATCAAAAAAATGATTAGCACCATATCCTCCGGAGCTGTACTCACTGACTTCCTGATAATTTTGGGGTGGATACTTAAGATAAAAAAGAAAAAACATGTAAGACTTATCCATTGGTTGTCTATCAGAGACGATAATTTGAGAGTAACTACCTTGAAGCTTATTTACTTCATCTACGGCTTGCTTGTATCCGTATTGCCACTCTGCGGAATCATAATAATTTAATTGAACAAAATATTGATTTAAATAATAGAAAAGATTAAAAATAAAAAATAAAATACATAAGTTAAATATTAAATATTTTACTCTAATACTTAATACTTGATACTTAATACTTGATACAAATTGGAAGGCTGAAATGAGGCCGATCGTTGTAAAGATTTGAAACGTCGGCAGGAAATTAAGAGTTCTTACTGCATGAGGAACCCCGCTTGTAATTGAAGCAGGAATTGGAGCAATTAAAAACCAAGAAAAAATGAAGAGCTTTGTTTTTTTATCAAAATCTCCGAAAATTAATTTATAAATGCCAAGCAGAATAAAAGGAAACTCGAAGAGATACAAAAGTCCCATATTGGGCGCGTGATGTCTTGCAATATCTCCTTTTATAAAAAGCCAGTTAAGATTAAAATGAGAGATGTATCCTTCAACTATTGTTTTTGCGTATACTATTCTTCTATTGTCTAAAATTAATCCCAATTTATCGTTAGTTGCTTTATCCCATTCAAGTTTTTGTATATTATTTTTTAACAATTCTGTTTGATAAGAAAAAACACTCGTTCCTGTTACCCTAAGAAGGGCAGCTTTATTATTTAATATATAAAAAGCCATAGGCATTACTACGATTAGACCTACAATAATTGCAAAAAAAACATACTTTCTGCCTAGTGAGAACAGTTCTTTTCTGAAAATTAAAGCTAACGCCAAAACAAGAAGAGGCGTAAATACTTTTTCGCTTTGATAAGAGTAAATTGAGAGACCAGCAAAGAAAGCAGATAAACTAAGCATCCAAGGCTTCTTAAGCCCTTTGATAAAAAACAAGACCATTAGTATGTTTAAACAAATCCCAATGTTTGACTCAAATCCTACTCTTGAAAACTGAATGGACCAAGGAGATATAGCCAAAAGAAAACTTGAAATAAGTGCTAAATAATCTTTGTATTTATATTCTTCAAATAGCTCGCGAACAAGATAAAAAACCGCAACAACGGATATTATTCCAAAAAATGCCGACGGAAGTCTAACGGCAAAAACGCTTAATCCAAATATTAATATCGAAGGAATAGTAAGATAAGCATATAGGGCTGGTTTATAATCATCAAAAGACCTAAGTACAACAGGCAAAAACTTACCAAACTCATCTTTCCCTGTATGAATAATAGAATAAGAGCTATATCCAAGGGCTACCTCATCCCAATCGGGAGATGGCGGAACATTTCCAAGCTGCCATAACCTCAAAACTGACGACAGAACAACTATTAAAAATAGGATTGTCCAAATAAGTTTTTTACTAATCATACGTATATGCAACTAAAACTTTCTCTCCATTTAATAAGTAAAAAGTTTTAACAATTGTTGCATTTTCAGGAATATCGTAAGGACTATTAATATATAAAACCTTATTATTTTTACTTAAAGAGTAATTATATTCGTCTGGAAAAAGATACTTTCCAAAAGCCCTGACTGAAACAAAACCAAAATTATCTCTTTCTATTTTTGCAGTCTGCCTGAAAACTTCGGGGTTTGTTTTTGTATAAAAAAGATAATAAATATATGGTCTTCCCAAGACGCTTGAAACCTGTATGTAGTCATACTTATCTTGCACTGATTTTGCATAATCAATTGATTGCTTATACCCATACTGCCATTCTCCGGAATATATTTTTGGATAGTGAACTAAATAGTCGTGGTAAAAATAAAGAAAGTTTAAAAAAAGTAGTAAATAAAAGACGGTAAGTATAAGGTATCTATATTTCTTAATTTTTTCATACAACTGTACAAAGCCATAGGCTGTAAGAATTTGAAATGTTGGCAGCGTTGTCTCAATTCTTAAAGCATGGGGCGTTTCTCTCGCTGTTGCTGCCGGAATAATGCCGATTAAAAGCCAAATCGGCACTAACCACCAATTACTTTCTTTTTTCCTGATTAAAAATAGAATTCCGATAATAAAAAACGGCAAATCCCAAAGATATAATTCACCAACTGTCTGAGTGGAAAATTTTGGATTTCCGTCTCCTTTTATAAATAAAAAGTTTGGGCTTAAATTATCAAAGTAATGCTTTACATATTCTAACGAGTACAAAACTCGTCTATTATGAATTAGTTTTGACCAAAAAGCGTTATTATCATTAGCAATTTCTTGGTTTGATGTTTTAATTATGTTTATATCCGAAAAAATATTTACCTCTCTAAATCTAAGACTTGCTTTTGAAGAAGTTAAAAAACTTGCTATCGGTAGCAATAAAATTATTCCAAGTATAATTCCTGTTATAGCAAGTTTTCTGATTTTAAGAAGCTCTTTTCTAAAACCAACTCCCAGCATCAAAATCAAAAGTGGAGCTACTACCCTTGCAGTGTTAAAGGTATAAATTGAAAGAACAAATGAAGTAATTGATAACAATATATACCATTTCTTTTCTTGAACCGCCAAAAGAAACAGCCATATACCCGATACAATAAAAAATGTAGCGACATTTGCTTCGAATGCGGCGCGGGAAAGCATAATGTGCCAAGGAGATATTGCAAGTATTAATGCTGACATCAAGGCATAAGATTCTTTTAATTTTGATTTCCAGAAAATTCTTTTTACAAGAAAATAGACTACAATAACCGTTAATACTCCTAAAAAGGCTGATGGAAATCGCACTGCAAATTCGGAAAGCCCGAAAATCTTGACAGGCAATACATCTAAATAAGCATAAACCGGAGGCTTAAAATCTCCAAAAGATTCAAGATAATCCAAAGGTAAAAATCTTCCAAATTCATCTCTACCATCAATCCCTAGCGAATATGCATTATACCCCCAAGCCGCCTCATCCCATGTAAGACTCGGCGGATTATTACCTAACTGATAAAACCTCAAAAAAAAGCCAATGGCTACAATAACACTAAGTAAGAAAAACCTCCATTGATTTTTTTTCATAATTATTATTTCTTTAAACAAAACGGCAACAGCAATGATGTAATTAAATATTTTTTTGTTTAATTAATTTTTATAAATCTTCCACACGGCATGCAAGGGCTCTCCTACTTGAATTATTGACTTTATCGGCTCGGTTGTGGTTTCTTTGTAACAGTCGCCAGGAATTACATACAAAGTATTTGGAGGCAAGTAAATTCTTGGGTCAAATGGTTTATTGTATGTTTTTATACAATTGCCAATAAAATAAATATTTTTCAGTTTTTTACTTTTATATGCGGCCTGAACTATATTTGGATCTTCACGATTAAAAAGAGCATACTGCATAAGCAATCCGCCTTCATTAGCAATATAAACTTGTTTATAGTTGTCTTTTTCTTGCGCAATGTATTCACTAACATCTCTTGAACTTCTCAACCATTCCTCTGCACCATAAATACTATATCGATAATGATATTGATATAAATATTCTACTATTAGAAAGACATATAAAAGAATAAAGGCACTCATAAAAATGACTGAATAAACTTTTTTCTTATTTATAAACTTTACACACATTTCATATATTCCACATCCTACAATAATAGACAGGAATGGCAACATCATTATGCTTCGCATTCCATATGATTTATCAATGGTAATTACCGATGGAATAGGAGCAATTAGAAGACCAAGAATGAGAAAATTTCTTATTTTTTTTGTACGCAAAACATAAGCAATACCAAAAAGCAGTAAAGGAAGTTCTATAATATACATTACTCCTCTATAGTTAATACCAAAGATCTCTTTATTATCCCCCGTTTCACCATATAAAAAAAGGTACTGTGGTGAAAATGCTTCAAGATAATTTTCTCGTATTATACGTAGAAAGGTTAAAGGCTTATTGCTAAATATATTGCGTAAAATAAGAGGAGCAGCATTATAAGTTCGTTCCGTATTGACTAAATTTGTAATCACACTAGTATCATTGGTAAGAAGAACTTTTTGCCTATTTACATTCTGTGAATAAACAATGTACAGAAAAGATGAAGCTATTAAGATTATTCCTGCTATAAAAATAAGCATTTCTTTTTTCCTCTTTATGATTTGATTTCTAAAAATGAATAACAATGCAGGGATAAATAAAAGCATAAATATCTTTGTTCCATGATAACTATAGAAACCTAAAAGAAAAGCAGGTAACGACCAATTAATATTTCCTTTATCTCTATTTTTAAGAAAAATGTATATTCCGAGTAAATAAAAAAACAAGGCTAGCATACCATCGTATGAAACCCGACTAAATTGTAAATGCCAAGGAGAGACAGAGAGAACAAATGCCGCAGACAACGCAATATAATAATTATTGGTTATATTCCTTGCTATCAAAAAAAGCAAAAAAACTCCTGCTATTCCTGCCAATGCAAATGGTAAACGAGCTGCAAAAAGAGACAGACCTAATATCCTAATAAACGGAGACATTGTATAGATTGGCACAGGACTAAAGGAATTAAAAATATTAAAAGATAACGGAAGAAAATTTCCAGCAATATCTTTGGAAGTTTGAGAAATTGAATATGCATTATAAATATAAGTTACCTCATCATTTGTTGCTCCTGACGGAACAGAACCCAATTGCCAAAAACGAAGAATAGCTGCAATAACTACAATGGCGAACAGTAACATCTTCCAATTCAATAAATTAATTTTTTTCATTTAATATCCATTTTATATATCGTAGCAGTTTGATTTCCATACACTTTATGTATATAATCTACATTTTCAGCAAAAGATAATGGATATGGGCTGTAAATAAACGAGATGTTATTTTTTCTTAGTTCTTGTTTTACTTCATCTATCAGGCCTGCGTATTTAGAATTATCTATTGATATACTATTAAGCAAAATAATTTTACGTATAAAATCAATTCTTGGAGCGACATTGACACCTGTAAAATCAATATATTCATTATTAAGATAACCTCTTTTGTTTCCAAACGCTATAATCGCGGGGGTTGATGATCTATACCATCCTAGTACATCTTTTTCAGTCGCAGCAACATTTTTATTCGGGATTTCTAAAACCGTTTGATTATAATTCCCTTTAGATTTTAGAAATTGCATTGCCTTGAAATAGGGATCCGATAATTGAGAACTTTGAGAACGAAAAGAATCAAAGTATCCTTTATAATTCTCGTATGCTGATGGCAATGTTAAGATTAACACTATAATAAAAAGCGCTACTTTTAATATTTTGCTATAAGAAAAACTAAACAGCTTATAGAATCCAAATGCTGCAAATAGAGATATGAAAAATAGGAAATACCATGTCATTTGAATTATTTCAAATACTTTTCCTGATTGAATAAAAAATAGAGGTATCAAAATAGAAATTAAAGTCATTATCAAAATAACGATAGTAAGAAGCGAAGGCTTTTTGCGTTTTTTTAAAAAGAATAATAGCAAAAATAACAACCCTATTAATCTTGTACCCAAATTGCCAAATATAAAAACGTACCAACTATACAACTCCGTTTCTATTATGCCCTTTATTACTGAGAGCTTGGTATAGGTATACATTTTTTCTGCGTATCCATACCATGGCATATTATCTACGAGTACGCTATGAGGAGCCCAAAGCGGTGCAAAAATAAGAATAGAAGAAGTATCCCTAAAAATTCCATATGTAACAACAAATAGAATTCCCGAAGTAAGTAATGATACTAATATTAAATAGTTTTTCTTACGAATGCTTTCCATTAAACTAAACAAAATAAAACCACCAGCAAGAATAATACCAGCGTACACCTTGAACATCGTTGCTAAACCAACAAATAATGCAACAGGAATAAGCCAAGTGTTTTTTTTGGACTCTAGATATTGATGGATTGCAAGAAGTGTTGAAATAACAATAAGAATTGATATAGCAAATGGTGGATTTATAAGTGATGTTGCCGACTGCTGTATTCCAAAAGCGCTATCCAAACTCAAATTCTCATGACCTCTAAGTCGTAATATGAATGCGAAACTACCGCCAAACATGGTCAAAAAAACTG
>Ga0209541_10013023_pt1 | contig 12772 bp, 13 predicted proteins | sample RifCSPlowO2_01_FD_184027 | JGI IMG/M metagenome (GOLD analysis project Ga0209541, IMG submission 184027) | Groundwater microbial communities from Rifle, Colorado - Rifle CSP2_plank lowO2_0.1 (SPAdes) (version 2) | ecosystem: Environmental > Aquatic > Deep subsurface > Groundwater | place...
AAAACTCGGAGTTGGCGCCTACTGCTCCTCCCTCGTTCGTACAGCTATCGGAGATCATAAATTAGAAAATGCCCAAAAATTGGCCTAAAATGACCGGATGTCACACGGAAGTGATAATGTCCTATTTTGACGGAAGTTAAAATGTCCTACCTGTGGTAGAATGTTTAGTTAATCCTAACCATCCTATCCATATGGCTAATACATTTTCGCTTCCTATGAGTACCAAAGAAATTGATCGCCTAGATATACTTAGACGATTACTGCGCAGCGAGATTAGCGGCCCGATGGCCGCTAATTCTCTCGCACTGTCCACTCGTCAAGTTCGTCGTTTAAAGGCCTCGGTTAAAAAGAATGGCGCACTTGGTCTCATTCACGGCAACCGTGGTAAACCAAGTCCGAACCGTTTACCGGACAATGAACGAAAAAGAATTGTGGCGTTAGTCAGCGAAAAGTATTTAGATTTTACGCCGACATTTGCCGCTGAGAAACTTTCGGAAGTTCACGGCATCGACCATGATCCAAAAACTATTCAAGCAGTGTTGGTCGAGGCCAATGTTTGGATCAAACGAATTAAACGAAAAAAAGAACAGCACCGCTCGTGGCGCGAGCGCCGTCCGGCCAGAGGCGACCTTATTCAGTTCGATGGCTCATACGAGCATTGGTTTGAAGATCGAGGTGGCGAAGCCTGCCTCTTGGCCGCGATTGATGATGCCACCGGGGAGGTCGTTCACGCGATGTTTGATTACGACGAAGGGGTCGTACCGGTCTGTGGCTTCTGGGAGGCTTATTTAGCCAAGCATGGCAAGCCACTGGCTATATATTTGGATAAATTCAGCACATACCGCATGAATTTACCTACTGCGAGAGAAAATGCCGACACACTCACGCAGTTTCAGCGAGCCATGCAAGAACTCCATATTGAAGTTATACATGCCAACAGTCCCCAAGCCAAGGGTCGAGTGGAACGGTTGTTCCAAACTTTGCAGGACAGATTAGTCAAAGAGCTGCGACTAAACAACATCTCGGATATTGAAACCGCGAACAAATTTCTCACCGAGAAATTCATTCCCGCTTTCAATACTAAATTCGCGGTTGACCCAAGAACAAAAGCAAACCACCATCGACCGCTCATCCAGCGCGAAACCAACAATCTGTCTGCTATTCTTTGTCGTCAAGAGGAACGCACTGTGAGGAGTGATTTTACGATCAGTTATGCGACTCATTGGTACCAACTCACTGCCGAGCAACCGGTTAATGTTTGCAAAAAAGATGTAATCATCGTCGAAGAACGACGAGGTGGAGCTGTCCAAATGCGGCTACGTGGAAAATATTTAAACTACTACACTTTACCTGTTAGACCGTCCAAAACATTAAAAACACCAATTTGGGTGTTGCCAGCCAGCGAACGGCCGGTGGCAAAGCCACCGGCTAACCACCCGTGGCGACTCCAAATGAAGGCATCTGTTTTACAAACCCATCTAACTCACACTAGGACAGATTAACTTCCTGTACAGGTAGGACATTTTAACTTCCGGTTGACAGAAGTCAACCGAGCATTTGAACATAATTTTATAATCTGGTAATATACATATAATGACCAATGAATTATGGGAGATGAAATTGTAATCGTTAATCACGACAAGTTAGAAATCACCAAACAAGCGATCTCCAACGCCGGAATTGCTAATTTTCACGTTGTAGCTGATTTTGACCGTACTTTAACCAAAGCTTTTGTTGGCGGAATTCAGACCCCCTCTTTGATCTCAGTTTTACGCACTGAAAAAATGCTTACTCCGGATTATTCGGCTAAAGCGCAAAAACTTTTTGAGAAGTATCACGCTATCGAAACCGACGCCAACTATCCTGATGATAAAAAATTATTGGCGATGCATGAATGGTGGCAAAAACACATGCAGTTGCTTACCGATTCAAAATTAAATAAAAATGATCTTACGACTGTCGTTAATACGGGCAAGGTTGAACTTCGTGATGGTTGCTGTGAATTAATCAAATGGCTAGACGTTCATTCGGTACCGCTCATGATTTTCTCATCGAGCGGATTGGGTGTTGATATGATTGCGCTTTTTTTAAAAAAATGTAGACACTTATTCGGCAATGTCCACATCATATCCAATATTATAAAATGGAACAAGGACGGCTACGCGACCGGATTTCAAGAACCAATTATTCATGGGATGAATAAAGGTGAACATGCGTTAGAAAAATATCCGGTATTTAAATTAATTAAAAATCGTAAAAATATTTTATTACTTGGAGATAATCTGAGCGATCTTGGAATGGTCGCGGGGATAAAATATGACAATATAATTAAAATTGGATTTTTAAATATTAATGTGGAAAAAAATCTGGAAGTATTTAAACAAAATTTTGACATCGTGATTACCGGCGACGGCAAAATGGATTATGTTAATCAATTATTAGAAGAATTATTCTGATTTGTTACGATACCAACCAATAATAACGTTTGACAATAATAACGTAACGTGTTATTATATTAATGCCCATGATAAAAAGCTTCAAAAATAAAGAAACAGAAAAAATATTTGGCATGGAACGCTCTACCAAATTGCCACAATCCATCCAACGAGTTGCTACGAGAAAATTATGGATGATCGACGCGGCAACAACAATAAATGATCTGCGCATACCTCCGGCAAACCATTTGGAACAGTTAAAAGGCAATAAACAAGGACTGCATAGCATTCGTATCAATGATCAGTGGAGGATCTGTCTTATGTGGCGTGAAAGCAATGCTTATGAAGTGGAAATAATAGATTATCACAAATAAATTCAAATTTATGAAAAAAAAAATAAAACCAATTCATCCGGGAGAAATACTAATGGAAGAATTTCTAAAACCCTACAACATCAGTCAATACCGCCTGGCAAAAGACATCTGTGTCGCCCCTAGAAGAATCAATGAAATTGCGCACTTTACCAGAGCTATTAGCGCCGATACCGCCTTGCGTTTGGGGAAATACTTCAATACATCGCCACAATTCTGGATGAATTTACAATCTCATTACGATTTGGCGGTAAAAAACAATCAATTATCCAACACTTTGAAAAATAAAATCCGAGTATTTGAATTTGCGGTTTGAACAATTACTTCTGACACTTGGGACAAAACACCGTCCCCCGGCCTGCTACTCGCAGGCTTTTTAGTTGATTGCCACAAACAAAACATTTTTCTTTAGTACGCCCATAAACCTTTAAATATTTCACATAATTCCCTTTTCTACCTTCACAATCTCGGTAATCACTGAATGAAGTCCCACGATGCTTAATCGCTAATTTTAAAATCTTTTTGGCATAATCCGCTATTTTTTGAAGTTCTACTTTTTTTAAGGAATTTACTCGCCTATCCGGCCGCACACCCGCGCAAAAACAAATTTCATCGGCATAAATATTTCCAATACCGGCGATCTCTTTTTGATTCATTAAAAGTGTTTTAATATTTCCACTTTTATTTTCTGCCAATTCAATTAATTTTTGTTGATTAAATTTTGTATCCAAGGGATCAATGCCATATTTCGCAACGACTTTTTCTTTTTCTTCTTTGTTCACCAATTTTATATATCCGAAACGACGTATGTCATTAAAAAATAATTTTGTGCCATCGGTAAAATGAAAAATATCTCGGGTGTGGGAATTCGGTAAATTCTGAATATCCTTTTCATTTTGCGCATGACCACCAGCCACTACACAGCTTTTCATTTGGTAAATGAGCCGGCCGGTCATTTTCAAGTGTATCAACAAAAAATTATCCTGTTTTTTCAGGACAAAAATTAAGAGCTTGCCGTAGCGCTCGATATCTTTGATGGAATTTCCTGAAATAGCTTTGACCATTTCAGCATCACCCGCGTGCTTATCCAACATCTCAAGAGTTTGAATTTTTTTGTGAAGAATTCTCTTTTTTAAATCTTCGCGAATTGTTTCAACTTCCGGAAGTTCGGGCATAAAAATTAAAATCCATACTTTTTCAATAACTCATTTAGCTTTTTTACCTTATAATCACCAAATTGAGAAAGTTCGGTCCTAATTCGGTCAATACTTTCTTCTTCAGATAAAACCGGTGAGCTTTTAGAAAAAAACTTATCGGCCAAACATACAATTTCTTCTTCTGTGGATGTCGGCACCATGTCTCGGTGTGGAATGGGTAAATTTTGTCTTTCAATATCTTCCTTCAATGAAAGCCCGACACCAATATGTCTTTCACACACCAAGGCATGTTTGGGATACCCTTCTTTTTCTAAAATTTCTCGACCCAAGACGCCATGACAAATATATGGTTTATCCCCCAAACAACCAATATACGGCGCATTGGTTAAAAAAACCCCAATATCATGCAACATCGCCGCTTCTGCAATAAATTTTTTATCAGGATGTAGTTGTGGCACCCTATCAGCAATTTCCAACGCCTTCTTCTTCACAGCATTCGAGTGCGCTACTAAAATATTATAAGCCTTTGAATCTTTTTTATAATATTTTTCTATGATTTTTAATGGATCCATAAATAAATTATCAAACTGTTATATTGTCCCGATGTAAAATCGGGATCCCGACCCGAGCGTCGCGACCAAATTATCGTATTGTCATTTCGACCGACCCGCCCGTTGGCGGGGAGTGGAGAAATCCCTTAAACCCATTCCCTACTCAAATCATTCCATTGTGGATTTATGCTTTTAATTAAATTTTGTTTCTTTATGCGGTTCCATTTTTTTAATTGTTTTTCTCTACCAATAGCCACAACCACACCAGTGTAATGTTCATAATAAACTAGCTTGTGACAATTATATTTTTCCGTAAAACCTTTTACCAAATTTTGTTTATGTTCGGATAATCTTCTGTATAAATTATTTGTAATTCCTGTATACAATGTACCACTCTCACTAGAGAGTATGTATACATAGAAATTATAATCTGACATAAATAATTTAAGGGATCTCTCCACGCGCTCCAGCTACGGCTGTCGCTTGGTCGAGATGACAATGGGGTGCGAAAATGATAATTTAATAATTTAACATTTTGACAATCAACGATACTTTATTTACAAGATCACACTATCCTGCACTTCTTCACTTTCTTTGGGTAATATATATACATCAGCTCCATAATCATCTTGCCCCACAAACTCCGCTTCTCTTTTAAATATCTTTTCCATACTTCTGCAATATGAACAACCATCACCTTTTGGGCATTTGAATCTTTGTAACTGTCTGGCCAATTTAACCTGACGAGCAATTTCCAAAATTTTTGCTCTCGCTGTTTCCAAATCTGGCAATTCTTTAGGCGTCAGTTCATCATTTTTTTCCAAATACCAATAACTGGCACCAGAAACATTTCGCTTCTGACAATTTTTCACAAGAAGATGATAAATAGGCATTTGCAACGAATCCTGATCTTCCTCATTTTTCCCGGTTTTAAAATCTATAATTTCTACACTGTCTGTCTCCGGATAATATTTTAACCAATCTATTTTCCCGCACAAAATTATATTATCTTCTTCGGATAACCAAAAATATGGCAAATCTTGTTGAATTTTTGCCGCCAATTCCCCTATCGGCCCCGGATGATTCATCACACGGCGCAACATTGCTTGCCCACGAAGTTTTGCCTTGTATTCTTCATCTATATTCGTAAATCCTCCTTTTTTACCACTAACTTTTTCCCAAACTTTATCAAATTTAACCAAAAGAGGTTCTTCAAAACGTTTATTTTTTGGTAACAACGACAAGGATTCTAAAACTTCATGCACTGTCAATCCAAGTGCCAAGGCTGGAGCCATTAATTTAATTTTATGACCGGTTTTTGGATCTTTATAAATATTGCGAAGATAATAAGCGCGCGGACAATGCAAAAAATCACTGATAGAAGTATGCGACACCCACACTGCGGAATATTTATCTGGCATAAAAATAATTATAATTTAGTATGAGTATAATACACCAGACGAATAGTGAGAGTCAAAAAAATTTATCATTTGCATACTCTATAAATTAATGTATAATTAAATCGTTCTTCAACCAATTCGCAACCCTGCAAAGCACATGGAGACAATGAATGCCCAAGAAGTTGGACAATCCTCCTGGAATTGTGGAAGTCGGCAGCTTCGTTATCATGCCAGCACTGTCAGCTGAATTCGAAGGAGGAGAGGGTGTTAGAGTAGACTTCGCAAGCACGAAGACCATGGAAATCACGGATGACTGTCCAAATAGGGACAAGCAAGTAGCACCGAGGGTGGCACTTTTCTTCGGACACAACCACAGGGAGGTAATTCTCTTCATCTACCTGGTGCGAAGCTACTTCAGCCACGCACAGCTCATCATCCCCTTTTCCCTGATGGGAGATTTGGATGGTGCCCGCTCCTCTCATCAGGCGACGGTTGAACTCTTCGAAGAATACGCAACCAAACTCGGTCACACGACCGAGAGCCTGCGCTCGCTCATTCTGACAGCACTGCTTACAACCTAAAAGCAGTGCGAAGGAGACCAAAATGCACAGTCGTGCACCCCCCCGACGTCCGAGTTGCCTCGCCGTCGGGACAACTCAAAAACAAAAAAGCCCCGACAGAATCGGAGCTTTTTCTTTTTTTGGATTATTTCTTTTTTCCAGCGATGATTTGCAAGGCCACATTGTTTGGCACTTCAGCGTAATGATCAAACTCCATGGTGGAGCTAGCGCGACCCTGTGACATAGAACGAAGAGACGTCACATAGCCGAACATACTAGCCAATGGCACCATCGCCTTCACTACTTTCATTTGAGCACGATCAGTCATTTCTTGAATCTGACCGCGTTTGGAATTCAAATCACCAATCACATCACCCATGTATTGTTCTGGAGTCAAAACTTCCACTTTCATGATTGGTTCCAAAATTACCGGTTTAGCTTTACGGCAAGCTTCTTGAAAAGCCATAGATCCGGCCATCTTGAAAGCTGCTTCAGAAGAGTCCACATCGTGATAACTACCATCGAATACAGTAACTTTCACATCCACCACTGGATAGCCAGCTTGAATACCTCGGGTCAAGGATTCCTTCACACCTTTTTCGATTGGAGTGATAAATTCACGAGGGATGACACCACCCTTAACTTCATCAAGGAATTCAAAACCTTTTTCTTTATCTGTTTGTGGCTCAACACGCAACCAACAATGACCATATTGACCGCGACCACCTGACTGTTTAATATGTTTACCTTCACCTTCAGCCATTGTGCGAATAGTTTCTTTGTAAGCTACTTGCGGATCACCGACATTGGCTTCCACTTTGAATTCGCGCTTCATGCGATCCACGATGATATCCAAATGCAACTCACCCATTCCGGAAATGATGGTCTGCAAAGTTTCTTGATCAGTATGCACTTTAAAAGTTGGATCTTCTTCAGCCAATTTAGCCATAGCCATACCAATTCTTTCTTGGTCAGCCTTGGTTTTTGGCTCAATAGCAATGGAGATAACCGGTTCAGGAAAAATAATCTTTTCTAGAACGATTGGTTTATCTTCATCACACAACGTATCACCGGTAATTGTATTTTTTAAACCAATAGCGGCGGCAATCTCACCGGAATATACATCCGTCACATCTTCGCGATGATTCGCATGCATACGGACGATACGACCAAGGCGTTCTTTTTCACCATTGGTAGAATTATACACATAACTGCCGGCAGACACATGACCGGAATAAACACGGAAAAAAATTAATTTACCTACAAATGGATCAGTAGCCACTTTGAAGGCCAGAGCAGAAAATGGCGCCTCATCATTAGCTTGACGAGTGTCATCAGCTTCTGTGTCCGGATTAGTACCTTTGATTGGAGGTAAATCTGTTGGAGCTGGTAAATAATGCACTACTGCATCCAACATGAACTGCACGCCAATATTGGCTAAGGCAGAACCACAGATCACCGGATACATCTCACCTTTTAATGTAAGAACACGAATAGCGGAATGAATTTCGTCTATAGTTAATGCTTCACCATTCAATACTTTGCCCATCAAAACATCATTGGCTTCAGCCACTTTTTCTAACATCAGCTGACGATATTTTTTAACTTCCTCTTTCATATCTTCCGGGATAGGAATTTCCACGATGTTTTCGCCATTTTTACCTTCAAATTTGAAGGCCTTTTCCTCGATCAAATCAATGACACCGGAAAAAGTGCTATCAGCACCAATTGGCAATTGCACAGCAGTAGCTTTTCTTGAAAGACGTTCTTGAATAGACGCGAGACTCATATAGAAATCAGCGCCTAATTTATCCATTTTATTAATAAATGGAATGCGAGGTACGTTATACTTGTCAGCTTGATGCCAAACAGTCTCAGATTGAGGTTCTACACCCTGAGAGCCATCGAAAACGGCGACAGCACCATCAAGCACACGCAAAGAGCGCTCTACTTCTACAGTAAAGTCTACGTGGCCTGGAGTATCAATAATATTCATGCGACAACCCTTCCAAAAACAAGTAGTTGCGGCAGATGTAATGGTGATACCGCGTTCTTTTTCTTGTTCCATCCAATCCATTTCCGCAGCGCCTTCATGCACTTCACCAATCTTGTGTTTTTTACCGGTATAGAAAAGCACACGCTCAGTAGTGGTTGTTTTGCCGGCATCGATGTGCGCGGCAATACCAAAATTACGTGTTTTTTCCAAGGGGTATTCACGAGGCATAAAAAATATAATTAATTTATTATTTTGTCATTCCTGTGAAAACAGGAATCTTAATTATAGCATACCAGATCCCGGCTTTTTTCAACCGCCATAGCTTTTTTCAACCGTCGTAGCTTTAGCGAAGTCGGTAGCGACGGCGGTCGCCGGGATGACAATATTATCTCGCAAAACGCGCGAAGTGCGCAAAAGCCTTGTTGGCTTCAGCCATACGATGTACGTCATCGCGTTTTTTGATGGCATCACCTAAGCCCTGAGAAGTTTCAATCAACACTGTAGATAATTTTTTATCCATAGGCTGACCTTTTTTGGCGCGAGCAGCTCCGATAATCCAACGAAAAGCCAAAGCATCCTGACGTTCTCCGCGTACCGGCAACGGCACCTGATAATTGGCGCCACCAACGCGTTTGGAACGAACTTCAACCTGAGGCTGGATGATTTTAATAGCCTCTTCGAAAAGTTTTACCGGATCCTTATGACCGGCGGCCACGATATTATCCAAAGCTTTATACATTACATTTTGAGCGACAGTCTTCTTGCCTTTTTTCATCACGTAATTGATGAATTTAGCCAAGGTAACACTGCCGTATTTTGGATCTGGAGTAATTATTCTTTTTACAGATTTCTTACCTCTCATATTAATATATGCTTAAAAACTAGAAAATTATTTCTTAGCAGCCTTTGGTCTCTTGTTTCCATACAGACTACGACCGCGTCTGCGACTTTCTACACCCTGAGTATCAAAAACACCGCGTACAATATGGTAGCGGACACCTGGCAAATCCTTTACACGACCGCCACGAATAAGCACGATGGAATGCTCCTGTAAATTATGACCTTCACCTGGGATGTAGGCGATAACTTCCATACCATTGGAAAGACGCACCTTGGCGACTTTACGCAAAGCGGAGTTTGGTTTCTTTGGAGTAGTTGTATACACTTTTGTACATACACCTCTCTTGAAAGAAGATCCTTTGGCAAAATATGTTTTACGACGATGTAAGTTATCGATCGTAAATTGTAAAGCCGGGACTTTACTCTTTTTGATTTTGTCCTTACGGCCTTTGCGCGCTACTTGGTTGAGTGTCGGCATAGACGAAAATTTTTAATTTTTAATTTTCAATTTTTATTAAATAAACGTAAACACGATTCATTGTATATAGTCTGTAATACATTCCGTTCAAAAAATGTATTCAAGGCTATATATTTTGCACCATGTAATAAAAAAGACTGAACGAAAATGCTCAGCCACGAGATTTTTTATTCAGTTCACGTTCTGCCACCAGTATATATTATTAGGGCTAAAATGTCAAGCGTCGCCTATCCATACTCATTTCATACTACGTCCAACAATTCTGACATTATTGCGCCGGGTTCCACATTTTTCCCTTTTGCCCATTTTACAATTGCTTCAATCAGCGCACGCGCATTTTTAATCTTTAAATCAATCAAATTTTTGAAACCCGTTTCACCTTCATTTTTTCTCAATCCCTTCGCCTCTTTTAAAAATTTCTTTGAATCAACAACGCCTTTTGATACCGCCATAATCATCCCTTCACTCACATTGGAAAATCTCTTCTGGGTCGCAAACCACATATCGGCCCTATTAAGTATGTCTTTGTATCTAGTCAAATCATCAATGGCAATATCGTTTTCTTTTTTTAGAACATCCAAATCATCTACAGACAAACTTGCATCCTTAATTTTGCCCGGTACTAAAACTATATCAGTTGACGATCTCTCATCATCCGCTGCTAAAATTTTCAATCCTTCTTCTCTTCCTGAATTCCCAGACTCAATACCATGATGTTTTATATCCATAATAACTTTTAAAAATTTAAATTACAAATATATTCGATTATTTCTTGCTCGGATCATCAAATAAATTATCTACCGGCCAGTTTGGAGGAAAAACGTTGATATTATTTTTCACCCAATTCAGCACATCAGTCGATAATGTTTTATAAGGAAGCAACACATCATCCAATATTTTTCGCAGATGATCAATTTCACTCTGTTTCATCTTATCTATCTTGTCCATTTGCATACGAACAGCCGCTACACCACCGTTGTTTTCTATTTGATCAGCCGCTTGCCCTAGTTTTGCAATCAAATCTATAAACTCCAATTTACTTCTTCCGGCGAATGATTGTCTCCAGGGACTTAATTTTCTTTGCGCGGTTTTAAACTTACGCACTTCCGCTTCCATTTTTCCAAACTTCTCTCTTACCAATTCCCTCTTTGATTCAATCGTTTCAACAGGTTGTTCAGCTGTCACTAAAAAAATAGACGTAAACGCTATGGCAGTATCAAAATTTGTTTCCAAATCAGCAAGGGTGCCTGCCGGATCTTCAATAACCCCATCGGCAATAAGTTTATTGGTTGATTCGGCAGTTTGAATCAAATCAAGCAAATACTTAATTATATCTTTTCTGCCATACACATCACCATTTGCTTGATTTGTGAGTTGATCTTTTTTTTCTTGCGATAATCTTATAACAGACTCTTTGAGCTGTATGAATTTTGTTTGGAATGGACTTTTCTCTTTTGAGTCAGGCAGACTTACCTTTACATCTAGAGGATTTTTAATCATATACTTAATAACATTAATTAATTTTATTATTTCATTTTTATTATTTTTAAACGTCGACAAAATATTTACAAGTCACACACATCGCGTAAAAAACTGCCCGGTTTGGGTTTCCACGAAAGATCCTCGGGCACATAATGCACATCAGCATCGTTATCATCCAATACAGTACTATTATAACTCAACAAGGAATGATCGTTCAAGAGCTCGGAACTAATTTCAGATAAAAAAATGCTTGGACCGGAAGCAAAATCACCGGCTCCCCCACCTGTCATAGGATATGTTAAATACAAATTTTCTTTAGCGCGTGTGATAGCAACATAAAACAAGCGACGCTCTTCTTCCAGCCCACCCTTTTCGGTGAGCGCGCGACTATTTGGAAATCCGCCACCGGCCAGATTAATCAAAAATACTGTATTCCATTCCAAACCTTTGGCTTGATGAATGGTCGATAGAATAACTTTCTGATCTTTTTCCACCTTCGCATTATTCAAATTTACTTGTCCAAAAGATTCCTGCAGAATCGCTTCACCCAAAAATCTTTCCAGATTCTCATACTGTTCCGCGAATACAGCCAATTGTTCCAAATCTTCTCGACGTTCGCGGGCATCAATATATTCACTTTCTAAGTAATTTATATAATTAGAAGACAACACGGCGCGAACTATTTCCGCCGGACTTTCTTGCTTCACTCCAATAATTTTTTTCCAAATATCTACGAAATTTTTCCAACCATTTTTAGCTTTCTCTCCCAAAATTTCCAGACCTGTTTTCTCAATGTCTTCCGTTTCATTGATCGTCCTGATTCTATTTACCAATTTCTGAGCGGCGACCGGCCCTATTCCATCTTCGTGAAGCAACACTCGGAACCACGCAGTACTATCTGAAGGATTGTGAAGCAAACGCAAGTAAGACAACAAATCCTTCACATGGGCGCGTTCAAAAAATCTTAAACCACCTCGATAATCATAGGCAATACGACGTTTTACAAGTTCCATTTCCAATAATTGTGAATGATGAGACGCCCGGAAAAGCACAGCCAATTCCTGTGGCTGTATACCCTTATCTAAATGCTCTTTCATTTTATCCGCGATAAATACCGCTTCACTAAATTGATCCATTTTCGGCTGAAGCTCCGGCAATACCCCACTGCTTTTTAGAGTATTCAAATTCTTTTTATATTGTTTGGAATTATTAGCAATAACATTATTCGCCAAATCCAAAATTTCTTGAGTTGAACGATAATTAGTTTCTAATTTAAAAATTTTTGCATCCGGATATTTTTCTTCAAATCTTAAAATATTTTCTATCTCGGCCGCGCGGAAAGAATAGATACTTTGCGCGTCATCACCCACGACCAAAACATTTCTGTGCACCGAAGCCATTTTATCTATTATAGAAGCCTGAATTTTATTTGTATCCTGATATTCATCAACCAAAATATATTTAAATTGACATGAATATTTTTCTAGGACATTCATGTCATC
>Ga0209541_10013024_pt1 | contig 12771 bp, 7 predicted proteins | sample RifCSPlowO2_01_FD_184027 | JGI IMG/M metagenome (GOLD analysis project Ga0209541, IMG submission 184027) | Groundwater microbial communities from Rifle, Colorado - Rifle CSP2_plank lowO2_0.1 (SPAdes) (version 2) | ecosystem: Environmental > Aquatic > Deep subsurface > Groundwater | place: Rifle...
TATAAAAGAATTGTCAAATGAAGTTAAATAGGAAAAATTGGTCTCTATTTTTTTCTCTTCATCAGATTTAGGGGCGGTTTCATCTTTTTTCTCTTCGGATTCAGTTTCAATCTGGTTGTCTTTAAAAGATTCAGTTTCAATCTGGTTGTCTTTAAAATTTTTATAAATTAATTTTGCAAGTTCTGCATAAGTCTGGCCTCTTAATAAAATAACTTTTGCTTTTTGCTTGTTAAAAAAAGTTCCTTCCAAAAGCCCGGTTGATTTTATAATTTTCTCTCTTAATCCTTCTTCTGTCTGCTCAATTTTTTCAATTTCTTCAAATTTTAAATTAAAATCTTTTTCATAATTCTCGCTTAAATTCAAGCTCTCTACCCAAATTTTTTCAAGCTCTGTTAATGTTTTGCTTTGAATGCCTGCAAATTTAATTGAATCTTCTGCGCTCTGCTGATCAAGCCAGCATTTTATATTTACACCAACATCTGAACATCTTCCGACTTCGATCCATCTTGAAGAGTCTGTTCCCTGCCCGGGATTATTTGTTGCGCAAATTCTTGTAATTCCTCTTTTGTAAATTTCTGGGCTGATCTCGCCTTCAACAGCTGACTGAATATTCGGAGTTAAAAGATTATAAACACTTGGAGTTCCTGAAGCGCATTCTTTTTCTGAATCAATTCCTGTTTTTGTTATTTGCTCTTCAACATATTTATCTTTTACATAATCAACTGCAAATGAAGTTGAAACTTCTTTAAACCCGCACCATTCCTGACCATTTACATTTATGCATAATTGCTTATATCCAGAAGGCGCAGTAAAATCTTTTGTCTCTGTTGCAATTTCTCCTTGAGGAATAAATCCAGAAGCAACTGTTCTGAAAATAGAAGCGTCTGCATAAAAACTTCCGCTTGAGCTTGGCTTTAAATAAACTTGATAATAAACCGGCCTATCTTTTCCAGCATAAATATGATAAAATACTTTATATTGCGAAACAGGCGGAACAGTAACATCTGAATAAGGAATCTCGTCGAATCTTGCATGAAACTGAACAGGAGAGTCCGGCTCTGTTACAGCATTGAAAAGAGTTTCAAGTTTTGGAACAGCCCCTGAAACAAATCCTTTGCAGACCGGAGCAAATAATTGTTCTGAATTTGTCCTTGCTTTAAATGCTGCATAAGAATTTGTTCCGTAGTTTTGAGTAAAATAATCAATTGACTTGCTTGCGCTTTCCCATGCATTTGCAACACTCAAATATTCGCCGCCACCTCTTGTTCCCTGACCAAAAGCTTTTGCAACAACTTTAGAAATTCCTATTTTTCCAATGGGCGCTGCCTGTCTCCAAAAAAATTCACACATATAAACACTTTGTATTTCATCACAGATTCCAATTGTTTCTCCTGTATCCAAACTTGTCTGCAGACAGTCTCTATATGCTTTTTCAACAGAAGTAAATCCATCCAAACCTGCCTGCAATCCAGTTAAACAAACGGGCGCATAAATATTTTCTTTTGCATTTGGCAGGCATAATAAAGTGCTTCCAACAACTCCAGATTGAATTACATCTCTAACAGGATACTCTCCTCCAAAATCGCATCTTGAACTTGGACATATTACAGGGTCGCATAAATTAAAAATTATATTGCATTCTTTCGGAGACATAAAATCTTGACACTGAATATCTGGAACTTCAACCGCCGGCTTTCCAATCTCTACATTTATCGCTCCTCCAACTCTTGTGTTAATTCTCATTTTTTCTCCAACTTTAATATTTTGATTTCTTGACCTAAATGTAGACGCCTGCTCAATTGCGCTGACTGCGCTCTCAACTAAATTAATTGATTCAGTTTCGCTTAATCCTGGAAAACTCCTGTATGTCTTGCTTGATTCTAAAAAAATCTGCTGGCAAGTATCGTCGCCAATTCCAGAAAAAAATTCTTCAATTCCGTCTGACCCAACATTGCATAAATAAAAATTATTTACTCTGCCTGAGCTGTCATAACTTTTTATATTTCCTAATGTCGGTAAATTCTGTCTCGCAGCAGCATACCATCCGTTTTTTAAATCAAATGGAACAACGGCAGGCAAATTTTTATATGATTCAGTTTCATAATATTTTACAACCGGCGCATCATGATCAGCAGAACGCTTAAATGGATTCACATAACTGCTCTTGTCAAATTTTTTAAAATAAATATTTTCTAAAGCGTCTGCTTCTGCTTTGCTCGCCCTAATTTTTCCGAATTTATCATAAACCATTAAACCAGTATCATCTTTTTTAATCGGCAAAGTTTCTGTTCCGGAAGAATCATCTAAAACAATTAAATACTGTTTTCCGTCGCTGGTTTGAATGGGTTGTATAGGAGCAGTAGAATCTATTCCAAAAATTTTCCCATTATTCATTAATCCGGCATATGGAATCTCCTCTGCTCCTTTTAAAATAAAGGTTGAAATTTGCGAGGATTCAACTCCTAAATCATTGGCCCAGCTATTTTGCAAAACAAAACTTTTAGAATTTTTCTGAACATCAGTTAGCCTTGAATAAATATTTGTTTTTGCAGAATCTTTCATTCTTAAACTTGCATCAGGATCATTCAAAATTCTTAAGGACAAGTCAATTTCCCTTAAATCATCAAGATCATATAAATTTCTATTAAATCCTTCTTTATTAAAAACATTTTTGACATTTCCAGAATTAATTTGGTCTTGAGAAGTCTTTCCTTTGTTGATTTCTTCAATAATTTCACTTTCTAAATTATTTCTAATTTGTCCGGAATAATTTCCTGCAAATTCTTCAGTCTTAATTATTTTTTCTTCTAAAAATTTTGCGTCTGATTTATATTTATTTTGCAAAGTTTGAATATCAGACTGCTGCTGCGCCAAATTCTTGGCCATCGCCTGAACATCTTCATCAATATTTTCTGATTCTTTTATTAAACACTGCTCTTGAGTTTTATATTTTCCTGAATTAACAGCGTCGGCGCAAATTTCATACCATCCTCCGTCGCCTCTCATAACTTTTTGTCTGGCAATTCCTTTTCCTCTTGAATTCTCAACAAGATTTTTTACATGCAATGCTCCGCCAACGCCAAGACACGCTCCTTTAAATCCCTGAATTGTTTTTCCCATTGTTTCTGAAACTTTTTCAAAATCTTCAATTGTCTTATTTAATTTCTCAATTCTTTCTTTTGTTTTATCTGGAGCCAATTTAATATCTCTTTTATCAATTCCAATTTTAAAGCTAAAGCTTGATTCTGAATTTGCATAATTTATTTTAGGAAGAACAGAAACTTTTGCAACTTTTTCGATATTGACTTCTTTTAAAGTAAATTCATAAAATCCGTCTTTAGTGCTGACAACTTCTGGAACATCTTCTTCAAGTTTTATTGAATCTGTAAATTTGAAACTCTCTTCCCAAAATTCTTTGGGAATATTTACTCTTATTACTGCGGATCCTTTTCCGGAAATTGTCTCCAACTCTTTTAATTGTATGAACTGATTTGAACTTTCCTTGACTTTTGATAATAAATCTTCTCTTTCTCCTGTAACTAAAATATCCCAATGTTCGTTGTCAGTTCCTTCGTGTTCCAGCGCATAAATTGCTCCGTCTTTAGTTTTCCATTGTTTTGATTTATCACTCGCTCTATCCTCTATTTTTCCAAAATTCTTAGTTATATAATCATACAATTTTTTTTCTTCTCCTTTAGATTTGTCTTTTGAACGTAAATCAATTTTATATCCTGTTGAATGACTTTCTGCTCCCGAAGCATGAGTTCCGTCGGTAACAGAGGTTATTGTAATATCACAAGCGCATTTTTTCTTAAGATCAGCAATTTCCAGCAAAGTTTGAGGTCTCACTCCTGCAAATTTTACTGAATCTTTCCATTTAATTCCCTCATTGCTGACTAATTTTAAAGCATCTGATTCACTCAATTTGTCAGGCAAATTTGCAAATCCTTTTGTGTCTAAATAAACAATATCATTTTTTTGCAGAGGAATTTCTTTTCTATCTCCGTCAGGAAACTTTATTAAAACTTTTGCGCCATATTCCTCAAATGTCGGCTCGTAAATTGAGCGAAGTGAAATCTCCTGAACTTTGTTGTTAATTAAAACATCTGCCGACGAAATATCTTCGCTTGCAAATTCAAATTCATTAAAACAAACTTCATTTATATTTGAATTTGGATATTTATTCTTAAACTGCTCACAAAGTTCAAACATTGTTTTTTTCTGTCCAGTATCTCTTGCAAGTTTTATTTTTTCTTCAAATGCTCTTTCTCCATAATCTGGAGTCTCTTTAAGCTCAAATTCTTTTATAGAAGAGAAATCAGAATACAAAACATCAAAATCCTTAAGAGCATTTTTATAATCAGAATTGTCTTTCATAGCCAAAGAATCGCTTGGGCTTGCCAACCCAAGAACTGTTACTTTTTTTGCATTCTCCTCGGAAATTCCAAATTCTTCGGGAATCTTGCCTGACTTTTGATGTCCTAAAACATCAAATGATTCCCCTGAAATTGCCCAGCGTGAAGAAATCTCAAAAAGAAATCCAATTCCTTCGGCAGCATTCCAGCTTGATTTCCAAAAATCTCCTGCGCCAGTTTCAGGCTCATCTTTTCTATATCTTTCAATAAATCCTTTAAAAGATTTTAATTCATCTTCTGTTAATTTTTTTCTGCTTCCAACATCTTCTTTAGGAAGCGCCGTAAAAACAACTCTTAAATCCTGTTCATAAGGAGAATCTTCTTTTGTATATGCATAAGATAAGAAAACACTTTTATCTTCAGCGTCAAAAAGCCAATCACCTATTGAATAATTTCCTGATTGATTATCTATCTTTAATTCAATTTTGGGATTTATTTCTAATTTAAAAGTTTTTGAGCTTCCAAAACCTAAAAATCCTCCTTCCGCTAAATCCTCTTCACAGGACATTATAACTTTTTGATTTAATCCTATTTTTTCTATGTCATTAACAACGCATTTGTTGTCTAAAAATTTCTCTCCCCTAACAACTTCAACATCATCTGCATTTATTTTTAATCTTGCTGTTGTATCGGGGTCTTTCAAATCATCTAATCTAACTTTCAAACCTCCAAGACAATAATCAAATGTTGGAAGATAAACTTGCTGAGATTCTTCTCCTTTTTTCAAGCTGAATGTTGCAAGTTTTTGCTGATACGAGCCGGAACTTCTTGAAATTGTATTCCCAGAATAAACAGAAATTATTGCTTTGTCTGACTGAACATCTTCTGCCCGTATATATCCCTTGCCTCTCCAAAATCCATATCTTAAAAATCCGCTATTCCATTCTGAATCTTCCATTGGTTTTAAATAAAATCCTGTTCTGAAAGTTCCAAAAGCATTTTCAATATCATAAACCAGCCTTGCTGTAACATTTCCCTCAACAAAATCAGGCATTTCTGCTTCAGTTGGAATTTTTTTTAATTTAATAACAGCATATCCAATATTTTCCAAAATCGGACTATTTAATTTATTCTGGACACCTAATGCAGAACGCACGGGATGAAAGCCGATGTCTGAAACATACTTTGAAAATTCTTCATTTCTAAAAGTTAAATAATTAATTGCTTCAATTGTGATTAAAGGATTTATTTTCGTCGCTGCAATCGGGCAAAAAACCCAAACATCCTGCTCTTCAAGCAAATCACTTCTCACGACTGCAGGAGCGCATCCAGTTGGCGCAACTTGCAAAACAAAATCCTGTCCTGCCTCGCACATTCGTGAATCAAAAGGAGTTGCAGAAGTTGGTCCAAAAATTCCAGACGAATAACCAAAACCAGATTGAGTATATTGAGGACTTGAATAAGCATATGCGCTGACGCCTGAAACAAATAAAATAATTGCGAATAATAAAAACATTCCAAATATAATTATTTTTTTATTTTTCATTTTAAGTTTCTCTAAATTTTCCATCTTCAGCTATTAATTTCAACCGGTGACAAATTGTCACCACTTCACTTCCTTCCTCGCGCAATCTTTGGCTCAATTTATTCCAATATTTTCTGGAATCTTCGCTATCAGTCAAAGCATCTACAACATCCACAATTGAAAAATACCATTCATCATTATGCCAGATTCTTCTAATTTTTTTATTTTCAAAAACTGCAATTTTATTTTTGTTCATTTTAAAAACTCCAGTATTTCAGGAATTTTTTTTGTTTCATTAAAATGTTCTTCATTTTTTTTCATGATAATTTTAGCGCCTAAATTCTCCTTAAATTTAACAGCTTCATCAATATGAACACAAGGATCATTATTTGAAAAAATAGCTAAGAATTTATTACAATGATCTAAAACTCTTCCAAAATCAATTGAAGTATTTGTCCAAGGATGCGCAATTTTTAATTCATCTGCTTCCAAATTAATTAAATTAAACCAGGGCGCAACAAAAACACATCCTGCAATTTTTTTATGCTTATGCAATTTTTCCAAATATCTTAAAATTGTCTGGCATCCGATGCTGTGCCCAATAAAATAAGTTTGCTCATCAACCTCTTTTATATTTTCCTCAAGATATTTAACCCATTCTTCTATTTTTGGATTGTCTGTGTTAGGCATATCAAAAGCATAAACCTTAATATTATATTTTAGAAGTTCTTCTTTTAACCAGTCAAACCATCCTCCTTCTGAACTTCCGCCCCATCCATGAATTAAATAAACTTTTTTGTTTTTCATTTTAATAGTCCAACTCCCCTCAAATATCGTCTTGCATTTAATTTAAACTCTTCTTCTTTGTCGAAATTCTTAAACAATGATTTGCTTGCTTTTAGCTGGGAATCAATCAGCATTTTTTGCTGTTTGAATAATTTAGGATTTCTTTTAAGAGCTTCTGCATAAAGCTGAATATAATCTTTATCTGTTTTTGGGATAAATTTTAATTTCATTTTATTTTTTTAAATTGATATACTTTTTTCATTTTCATTTTAAATTATTTAAACACCATCCCAACAGGTTTAATTTCAAATAAAAGATTATTATCCTGAATTTCTTCAATTGTATTCGGAACAGGCAGACTTTCAACATTAATTTCTATTTTGTTTGCTGAACTTAATTCTGATTCTAAAATATAATATTCCTGAGTTCCTCCTCCTGCTAATGCTTTTGATACAAGCTGAGATGGAAATTTAATATCAAAACATTTCTTTTTTGTCAGCTCAAAAATTCCTATTGGAATATCCACACACTGCTCTCTTGTTGTTTCACCAATTTCAAAAGAGGAATCCTTGTAAATCTGGACTTTAACTTCATAAAAGCCCTCGCTGAGTTCAACAAATTTTTGCTCCGGATAAACAATTGTTCTGGAAGCTCCATCCTCAGAAATAAAATTAATTATTGCTTCTCCATTATAATCCGCATTATCAAGTTTTAAATTAACGGGAAGCTCATAAACTTTATCTAAATAAATGCTTAAAGAACTTCCATCTTGAATTGTTGAAAAAGTTTCCCGAGTTTGCTTAAATCCTTTTGCTTTAGCGCCGACAAATCCATTGACGCACTGGGGAAAATCACTTTCCAAATTTCCGGAAGAAGTCTCGCCGATTCTGCAGCTCTCTCCAAAACATTCATAAGAAATTTCTGCGTCAACTGGTTTTGAATTAGAATCAAAAACATTTATTTTTATTTGAGTATTTTTATTTTTACATAATTCAATGCTTTCTGCCTGAGATGCATTTACATCTAACGGTTCTCTTGGATTATTCCCCTGTATAACTACTGCCATTGGAAACTGGAAAGTTTCCTGCTCTTTTGAAACCTGAACAAGAACAGGATATTTAATATTATAAACAAAATGATACGGTGCATAACAAAATCCTAAAATTCCTAAATCGGGCTGATTTCCGACTGGATTAACAAAAAGAATATTTTCATCTGACGGCTCAACTTCAAAAGTTCGCGCCCAATCTCGTGAATTAATAAATCGGACTTCATATTCTGATGAAACAGGTAAATCTACAACAAAATAATCATTCTTTTTTCCTAAGCTTCTTAAAGCAAGAGTATTTGTTTCAATATTTTCTTCAAGTTCAGCAAAAACTTCGTCGGCATTCCAGTGCAGCGGACTGCAAGTAATTTCAACTCCGTCAACGGGAGCATAAAGTCTTAAATTATCAACTGCATATTTTTCCAAAAATAAATTATTCTGCTCGTCATCATAAACAGCTTTTGCGGAATCATAAAGCGCCCCTAAATTAGAGCTGACAATTTTACTATGTTCGCTTATAATCGCGTTGTCTTCTCCAAAATTAATTGAAATATCCATCTGCAATTCAGATTTTATATCTTTATCGCGAATAATTACATTTGCCTTCGGATTGCCTAAAGTAACCTGATATCCATTTTGATAATACTCTTCAAAATTGCACTCCCGGATTTTATTTTCAATAAAATTTTCCAATTCACCTTCCATAAATTCTTTTGAGGGAACCTGTTCTTTTTTAATATTATTTCCTGAAACATAATACCAATACGGAATTGGATTTCCTAAAAAATTCAGCTGAGAAGAAAACGGCATGAAATCGCTTCCAGGCTCAAATTCAGGCAGTTCAATATATCCTCCCTGAGATTCCAAAACATCTGCGCCCGTTAAAACTTCATCCTCTAAACAAGACAAAAAAGCAGTTTCTATTGGCTGAATATTTGCAGGCACTCCTTTTTTCACAATTCTGTCTTTAACTAAAAAATATCCTGCAACGCTTGCCACAATTAAAATTGCAATTATTATGAAAATTGTAAGCTGACCGCGAATTCCCCCTTTTAATAGCATAAATAGAATAACAATTTAGCATATATAAAATTAATTAAATTCAATATCTATTTAGAGTTTTGATTTTTTACTAAATTTTGGGAATACCTGCTAGCAGAAATTAAAAAATTGTTGTGTCAGAAAACGTTTGAAATTAATCAATTAAAAAGCTGTTTTGGTAGAAAACATAAATAAATCCGAGCCACGAGAGTGGCGAGCATTTTTTCTCGTCGGTGAGGCAGATAATTCTTTAAAAAATTTCAAATCAATCTCCCACAAAGCCTAAAATCAATAAGTCGGATATTCTCTCAAATATTTAAAGCTCTCAATTAAAAGAAAAACACCTGTAATAAGCAAAACCCATTTATTTATATAATTTGCAAAAACCTCGGGAAGCTTTACAATGCCAAATCCAACATTAGCGATATACAATGCAACAAGAATATACACTAAAAATATCCACGCTCGTTTTGCCATGAAGAAATCTATTAATTAAATTATTTAAACTTTTCTATTAAGAAAATTATATTTATTTTTCATTTTATTCAAATAGTTAAAATTCACTCCAAATTAGTAATCATTTTATAATGGCTATAATCATAATCTTTATAAACAATCTTTCTTCTTAGGATTATGTTGAATTTAAAGAAAAAATTAATTTTAGGGGCATCAAGCTTGGCATTATTATCAAGTGTTTGTTTATATCCTCAAAACAAAACATCTCAAAATTCAGAAAAAAGTTCGGAAAATAAATCTTTTAGCCATTCCATTGAAAATCAAATTCAAAAAACTGAAAAAGAGAGCATTAACCCTAAAAGAAAAGAATTTGTAGAAAATGCTAGAAAGTATTTAAATGAAGAATATTCTTGGGGCGGAAGACTCACTGAAAAAAACCCGGGAATAGACTGCTTGGGATTGATCTTCTTAGCTTATTCAGAAACCTATAATATGAAATGGACTGAATTCAGCGTTAATCCAAGTAAGATAGTAAAAAAAGAACAGTTGGGAAAACCTGTTAAAGGGTTGGAAGGAGTTTTAGTCAAAGATATTGATTTTTCAAAATTAGAAGAAGGAGATATCATTTATCTGCTGACAACTTCAAAAATAAATGACACTTCTTTGGCAGAAATAAATAAAATAAAATATTGGCCTTGGCACACTGGAATTTATTCTGATAAAAAAAATAATTTGCTTTTGCATGCTGAACCAGGAAATAAAGTAGTTGAATCAAATTTTAAAAATTATCTTGACTGGAAAACTAAAGCAATTTTTGTAACAAGAATTTATTAAATTTACAAAAACTCTTATAAATTATTTTCCCTAAAAAAATCAATTCTCTGGCGGAGAAATCACAATAAGATAGTCATCTTCAGGAACCATCTCTCCTTCTTTAACCGGTCCTTTAAAAAGAGGGTTTTTTCCTTGTTTAATCAATTTTTTATTATACTCTTCAGCCGCTCTTGGAAGTTTTACTTCTTGGATTGTGCTGGGTTTTGCGTTTATAAAATTTTTTTCCCCTATTCCTTTAATTAAAGTATGACCTACCAAAAGGTAAATTTTTTCATTTTTAGCATTTGTATAAGTTTGATAAGAAATTCCTTCTTTGAATTTTTCAACTAAAATATACTCTGGGGCAGTATCATGCATTAAAAATACAACTGAACCAGGAGGAATATTTTTTACAGAATCCTGCGTAGTTTTTTCACCAACCACTGAAGTCGGTTCTATAATCTTGCTTTTCCAGCCTCTGTTTTCAAGAGCATCTACTAATTGAAGATTTGGAGGAAAATCATTAAAAGAAGTTCCAGGATATACTGCCACAAGCCCGCATTGAGCAAGACCAATGCAGTCATAGCCTTTAACAGGAACAGGAATTTGCTTTTTTTCACCGCGGATTTCGTCATAATAAACCTCTCCTCTTCCTCCCCAAACAAAAGCAGAATCTCCAATTTGATCTTCGGCAAATGAATAAAAATTTTCTCCAACTTTATTTTTAAAATTATATTCAGGATCGGCCAGCAAAGATTTATCAAAGCTAAAAGAATCTCCTCCTAAAGGATTAAAAATATTATATCCATTGCTTTCATCAACAGAAATTCTTTTTTCATTTAAAAGATCTGAACGAATAGAGGATTTTACTGAAAATAAATTTTTTGTATTTAAATTTCCAAATTCGGTTATAAGCTCTCCGTCTTCAAATTTAAAAATGTGCCTTCCATTTTCAATGGTCGTAACCCCATTTTCAGAAGAGGAATGAATAATCTGGCCTGGAAAAAATCCTCTTTGATTAATCAGCTGAATTCCATCTCCTTGTGAAACTTTCATTTTAAGAGCGCGCTCTTCATTTGTTCCAAGACCTTCATTAGTAAATTTAAAAATTTCATTTCCTTCAAAAAATTCCAAATCAATGGGATTTCGCCCGTAGACGCTCTGAACTTTTAACCCGCCGGCAGTTTCTTGAATAAAATTTCCTTTATAATCTGATAAATCTTTTGAAGAATCTTTTACAAGTATTAAATCATCATAATTGTCCACCTTGTTTATTTCTATATTCTTATAAAGAAAATCTCCATAGACTAATTCATAAGAACCGTCTTTATTTAAATAAACAATTCCATCACTCACGACCAATTCATCTAAAAGATTTATACGAACTCCATTAAATTCAACAAATTCATCTATTTTATCTTTTTCAATTTCAGAAATTTTAACATCATTTAAAAAAAACTGCCCACTCTTATAATAAACTCTTGAATTTGGCGGAACTTCAAGGGTTACCCCCTTAATTAAAAAACTACTTCCTTTTTCATTTGCAGTTAAATCAGCTTCAAGAATATTGCCTTGAGCATCTATTTTTATATAGCTTTGACTTAAAGATTCGCCCGTAGGCGCTATATTTTCAAATTTAACTCCCTTAATTTCAGCAGAACCTCCCTCGCCAACAAAAGACAAAGTAGTAATCTCTTCGTCATAACTTGACTCAGTATAAGAGGTTACTTTTTCTGGTGAAAAAGAAAAAAACTCTTCACCAGATTCTTCAGCTAAAATAAAATTAAAATTTATAATTAATATCAATAAAATTACAATTCCAAAAAATTTATTTTTCATTTTTTTCAAAAAAAAACCCCTTTTTAATACTCCACGGCAAACCTAAAATTATAAGGCGCCGGTTCAAATATTTCATCTTCGTCTTCCAACACTGAAGATGAATCAAATAAATCATAAATTATTGTTCTGTTTTCATTTTGCATCATTATAGAAATTCCCTCTTTATCCTGCAAATCCAATATACAGCTCATGCAAATTTCTCCGGTATTTTTAATATACTCATTAACAATAAAACTGCTTGTCTTATAAATTTTCCCCAATCTTACCGGAATTTTTATATTATCAAATTTTTCAAGTCTGCTTTTTTCTTCTCCCTTAATTATTACTAAAGGATAATTCACATTTAAAATAACTTCATTATCTAAAATAATCGCCTGAGTTTTTATTTTGCCTTGAGAAATTTGAAAATTGCTAAATTCTGTAAAATTTCCATGAAATTTTTCCGCAGCTTGCGAGGACTTAAAATTTCCAATACATAAGGGCAACGCCCCATCAACATATTTAGACAGTTCTAATTCAATATTTTCTTTAGCTAAAATTAAATTTTGATTGTCTTTAATATAATAAGGAATTCCTAAAGGCGTTGAAAATTTTGAAGGAAGATAATATCCGCCATGCTGACCTATAAAATACAACGCGCCCTGCCCGGATTCATAAATGCATTCTTCAACAAAATTTTGAATTGACGCAATTTCAGGAAACGGGGGCTTTTCTTTTTGCAAAGTTCCACGAAAAGTAAAAAACAAAACAACAAACCCTATAATTAAAATTGCAAGAATTATGAAGATTGTTAGTTGCGAGCGTTTTTGCGAAGGTAAAAGATTTTTTATAAATTGCTGAGCGGGGGCGCGAGTAGAGCGTTTTTGCGAAGGTAAAAGATTTTTTATAAATTGCTGAGCGGGGGCGCG
>Ga0209541_10013025_pt1 | contig 12771 bp, 16 predicted proteins | sample RifCSPlowO2_01_FD_184027 | JGI IMG/M metagenome (GOLD analysis project Ga0209541, IMG submission 184027) | Groundwater microbial communities from Rifle, Colorado - Rifle CSP2_plank lowO2_0.1 (SPAdes) (version 2) | ecosystem: Environmental > Aquatic > Deep subsurface > Groundwater | place...
CCGTCAGGACCGCCACGAAATCACCCAGGATGACATTCTCCAATCAATCGAAAAAGTCATCCTCGGCCCGGAACGCCGCAGTCATATTCTGTCCAAAAAAGAAAAAGAAATCACGGCCTACCATGAGGCCGGCCACGCCCTTGTCGCCTCTTCAGTTAAACATTCGGATCCGGTTCACAAGGTATCGATCGTATCCAGGGGCCGAGCCGGCGGATACACGCTCAAGGTGGCTAGCGAAGATAAGCATTTGCGATCCAAGCCTGAATTCGAATCCGAGCTGGCGGTGCTCTTGGGCGGCTACGCGGCGGAAAAATTGATCTTTAAACAAATAACCACCGGCGCTTCGAACGATCTGAAGGTCGCGTCCGACCTGGCCCGGCGCATGGTTACCCAATACGGCATGTCGGATGCGCTCGGCCCGATCACCTTCGGCGAAAAAGACGAACTCGTATTCCTGGGGAAAGAAATCTCAACCGCCAAGAACTATTCCGAAACGATCGCCTTCCAGATCGACAAAGAGATCAAGAAACTCATCATTGCAGGCTTAACCATCGCCAAAAAAGTGCTGGCCGAAAAACTGGATAAACTCAATCTCATCGCCCAAGAACTCATCGAAAAAGAAACGCTCGAACAGAAGGAATTCTACGCTCTCATCAAATAAAATGGTACAATTTGGAATTGGAATGCTCGCGCCCGTAGCTCAGTGGTAGAGCGCGTTCCTTATAAGAACGAGGTCCTTGGATCGTTCCCAAGCGGGCGCACAGGATAGTGTAAAATTTAAAATATGAATAAAGGAATAAAGGTTAGTTTGTTGGGTACAGGTATAGAAGCAATAGGTATTTTAGGAGATGTGTTTCATCACTTAAATATCGGACTGGAAACTCCCGAAGGACTAATCACCCCTTACCACCTTACAATCTTTGCAGGTTTTCTGATTAATTTTGTTGGGGTTATAATCACTCAGTTTACGAGTCGGAAAAATTAGCGATTTGGGCGATTAGCTCAGTTGGTAGAGCGCCCGGCTTACATCCGGAAGGTCGCAGGTTCGAGCCCTGCATCGCCCACTACAGTTATACACTTTAACAATTCGAACCAGTGAGCTATAATTATCAGTATATACACTCCCCATTTCATGATGACTAAAGAAAAGGAACGAGTACAGGCTAGACATCTACGTCACAAGGGGTTTTCTCTTAACCAGATAGTTGCCACTCTAAAAATCTCAAAGAGCAGCGCAAGCACATGGGTACGGGACGTTAAGATGACAAAGAAACAGCATACTTTCCTTCGTCACAAAGCCCATCTTAAAGAAGTGATAGTGAAGCGAGTTGAAACACGCCTAAAAAACGAGAACGCTCGGCGCAGAAGCATAATGGATGTCCACAAAAAAGACATATCTGCAAAAGCATTAGACCTAGAAACTTTAAAAATACTAGGGACTGCCTTGTACTGGGCAGAGGGTGGCAAAAGCCAAAAGAATCGTTCTTTTGGCTTTTGGAACAGCGACCCTAAGATGGTCCGAGTTATGATGGCCTTTTTAAAAAATGTCTGTAAAATCCCTGACAAAAGATTTCGAGCGCATATTAACCTTCATGCCCACTTAGATGCTGGGGCCGCAGAGAAATATTGGTCAGCTATTTCGGGAATTCCTCTATCTCAGTTTTATAAAACAACAAAAGTCATCAGTAAATCTAGTAAAAATACCCGGGACACGCTCCCCTACGGAACTTTCTCCATTCAAATCCCATCTACCGATCTATTCTTGAAAATGCTAGCTTGGATTGAAGCAATTACCGAAAAAGTTGCGACCCAATACAACTAACCTATTTTTAATGCCTGATATCGTAATCGTATACGAGGACACAAACTTATTGGCCATTAATAAACCTTACGGCCTCATCGTCCACCACAAAAACTCAACTGACACCCAGCCCGCCCTCACCGACTGGGTTGCGGCTAGTTATCCGGAGCTCAAAGATGTCGGCGAGCCATTTATCGCTTCCGGCACGCCTTTACCCCGCTGGGGCATCGTTCATCGGCTCGATAAAGAAACATCGGGACTAATCGTCATCGCCAAAAATCAGGAGGCGTTTGATTATCTTAAAAATCAATTTCAATCCCGGTCCATCCGAAAGCACTATTACGCGCTGGTATACGGGACTCCCAAAGATCCCGTCGGCGTTATCGACTCTCCTCTCGGCCGGATTGGCATGAAGCGAACCACGCAGTTGGAAGGCAAGAAACTAGTTGACGGCAAAGAAGCGATAACCGAATATCGAACCGCTAAGAAATTTTCTAAATATACGTTCCTGGACGTATCTCCAAAGACAGGCCGGACCCACCAAATTCGAGTCCACCTGAAATCGATCGGCTGCCCCATCGTCGGCGACCACGTATATGCGCCCAGGGGTTGGCAGAGCCCGCCCGGGCTACACCGCCTGTTTCTTCATGCGTATAAAATCGAACTAGAGACACCCGGCCGAAAATCCCTGGTTTTAGAGTGCGATTTGCCTGAGGATTTACAAATTTTCCTTTCTGGGTTAGAATAAGCGGGTCATATAATTACCCTGATGAGCCTTCTTTCCACATTTCAAGCCAGCCAGAATGCCACGAATAAATTCGAGGGTGTTCGCATTGGCTGGACCATCCGCATCAACCAGCGCATTCAAGAAGGCAGCAAGACTCGGGTGCAAGCTTTTGAAGGCACGGTCATCGCCCAGAAGCATGGCACCGAAGCCGGCGGCACGATCACCGTCCGAAAGGTAGCCGACGGTTTCGGCGTTGAGAAAGTTTTCCCAGTATACCTGCCCTCAATTGAAAGCGTAAAGGTAATTAAAAAAACTAAGGTCCGCCGAGCCAAGCTCTATTACCTCCGTGGCAAAACCTCCAAAGAAATCCGCCGCAAAGTTAAAACCGAGCAAGCTAAACAGGTCGTCGAATCAGCTCCGACGGAACCGGAGACAGCTTCTCAATAACACAAATATAAAACACGCCGTTCGGCGTGTTTTATATTTGTGTGGGCGGTATAGGACTCGAACCTATAACATCTACAACGTCAATGTAGCGCTCTACCAATTGAGCTAACCGCCCAGCTACTGTAGTGCGGATGGAGGGACTCGAACCCTCAAGCCTTGCGGCATGCGCCCCTCGAACGCACGTGTATACCAGTTCCACCACATCCGCATGTTATTGTAAAAACTGTGCCGCGGGAGGGAATTGAACCCCCGACGCAGGCCTCTTCCGAAGCCATTTTGGACTATATCATCCTCCCATAGGGAGGTCGGGCGCTGTTTGCAAGATTATTGTTGGGACTCACTCGCTAGTCTCTACACCTTTTCCGACACCAGAGCCCGTCGGAACTTGGCTCGGGATTGGCCGCCCTGCGGCTGTTCCCCGAATTCACCCGATTATTCGATCCACCTCTCGATGGAAAGCCCCAAAGATTCAGGGCCTCGCTCTACCACTGAGCTACCGCGGCAAATAACTTTATTAGTAGTATATCAAAAATCTCGATAAATTCAATCTCACTTGCCTTAATGGTCTTATGCACATCAGCTTATCCACTTTTTAAATTTAAAGTTGGACTGCTGATATATACCTATAAGTACACTGGTTCAGAAAGTATCAAAAACTATCAACATGCACATATCCACTTTTCCAAACTTAAGTTGTACTGCTGTGATATACTTATAGGGTGAGGACTGATAAATTTACTGCTTACAAATTGCGCATACAGGGCCGGAGCTATAATGAAATATCGGCTCGGCTTAAGGTACCTAAAAGCACTCTATCGGCCTGGTTTTCTGCTTTAGAGTTACCTGAAGAAGCTAGCGCCAGACTTAAGAGTCGGGTCCATGCCGGATCGTTAAAAGGACTTATGGCTAGAAATAAAAATCAGACACTTTTGGCAGAAAGCCGTGCAAAAGAATCTAGGACTGTCGGTGAAAAACTAATAGGTAAGCTAAGCTTAAGAGACTTACTAGTAATAGGCGCGGGCCTTTATTGGGCGGAGGGGTATAAACGGCCAATCATGCGCAATGGTAAACCCGTCACCTCTCACCGAGTTTCTCTTACCAATTCGGATCCAAATCTTGTTTGTATATTTATTAGATTTCTTCGAGAGATATGCTCTGTACCGGATGAAAAGATAAAAATATGGGTGAGAGTCTTTGAGCACCAAGACGAGGCATATATCTTGAGCTTTTGGCAAAAAACGTGTAGAATTCCTTTTAGTAATTTCCAAAAGACTCTTCAAACAGTAAGTATCTCCAGTCAGGGCAAGAAACCATACAACTCATTGCCCTTTGGTGTAGTTCAAATATCAGTGAACGACACGGGTCTCTATCATAAGATTATGGGTCTTATTTCTGGAATTACAAAGAATATTTAGAACTTGCGGGTATGGTATAACGGTATTACATGATCTTGCCAAGATTAAGACAGGGGTTCGACTCCCCTTACCCGCTCATGCTGATCAGTTTATTTGCAAAGATTACCCGCCAGCGGAATCTCGAGCGTAAAATCGCTCGAAAGGATAACGGCGTCTATCTCCATCTCTTATTCCCGATTTCGGTTGCATTTTTGCTTACCTTCGTCATTGCCCGGCTTATCAGCCATATTGACCCGACTTTCTATATCCAGGTTGTCGAAGATCTTCACATCCATCATTACGCCTATGGTATCTTTATTCTTGCTATTGCTGGCTATCTGGCGCTAGCTAATAGTTCGCCGCGCGATCGCTATTTGATTTCTCTGCTTTATGGATTTGGTTTAGGTTTGGTTTTTGATGAATTTGGTTTTTGGCTTCACCTCACCGACGAAACAGCCGCCCGATTCAGCTATGACGGCGTGTTGATTCTTGCAGCTTTGTTCCTCCTTTTGATCTCTGCCGAAACCGGCATGAATATGTGGCAGGCTCACTTTTCAAGAAAAAGGCATGTCCGCAACGATCCAGTTTTAGCCGCAAGCAAGGAGTTTTTTGAACCTTTTCCAGGGGTCTAAGGCTTAAAAAGACCCCTAAATAGTAAGGTTTTAGGCCCTTTTTGGGCCATTGACTTTTTAGGCAGGATTTGATATACTTATAGCATAACCTAATACGAGTAGTCTCTGTCGATTAATGGCTTAGTAGGCCGTTTTTTGTTGCCTAAAAAGTCCCTTCACGACTACTCCATCTAGGCTCATGTATATGAAACAAATGACCGCTATTGCCCTTTCGGTAATAGCATTCAACCTTGCCACGGCCGTTCCGGCCGATGCCGCGCTCTTTAACTGGACGAATGAATCTGTCGAGGAATCGAACAACCAAGCTTGGTCATTTGATTCACTCTACCAGGACATCCAAGGCTTCTCCTTTGAGCCGGTGAAAGCCATGGCTCTTGAAGCTACGGCAGTCGCTTCGGTCACCAATCCAGCAACCAGTAAAGCGAAACCGAAGACCAAAGTAAAAACCTTCCTGGTTTCCGCTTCCGCTTACTCTTCGACTCCTGACCAAACCGACAGCACGCCGTTTATTACCGCCAAGGGCACCTATGTCCGCGACGGTATCGTAGCCGCGAACTTCTTGCCGTTCGGTACCGCAATCAAGATTCCGGAAATCTATGGCGATAAAATCTTTATTGTCGAGGACCGTATGAACAAGAGATATTGGCACAATGTCGACATCTGGTTCTCGTCCCGTGAGGCTGCCAAGCAGTTCGGCCGCAAGACGGTGACCATCGAGATTGTCTCGTAAACCTAAAACCCGTTCGCCTAAGGCGAACGGGTTTTGTTATAATAGAATGAGCGGAAGTGTAGATTTTTCAACGGCTCAACGGGTTGAGCCGTTTGGCAAAAGAAAAGCGCCACGATGTTTCCGTAACGCTTGACGCGGGGTCCTTCAGACATCAGTTATTCGTCTGCTTTCCAACCATACTTCTGAAGGAGAACATCGAGAACATGTTCCTCGAATTCCTGACCTTGGTTATCGAGCCTGAGTGTGACTATCACCTCGATGGGATTACCGACGCCTTCGAGGAAGTACTCCACTTTGCCAATATGGAAGGCGTAACGATCCCCGAGCTCTTCCCACGAGTCGTCCTCGGTCCTGTTGTAGGCTCGAACCCAGAGCGTTTGGCCCGAAACGGGAACGGCCGGCACCGTGGTATCGACATAGACCGAATCCAACTTGGACCTCTGACCGACTTCGAATGTCGGTGACCACTGCAATCTTGCTGAAACCATATCTATCCTTCCTCTCCGCTATGCAGAGTTGATGTGAAGAACATAGAACAGAGCAATTCTGTCCCGTAAAAATTTTCAATTACTTAAAAACTTTGACGGAGGGGCGAGTTAACAACTCGCCCGAAGAACTAGCTCACCTTGCGAATGGCGAAGACGAACGGACGATTTTCCGTTAGCCGGTTATTTCACCTCGTGACGAACCACGGTGGACAGGAATGCCGCGACTACGAACATCACGGCTGAGCTGAGGATCCCGATACTGTGTAGGGCCGTCGTGATCGGCAGCTTCAGCTGAACTGCCTCGTCGGCGTAAAAAATGACCAGGCCAGACTGCACCGTTGCCGCAAGTAGCAGGAGAACGATGCACGCCGTCACCGCACCCTTTGTTGAACCGCTCATGTCAATCCTCCGTTCAAAACCATACCACAAAACTCATTGACACGCAAGTGTTTGAATGATATCGTAAAAACGGAAGGATTGGATGGGGGGAATAATGCACGACATTCTAGTCGGGATCGGACCACGGCTCCGCTGGACCGCGAAAGTTCGTGTTGCCCCTAAAGATGGGGCCGAACTCAATGCTCACGGAATCGCACTCGCCGACGGCCTTTACAAGCTGCGGAAACAGGGTTGGAAGTCTCTTTTGGGGCCTATACCACGTCGGTTCTATACCGTTGAGCGTGTGGGAAACAGAAAACCTGGAGTGCGAACCCTCAATCTGCATATTTTGGAGGATGCTTACACATATGAAAGAGATGTAAATTACGGCCCCGACTAGCCAGAGTGTGGGGTGCAAACCGGAGATAGAGCCGGCACACGCTAGGCAATGTGCGAACCTGGTAGCGTGGAGACCAGCAGTTGCTGGTCTCTTTTTTTATTTACAGGATCCAATTTTTCTAGTATTATATTTACACTTATTAGCCTTGCGCCCGTAGCTCAACGGATAGAGTAGCAGACTTCGAATCTGCTGGTGGGGGTTCGATTCCCTCCGGGCGCACAGCATTGTGGACATTAACAACTTTTAGTTCACCTTTTATATGTGGTATACTCGGTTGTATGAAAGCACTGACGGAATTACAAAAGAAAGCGGTGGCACTACGACTGAAAGGTTTGAGCTATAACGAGATCAGGAAGCATATTGGCGTAGCAAAAAGTTCGTTAAGTTTATGGCTCAAGGACATTGAGCTCAGGCCCGAACAAAGAGCTCGACTATACTCAAAGCAAATTCAGGTATTGTCCTTAGGGACGCAAAGCCAGAGGGAACGAAGAAAACGAGAAGTTGATGAGATTATCAAAACAGCAGAACGCGAGGTATCTATCCCTTTATCACCGGATGTCTTGCGTCTCATGGGTGCAGCTCTTTACTGGGCAGAGGGAAGCAAGCGTGGGATGTGTGAAGTGACGAACTCCGACCCGCATCTCATCTATTTCATGGTAAGGTGGATCGAAGCAATGTTCAACATTTCTTCAAATAACTTGAAGGCTCGGCTCAATATCTATTCCCAGCAAGATGACAAAGCAATTAAAAAGTTCTGGTCAGAGTTGACCGGCATCCCAGTAGAGAATTTTGGCAAAAGTTTTGTGAAGCCGGTAAGCACCGGGTTTAAAAAGAATAATTTATATTACGGAACGATAAAAATAGAGATTCCAAAAAGCACCGACGTTAAACATCGGATATTCGGGTGGATAACTGCAGCCTTAAGAACAGACGCAAAAGTGGGGCTCGTGCAGCAGCGATGGCAATCTTTAAGAGAAGTTAAGCGGCCCGTAAATCTTTAAAAACATATGCGCCCCTAGCTCAATTGGTAGCAGCAGATCCCTCTTAAGGATAAGGTTCTGGGTTCGAGTCCCAGGGGGCGCACAATAAACTAAAAATCCCCGTACGGGGATTTTTAGTTTATTCGGTATCGCTTTCGCAAATCGGGAATGATTTTCTTGAGTGATGCCACCAGGTAATCCATGTCTTTTTTGGTAGTTTCCTTGCCAATAGAGAACCTCAGTGCCCCATTAATGTAACGCTTGGGAACGCCGATCGCTTTAAGTACATGGGATGGTTCCACCGCATGCGAAGTGCAAGCCGAGCCGCTGCCGGCCGCGATGCCGTATTTGTCCAACTCAATCAAAATCACTTCGCTTTCCAGATCAGGAACGCAGATATTGATGTTATTGGGTAATCGCCCATCCCCTGTCGGTCCATTCAGGATAATCCCCGGTATTTCTTTCCGCAGGAGTTCAATCGCGTAATCACGAACCGCGGCTATTTTTTTCGAATCAGTCGGTTTCAAGATCGAAACTGCTTTTGCTAAACCGACGATGGCCTGCAGGTTCTCAGTGCCCGCGCGCAATCCTCGCTCCTGGCCCCCGCCGGAAATAATCGAATGTATTGGCGTGCCCCGTCGCACATACAGCACACCGACACCGCGCGGGCCCCCGATTTTCGAGCCATTAAAAGTAAGGAGATCTACGCCTAGATGTTGGACGTTCATGTCCAAGTATCCCGCTGCTTGGCAGGCATCTATGTGAAACAAGACTGGTCTTGTTTCACCAGTTTTCAGTTTCCAGTTTTCAGTTTCCAGTTTTTTATTGAAACTTTTAATGATCTTAGCAATTGCTCGGATGGGCTCAAGGGTGCCGATTTCGTTGTTGGCGTACATGATCGAAATCAGGCGACAATCTTTTTTGATTGCTTGTTCCAGCGCTTTTAAGTCAACTGCTCCCGATTGGTCAATCTTAAGGTATCCCGTCTTTAATGCTTTCAACTGAGCAATTGGTTCCAGCACCGAAGGGTGCTCGATCGGCGTAGTCAAAATCTTTCCCGAGGAAAAATTGCCGCATGTTCCGATAATAGCGAGGTTGTTGGCTTCCGATCCGGAAGCGGTGAATACGATTTCATCTAAACGCGCGCCCAAAAAATCCGCAACGATTTTGCGGGCCTGTGCCAACGCTTGTTGGGCCTGACGGCCCGCATCGTTAAACGAAGAGGGATTGCCTACCAGCACCATCGCCCGATTCATTTCCCGACGAACAGCCGGGTCGGTCGGCGCAGCGGCGGCATAATCCAAGTAGATTAGTTTCATAAAAACCGCCTTTGGGCGGGTCAATACTGTACCACGAAAAACAGACCGAGTATACCTACAGTTTTGAGTACTGCCTTCCGGGCCAGACTAGGAGCGCAAGCAAGCCCCCGATGAGACCGATGTCGCGGACGATAATCTCGTTGAAGCCGTGCACCAGCATGGTAATGACCAGAAATATTACCGACAAAAGGGAAAACAGCGGAATAAACATATTGCTCAAGAGACTGATGCCGACCAGGATTTCAAATACGCCGAATCCGTACATGAGGACGAACGAAGAAATACCGATGCTGTCAGCTATGCTTATCACCGACGGAGGCACCCAGGCATTTAGCCAGTAGGACGGATGGAAGAATTTATCGATGCCAAACCAGAGAAACACAATCGCAAGCGAGAGACGAAGTAGGGTGTGAGAAAGTTTTACGGACTGCCACATGCATCCATTGTACTATGCCGCACATGTCTGTTCAAGGAACGCCAGGGTTTTTTCGTTCATCATGTTGGAGCGGATCACGTTCCTCATCCGTTCCAAGTCAATTTTGGGTGCCTGTTCTCCGTCCCGAACCACGGCGGAACTGACGACGGCATTCAACGCCTCCTCCACCTCTTCGGGATCAAGTCGAATGCTCCGCGAGCGGGCTATTGCCCGCAAGACCAGCATCATTTTTACTTGGCGCTCGGCATCAGAGCGCCAGTCCTTGCGCAAATCATCCTGCGTTTTATTTAGCTTGGCCAGATAGATGTTAAGCTCCATGTCATGGCGATGGAGGTCCTGATCAAACTTCTGGATCATGTCGTCAAGCTGAGCCTGAATCATCTGGTCCGACGGGCTACAGACAGCTTTGGCCAAAATTGAATCTACGATTTCAAGCCGTAAACGCTCTTTCTCCTTATCTTGTTTTTCCTGTAGTAATCCTTCTTTTACATTGAGAATGAGCTGGTCTATGTTTTCAAATTTGCCGAGGCCTTTCGCAAAATCGTCATTCAACTCCGGGAGTGAGACTTTTTTGATGTCTCGCATCACCACCCGGAAATCTAGTTTCTTGCCGGCTACACTTTTATTTGCGAAATCGGCGGGCGCGGCCAGAGAGAATTCTTTAGAATCCCCCTTTTTCATGCCGATAAGCTGGTCCTCGAAACCAGGAATGAAATTCTTGCCGCCGATCATGATGGGATGGTTTTTGCTTACGCCGCCCTCGATAATCGCGCCGTTTTCTTTAACCTCAAAATCAACCTCCACCCGGTCGCCGGGAGCGGCCGGCCCTTCAGCGTCGGTTAAAACTGCCCGCGAGGCACGGACTGTTTCCAGAGTCTCATCTAGATCCATCGGCTCGACGGATACTTTGCGTCGAGCGATCTTAATCGTGTCTAGCGGCGGCAAAACTACTTCGGGAAACAATTTCAACTCGACCGTATAACGGAGCAGGTCGCGAGTATTATCCTTGATCGCCAGATTGGTCGCTTCAAGAACATCGGCATCCATTTCGGCGATCACCTGGCCCAGGCTGCGCTGCATAGCGGTTTCAAATGCCACTTCTAGAATCTTGTTTACGCCGACCTCCTTGCGGACGCGGTCGAGCGGAACCTTGCCCTTTCGGAATCCGGGAATTTCAAAATCGCCAGCGATCGCCTCTTCGGTTTCCCGCACGAACCGATCCAGGTCTTCCTTTACCAGTTCGACAGTAAGTTCAAGAACATCCGGCAGGGATTTTTTAGTCGTGAAAGTCATGCTTATTCGGTAGTTTCAGCTGTAGGAGTGTTTACTCCGCCGGCAGGTGCGGCCGGCTCTTCGGTCTGTTCGAATTTCAAATCTTCCTTAGGCGAGCGAACGTCAATCTTCCAGCCCGTAAGCTTGGCGGCCAGCCGGACATTCTGGCCTTTTTTACCGATTGCGAGCGAGAATTGATCGTCAGACACCTCAACCAGCGCATGCTTGCGCTGGTCGTCGATAATCTTAACGTCGAGCACTTTAGCCGGCGAAAACGCGTGTGCAATGAAGGCGGCGGGACTATCGTTCCAGGAGATAATGTCTATTTTTTCGCCTGAAAGTTCGTTGATGACCGTCTGGACGCGTACACCTTTCTGACCCACCAAGGATCCGATCGGATCGATGCTTTCTTCAGTCGAGGCGACGGCGATCTTAGTCCGGGAACCGGCTTCGCGGGCAATAGCCTTGACCGCCACACTACCGGCATCGATTTCAGGAACTTCGACCCGGAACAAGCCCAAAACAAGTTTCGGATGGGCGCGCGAGAGGACGACGGCCGGGCCGCGAGGCGTTTCCTCGACTTTGAGAATCATAAAACGATAGCGCTGGCTGATGCGATAGTTGTCGGTAAACATCTGTTCGGCTGGCGGCAAAAGGCCGTTGGTTTTGCCGAGATCGACAAAAACCAGAGAACCCTCGCGGCGTTGAACCAGACCGCTGATTATCTCGCCCTCGCGGCCTTTGAACTCCGAGAAGATCGCGCCGCGTTCAGCTTCCCGAAGGCGCTGAATGATGACCTGTTTCGCAGTTTGGGCGGCGATGCGACCAAATTCCATTTTCGGCTCAAGCTTGGTGATGATTTCGTCGCCGACTGCGGCCTTGCTATTATCTTTTTTCGCATCGACTAGAAGGACATGCTTTTCAGAATTGAATTTTACTTTAGTATCCCCAGTTTCTTCAGGAACCGGCTCCTCTCCGCGCCGCAAGCGGCGCATGCCTTCCAAATCCTGAAAATCAGGCTTCTCTTCCAGGACTTTGGTCGGAAGCTGGCCGGTGATGTTGCCCTCCTCGTCTACGCCTTCCACCACGTAATGCACCTGGGTAATATCGAGGTGTCCGGTCTGGGAATCAAGCTTCGCCTTGATGATCTGGCCCTTCTTCCCGTACTGCCGCTTATACGCGGCCGCAATCGCCATTTCGAGCGTTTCAAAAACGCTCTCTTCCGAAATTCCTTTTTCCTCCGCTAGTTGTTTAATCGCCGATGCGAACTGCTTCGTATCCAACATGTTATTTAATTTTACTAATTTATTTAAAATTTGAGGCCCGCTCTCGCGGACCTTAATCAGAAACTACACATCGATGATACCAAAGGGATCTCCACAAGTCAAGTTTACGAAATTTCGGAATCGATATCCACAAAAAAGCATTTACAAACGGAGGTTTTTCGATACAGTGAGGCCACATGCCCAACCATTTGGCAACACAAAACGAGGATGCCCTCGAAAAAAAGCTCGAGGAAATCCGAGTTAAGGGGACGGAAGACGAATACCGCGACCGTGCGACAAAGCTCGGACTGCCATTCTCGGATTTGGCCAGCGCACCGATCGATCCTGAAGCCTTGGCCCTTCTGCCGGAAGAAACAGCACGCACGTCTCAATTGGTCGTAATCCTGAAGACGGGACGGAAACTCACGGTCGCTTGTGTTGACCCTTCATCAGATCAGGCAAAAGACGCGATCTCGGAATTGGAGAAGAAAGGATTCTCGAT
>Ga0209541_10013027_pt1 | contig 12769 bp, 12 predicted proteins | sample RifCSPlowO2_01_FD_184027 | JGI IMG/M metagenome (GOLD analysis project Ga0209541, IMG submission 184027) | Groundwater microbial communities from Rifle, Colorado - Rifle CSP2_plank lowO2_0.1 (SPAdes) (version 2) | ecosystem: Environmental > Aquatic > Deep subsurface > Groundwater | place...
TGCTTTGACAGCGATCATCTTTCTTCTCGAACGCCGGAGAATGTATCGAAAGGGGCTCGAGGAAGGAGAGTGGAGGGGCACACGCAAGGTCCTGCCCGAACTTCGTTCCGGTGAAATTTGCAGGATCCGTTTCCGGCTGGTGCTCTCCCGGGGGATCAGGATGTATCCGGGGTACGTCGTTGAGGTGCTCGACCCGCAACATCCCGTGCTATGCACGAGGTTGGCGTTCTTGGACGAAAAGGACATTGCCTCCTCCATAGCTGAGGTGTACCCGGGACGCTACCTCATCATGGATCATTTCTGGAAGGCGACCGTCACAACACCGCCCAGAGAGCAGCCGGCAATTTAACCCGGTTCTCTCAGGGTCGCTGGTTCACGCCAGTTCTTACAACAAGGAGGTCTGCTGGAGAGAAAACTTCCTCCAGCCATGCCATGAGATTCTTATTCAAGATGAAAGAACATAGGCGTCTCATGATAAAAAACAACCCCGCCGAGGCGGGGTTGTTTTTTAATACTCAATAATCCATCGGAATGAATTGCTGAGTACCTCGGGAAGATGGGCGGACATTTCCCGTCGTTATGCCATTTTCGACTTATGTCGATCCGCCGGCTAGGTGCTATTTTGAGCTCGTAGCTTTCTGGCGAGACTTGCTCCTTCTGGTGTTGTAGTATAAGCAACAATGGGGCACTTTCCCAGTCGTTGTACCTTTCTTTTCCGCAACAAGCCCTTCTCTGTGAGTCTGCGCAGGATGATGTAGACATCCTTGCTTGCAATGCCTGTTTTTGCGCTGACACCAGACCCATTGAGCCCCTCGTTTGGATGAAAGAGCATCAATACTTGTTGTTCTTTCTCTGGACGCGCCATACCATACCCTCCTGAATTCCAAATATAATAGCATACTTGTCTTTATTCAAAAAGTTTGCTAGAGTATCAAGACTATGCAGAAGATAGAGATACAGGCACAACCAAGGACGGTAATAGGGCGGGCGACGAAACAACTGCGAAAGCAGGAGATTTTGCCTGCAGTGCTGTATGGAAATAACTTCAAATCCTTGAATCTCCAGGTTCCGACGAAGCAATTCCAGAAAGCCTACGTCATGGCGGGGGAATCAACGCTCGTGTATGTGAAGGTGGGAGATGAGTCATACCCGGCCATTATTCAGGATGTTGCCATCAACCCCGCGTCCAATGCTCCGCTCCATGTTGATTTTTATAAAGTCCGTCTTGATGAGAAGATCAAGGCGAAGATCCCGCTTGTGTTTGCCGGCGACGCTCCCGCGGTGAAGAGCTTCCAGGGTATCCTGGTCAAAAATATCCATGAGCTTGAAGTGGAGGGATTCCCGCAGGATTTGCCCCACGAATTCACCATCGATCTCTCTATACTTGATGTTATTGGGAAGCAGATCATGGTTAAGGATATTGTTATAGATTCAAAGCTGAAGCTTATGGCCCAGCCCGATGAGATCGTGATTCTTGTGCAGGCTCCGATCTCGGAAGAAGAACTCAAGAAGCAACTCGAAACCGCAACTGCCGGCACAGAGGATGTTGAGGTTATCGCGAAAGAAAAGAAAGAAGGCGAAGAAGGGGAAGCCGGGGAGACCGCAACTCCGGCAACAGCTGGTGCCAAGAAGGAAGAAAAGAAATAATCAAGAACTTAAAACCCCCGCCATCGGCGGGGGTTTTGTTTTCGGGAAACGTTTCTTTAGAATTTGATGTAACGGGCGTAAGATTCCCACTTTGCTTTTTGGGCAGGAGAGAGCTTATCGAAACCATAGAGATAATCGAAGACTGCGGGTTGTGAATAAGATAGCGTACCACCGACTACCAGAGGTTGGGCCTTAATGTCTTGAACGAGCTTTGTTTCCGCATAGAGGCGCGCACCGCGGGTTATTGTACCGGTTTGTTCAATCATTAGAACCCTGTTCACAATTGCACGCGCAATGGAGGTGTAGCTATCGCCGCGCCGTATAGCGTCGGAAGTCCATGCGGTTTGCTGATCTGTCGGTGAGGGTGAGGTACTAACTGTAGGATCAGCAGGTGATTTGCGGGCGGGAAGATAGCGTACGTAGAGACCGATAATAAGCGCCCCGATAAGGATTGGGGCAATATGGGTAATAAGATAACGATTGAGCCATTTGCTCACGCTGTGACCCCAGCCGGGCTCTTTGTCAAAGATTGGTCCAGTCTTGCTATCTGACATACTATTTTCTTCTCTATGCCCCGTATGCTTGTATCGCTATAGAGCTGTAAAGCCGTAGAGCTATAGAGCCGTAAAGCTCTCCATAATCGGGTCTAAATAACCGTCAAGAATCTTTTGAATGTTGCCCCAACTTTTCTTGATGCGATGGTCGGTGATACGGTCTTGGGGGAAATTGTAGGTTCGAATTTTTTCCGAGCGGTCGCCGGTGCCGATCTGCTTGCGGCGTTCCTCGGAGACATCGCCGACTTCTTGGCGAATTCGCTCATCGAGCACTTTGGTTCGGAGAAGCTCCATGGCACGCTCGCGATTTTGGGCTTGTGATCGTTCTTCCTGCGAACTGACAACGAGGCCCGTGGGCTTGTACTTGAGACGAACGGCGGTGGAGACTTTGTTGACGTTCTGGCCGCCAGGACCGCCGGCGCGGTAGAACTCAATCTCGATCTCATCGGGGCGTATTTCGACGTCTGTTTCCTTGGCTTTCTTCAGAACCGCCACCGATGCGGTAGATGTATGGACGCGGCCCGCTTTCTCCGTTGCGGGAACTCGCTGGACGCGGTGGACGCCCGATTCATACTGCATTAGCCGATGGACATCAGTACCGGCTATTTCAAACGTAACCTGTTTGTAGCCACCAATGGTTGTTTGATTGGAGTCCAGCGTGTGGCATTGCCAGCCCTTAAGGGCGGCATAGCGCTGGTACATCTCAAGCAACTGTGCGGCAAAGAGCCCTGCTTCGTCACCGCCGGCCCCTGCTCGGATTTCTATGATGACCTCTTCAAAAGCGCCCCCTTGTTCACCACGGTCTCGGGCCTCGAGAATTCTTTGTATCTCGGCCATGCGCTTGGACGCATCAGCCACCCGACGGTAGTCAGTGGTAAATTCGGGATCAGATAATTTGAGTTCGAGGTCTTTAAGTTCCTCTTCGAGATTCATGCCTTGATATTCTTCTTGACGCGAGGCTTCTTGGGCTGGACGGCTTTAGCGATATCCTGGTGGCGCTGAGTGCGCTTTGTAAATTTCTCAATACGGCCACGAGTATCTATGAGCTTTTCTTTGCCGGTATAAAAAGGATGGCAGTTGCTGCAAATTTCGACGTTAATCTCCGGGAGCGTTGCTCCGCCAGTCCAGGTGTTGCCGCAAGCACAATGGAATATAGCTTTTTCGAAATACGGTGGGTGAATGGTGGCTTTCATGGTGTTGTTGGTAGGATGATCCCTAGCCTGTTCAGTCTATCACAGTCTCGTGATCAAAATCAAATTCTCAGCACTTCTGCGATGTTGCAAAGTATTTACCATTCTGTTACTATGGATTGCACTTATGTCAGCCATATCAGCACAACCGCATATGCCCGCCTACGAGGATATGATTAAATCCGGGATGCATTTTGGCAGAAAAAAGACGATTTTCCACCCAAATATGCAACCCTACGTCTATACGGTCAAGGAGAGTATTTATATCTTGGACTTAATCAAAACCTCGGAAGCCCTTATCAAAGCAATTGATTTCATGAGGGATGCAGTAATTGCCGGCAAAACAATACTTTTTGTTGGTATTACCAAGCAATCGGGGGAAGGTATCAAATCAACTGCTGAGGCATTAGGCATGCCATATGTCGCAGAACGTTGGCTAGGGGGAACCTTTACAAATTTCAAGATCATTATCTCGAGAGTAAAGCACCTTGAACAGCTCGAAAAAGAGCAGATGAGCGGGGGATTTGATAAATATACAAAGAAAGAAAAGCTCTTGAAGGAACGTGAGATCATATCGTTGCGGCAGAAATATGATGGTTTACGAAAGCTTAACAAGGTTCCAGATATCGTGTTCGTCTCTTCTCTCAAGGAAAGCCAGCTTGTTGTCCGAGAGGCCAAGATCAGCGGGGTTTCCATTATAGGTATTGTCAACACAGACAGTAATCCCAAACAGCTTGATTATCCCATCCCGGCAAACGATAACTCCAAGCGATCAGTGGAATTAATCCTAAACGCCATCAAGAACGGTCTTATGGAGACTGTACAGAACAAGCAGTCTGCAGCCGCTCCGGAACCAGAAAAATAGATTCATTCGCTTATCACATCGTGACAGACGTCAATCTTATAAAAGAACTACGGGATAGTACGGGAATGTCACTCAATGACATCCGCAAGGCTCTCGATGAAGCGGGAGGCAATAAAGAGAAGGCTCTTGAGATTTTAAGGACTCGCGGAGCAACCATAGCTGAGAAAAAATCTTCACGCTCAACGCAAGAGGGTATTATCGAAGCGTATGTTCACAGCACCAAGAAGATAGCGGTTCTCGTCGAGATGTTGTGCGAAACCGACTTCGTTGCTCGCAATCCGCTTTTTTCCGAACTTGCCCACGAGCTCGCCCTCCATATTGCGGCCATGGATCCAGCGGACGTTGAGGCTCTTATGGATCAACCCTTCATCAAGGATCAGACCGTAGCTGTTCGTGATGTTGTTACGGGCTACGTTGCCAAACTCGGTGAGAATATCAAGGTGGGCACGTTTACTCGTCTTCAGATATAATATCGGCGGCGCCTCCCCAATACGTATGTATATTATTATCCCGCTGGCTATCATGGTTGCGAGCCTTGCCGGAGCCTTCTACGTGGCTTCGCGGAAGTTCGTGTATTTAAGAAAGCTCGATCCATCGGCGGTGCAAGATGCTCCTGCAGATTTTCATGACTTTCGCAGGGAGCTATTTCCTGAGATGGTGGGTGCATGGAAAGCTCTTGACCTCCGCCAACATACAGCGGCATTTCTTACAGAGATGGAAAAAGTTTTGCGTAAGCTTCGCTTGGTATTCCTCAGGGTCGACACCGCAATGCATCAACTGATACAGAAGATGCGCAAAACTACAGAGCATCATGAAAAGATTCAGGAGAAACGTGAGGCGGATGAGGCCATGGCTCAACAAGCTGATAGTATCAGTTCGTCGGCAAGTACGGTGCTTGATCCCCGCGAAGAAGAGCAGCGTCTCATTGTGGAGATTGCCAAGAATCCCAAGAATCCGGAGCTTTATAAGGAGTTGGGTATGATTTATATCGAGATTGGAGAGGATGACGATGCACGCCAGTCATTTGAAAAGGCGCTTGAGCTTGACCCAGAAGACATACTCGTCCAAAATAAGCTTAGGAAACTGAAAGCGGAATAGGAAGCCGACCTAGCTCAACGGTAGAGCAACGCTTTTGTAAAGCGAAGGTTCCGAGTTCAAGTCTCGGGGTCGGCTCTAACGGGGTAAATACGTGTTCAGACATGCGCAGGTACTCAAGCGGTCAACGAGGGCAGACTGTAAATCTGCTGGACCTAGTCCTACGAAGGTTCGAATCCTTCCCTGCGCACAGCGAACGAAGTAGGCGAGTAGCAGGAGCTCCGCCAAGTGGCGGAGCGTGAAGGACGAGAACGCGGGAGCGATGTTCCGCAAGAATGCGAAACCGCGAGGGGGCGGTTAGCCCGAATTTCACGACGGCGAAATGAGAGGCGAGACCGAATCCTTCCCTGCGCACCCACTAGATTAATGCTATCCACAGAAGCCACTCCATTAAGAATGGAAGTATGTTAGAATTTAGATATGTCAGCGAATATCCTATCAAAAGAACTATTGCAGAGACTTTATATTGAAAAGAAAATGTCTTCAGTCGATATCGGGAAGATACAAGGTTGTTCGGAGCATAAAGTAAACTATTGGATCCGAAAGTATAACATTCCAAAACGAAGTATTGCTGAGGCACTCTATACGAAACATAACCCTGCCGGTGATCCGTTCCTGCTAAAACACATCAAGAATTTAGAGGACGCAAAACTACTTGGCATTGGATTAGGACTATATTGGGGTGAAGGCAATAAGAAGAATGTTAATTCCGTTAAGCTGGGAAATACAGACCCAAACATGATTCGTATTTTCATTAAATTTTTAGTTGAACTTATGGGGGTTAAAGTTGCAAAGCTACGCTTCGGATTGCAGATTTTTAGCGACTTGAAGAAATCGACTGTTTTGAATTTTTGGTTGAATTCATTGAAGAAGTTTGGTATTGTAAGAGAGCAGTTTTATAAGGTGACCACAACGCTCGCTCGGAGTATTGGGACCTATCGTGAAAAATCCCAATATGGAGTTCTAACGGTATATGTTCACAATATAAAACTGAAGAAGATTTTTGACAATTTGATTGCCGATGTAGCTCAGTGGTAGAGCAACTCCATGGTAAACTCATTTGCCCACGACTCAAGGAATTGAGTCGTGAATCCCGAATTACGGTTAAAGGCCCAATGCAGGCTAAGACCGTCCCGCCAATTCACTGGCGAGCGAACGACTGACAAGGGGTCCCAGAACGGGATAAGATACAGTCTAACCCTCTTCAATAGCAAAAGAAAAAGAGGTACTGGAGAAGGAGTAGGTCCTCGGTTCAAATCCGAGCATCGGCTCAGGCAGTATGAATCACGAATCATGTATCACGGATCATGAATGCAGAATTCATAATTCCAGATTCATAATTCAAATTATTAATGAGCCAAGATAATCTTATCAAAGTGAAGTGTACGGTCTGCAAGAGAGGTGTGTATTATTCGTCGAAGAATAAGAAGCTGGTGACCCGCAAGCTTGAGTTCAAGAAGTACTGCAAGGTTTGCCGGAAGCATACGAATTTCAAAGAGACGAAGCTCAACGCATAGAGTGTTGGGTTGGGGGCATCGTTCAGTGGCAGGACTGCGGTCTCCAAAACCGCAAACGTGGGTTCGATTCCTACTGCCCCCGCAGAATGAGACGAGAAGAACTGAACGATCTCTATTACTCCGACCGCCGTTTGCCAGAGCGAATTTGGCTAGGAGAAAATCCCGAATATGGACCCGGCTACTCATTGTGTATCGCCGATTATTATGCGTTTGAATTGGGCGATGCGACTCCTAATAACAAACTTCTCGATGTATTAGCGAAAGAAAAGAATCTACCTCGAGATTGCATCGTTCCAGTCATGGCTGGATCATGTCTCGAAGGAGAATATCTATTCGGTATTATCAATCCAAAAGATATGATCCGTCTTTCTGCGGATCTTGATCTTGTGGTGTGCAAGACTGCAGCCGATGCGCGTGCTCTTCGTAATGAAGCTCCGATTTTACTACCTCACACTGCAACACAGAATGTTATACATAGCCTCACTGCATATGAGCCGTCTATTAATGATTGGGAGGGTGGTAAACGAAGAAAGGAAGCACTAAGAAACTTGCTTGCAGAGGCGGGAGGATTTGATATCGAAGCTCTCTCGCTTCATCTGGGCGGGGATGAAGCTATAAAAGCAATTTTTCGCGGGCTCCGTGCTAATCAGCAAGCAAAGCGAATATTTATTCCGGTACCGAATTATTTTGACGCCTTTGCATTCGCTCAACAATATGATTTGGAAGTTTTTCCGAGTAATCCTGAATATGATTCCGTTGAAAAATGGATTGAACAAATTAAACAAACTCGTCCGGATATCGTCTACATTAGTAGCCCAAATAACCCTTTAGGTTATACGTTGAGCATAGATCGTCTGAGGATTCTTCTGAAAGGAGTGCCACCAGAAACCAGAATGGTAATTGATGCCGTTAATTACAATACTAATGAATTGCATCATCTCAGTTCTGAATTATGGCGAACTCTCCAAGAGGAATTTCCGAATCATCATATCATTGTTGTGGACTCATTATCCAAGAGCCATAACTTAGTTACTACACGTATTGGTATGGCGTATGCAACTCATCACGAAGATTCTGAGTTATTGCGAAAATTTGAACCTCCTCGTTTTTCAGAGAACGCATCTGCTGAAGTCTACGAAGCTTTTCATAATGATCCTATCGAATCTATCACTCGTTCTGTTATAGAGAATTTTTATAGGACCCTCAAAGAAATCAATGCAAAATTTCCAAAGCAATTTGAATATTCACCAAGTACAAGTAATTTCTGTGTAATTGATTTTAGTGATATACAGATGCGAGATCATTTCTTGGAACTTATAGAAAAATTACCATCTTCTCCGACGTTTCCCGCCAATACCATCTTGGGCTTGCCAAAAGTAGGATCTGGCTTTATTAGTAACGCTGATTTAAATTCAGATGGTTCGCTTCGAGCCGAAGCTCTCAGAAAAAAAGGTTTACTTGGTTTACCGGAGACTGCAGTACGGTTAAGTGCATTTAGTCACGGAGATATATTGAAAGCACTTGAATCAACGTTTGCTTTAGAAAAATAATCTAACCTTGATAAATTCAAAACTCCCCGGAAGGGGAGTTTTGAATTCTTGAACACCTATTGGATGTCTTTTATAAGAAGTTTCCTAATTGGAGGTTCGTATTCCGCAGTATCTTCTTTCGCAGTTGTGGCGCGCGGAATGCTTTTTCTTGGAGATTCAATTTGCTTGAGGAGCGATTCCACATCTTCAATCCGATAGAGACGGTAGTTATTCATGGGGTTGCGGAAGGCAACAAGAGCTCCTTTCTTGTCCCAGTTGCGGACTGTCAAGGGCGTTACTCCCAAAAGTTGAGCTACCTCATTCACAGTAAGAAATTTTTTCGGCATATTGAAATTGCATTGAATCTACAGAACTTCTCATACTCCATCTCGAAATATAGGGAAATTCTTATAGAACATTATGTTACTAGAGTTAGTATACTCTATCAATGTTTATATTACCACAAGTATGATATCAACAACCATCAAATTATGGGGACAAATTGAAAAAATATAGCTTATTCTAAACACATATTGTGATGCAGTAAAGTATCGATATATCGGGGGTATTGTTATCCACTTTTTAGTAAATGTTCGCAGTATAATTTTAACCAGTTAAACGCTATATCCGATGGGCACTCCGATGGTACATCCGATAGCCCAATTCAGTCAGTGATTCCTCAAGAATCCGGATATAAAAACGCCAGAGCTCCGACAGTGTCGGAGCTCTGGAGAACGCATCTAGATTATACGCTTTTTTTCTCTCAATACCCAGTGGATTTATGAACAGCGAGCCGCAATTTATTTCTCTCCAGGAAGCGTCTAAGTTTTGCGAATACTCTCCGGAGTATTTGCGGCTTTTAGCCCGACAGGGAAAAATATTTTCAAAGCGTATCGGGCGCAATTGGTATACAACGAAAGAAGCTGTTGAAGAATATGTTGCGAAGCAGAGTCTGACATTTACGATTCCGAAAAGTTTCTTCAACGGACCCGGAAAAGAAAAGGATTTTCTTTCTTTGCTCGCATCAACAAAAGATTCTCACAGTGGCACCACACTCCCGCACACAGAAGATGATTCTCCCGATGAAAGACCTTCGCGGATGCAGGCTCCCGTTTCGCAGGAACCTGTTGTTTTGGAGAGTCTCAATGTTCATCTCCGTGAGATTTCTGAGAACCTCAAAGTACTTTCAAAAACTCCCCCACAACAGCCAATCCAAAATGAAATAATCCAAGGAACACTTGAGCGTATTGATCGAAGTATTGCGAGTCTTGCCGATGTGAGCAAGGGCGCTTCGAGTGTTGATCAAAAATCCTCCGATGCCGTTAAGAAATCACTTGAAAAAATATCGGAAAATCTGAATCAACTTTCAGCTTTGCAGGAGCGACAACTTGTACAAGCCGAAGAGCACAAAGCGATTGTTGCTTCCGCGATTCAGAAAGCAAGCGAACAAAAACCAGATATCCGCACTGCTGCTGTTGCGTTTAATCAGTCCGCATCGGATCTTTCTTTTCCCTCTCCTACGACCACTCCTACGCCCATTGTGCATTCTGAAGAGGCGGAAAAATTAATCAACAAATTAAGCGCATCACTCGATCGTCTTACGCAAGCGCAGACTACGCAAAGTTCCACGCCTCCGCCTGCTCCGCATGTTGTACAAGTTCATCCCGATACAGAGAGTCAAATTCAAGTTGCGAGCGCATTGGCGACGATGTCGGAGAATCTCAAGACTCTTGCTGAGAAGCAGCAAGTCCCCGCGCCGATTCCCGTGGATGCTTCTGTAAGTGCGGAACTATCTCCTGCTGAAAAAGGCATTCTCGCCGTACAATCATCTTCGCTTTCTTTCCAATTCAAAAAACTTGATTTTGTAGCACGAAGATTTCTCACAAAGGCACGTTGGAATATAGCCGTTGCGACAGGGGCAGTCATAATCCTATTCCTTTTGGTTGGTGGATTTGCTTTTGGTCGTGCAGACGGCGTTGCTCGTCGAGTTGCTTCGCTTTTCAAAAATGCCGACACCATCCAAGATCATTTTGCAGGAACGCACTCCAATGAAGTTCTTCTCTTGGATTCCAAAGGCAATATCGTTATCGATGGCCATATCGAAGCAAACGATATCACCAGCAATGGCACGTTCCATTTCAATGCCGAACAAGGAACAGCGCCGATTACCGTTGATTCGACAACGCTGGTAGAGAATTTTAATGCCAATTATCTCGATGGCCTTGCTTCCAATGACTTTACGCTTGCGTTTGTTACCAAGAACGGCAATGTGACATACGACAATGTACGATTGGGTGGATCGGTGGATGTAGGCAGGACTCTCGTAGTGCATGGAGCGACACATCTTACGGAATCACTCCAAGTTGACGGTGCGCTCGGCGTCGCATCAAACGCAATCTTCGGCAAGGACGTGACGCTTACGTCCGGCAATCTTGCGCTCGACCAAGGTAATCTCAATCTTGGTACCGGTACAATCACGATCAATAACACTTCGCTGATTAAAAATTTGAATGCCGAACTTTGGAACGGTCTCAAATCTGCTGACTTCACGCTTGACTATGTTGTCGGCAATGGCAACTCAACGAATAGAACCACGTTCTTCAACAGCGGACTCTATGGAGCCAATGGATCATTCGGTACCGTCGGCATTGCCGGAGATCTCGCGGTGGGAAGTCCGAACAACAGAAGCAATACCACAGTACAGATGTACGCTAAAAATTTCTCTCTCGACCCGCTAGGCAACCTCACCGTCAGTCGCACCACTGCCACTACCAATCTCGCCGTCTCCAACTTTGTTTTCTCAAATCTGACTCCATCTCCGTCCTTGCAATATAGTCTTGGGACGGCCACTAACCAATGGAAAAACATTTACGCCGGTGACGCTTTTTTCAATAACTTGACGGTCTCGGGAAGCTTTCTTGCTGATATCGCCGGCACAGCAAGTCGTTCGTTCATTATCAACAATGACAATGCGAGCGCCGATACCGAAAGCTCATATCTTGGTTTCGATCGCGGTCCGGGTTTTCCGCAAGCCACGTTGGAATGGAATGCGACAACGAATCGTTTTGAGGTCAACGCTCCCTTGTATGTTTCGAGTGTGAGCTTTACCGTACAGGGCTACGCTTCCGCCAGCCAGACGTTCGGATCGGGATTAACAAATTGCAGTACTAACGGCACCGACAAGCTTCTGTGGGACTCCGCAACAGGAACGTTCATCTGTGGAAGCGATCAGGGCGGTGCGGGTAGCAATACGATTCGGACCGAAGAAAACGGAGCAACTAATCAATCTGCAGCCAACTCTCTCAACTTTTCCGCTTCCGGTTTCATCCTGACCGCTTCCGGCTCCACGGAGACTAATATTGGGATTGACTACATCAATGGGCCCGCCTCCCGCAGTATTGCCCAAACAATCTCCGGCTTCTGGACGTTTACCAACACCGCTTCCATAGCAGGCCATCTTGAGGTTGAAGGCACCGCTTCCGCTTCCTACTTCATTTCTCCGAATGCTCTTCAGATCGGATGCGGAACCTCCACTTCCTACAGTAGGTTTGGATGTACGGCGACCACACATGCTAATTATATTTCAGCAAATAATGATCTATTGGTTTCCGGAGATCTTGAAGTTGATGCAAGTGCAGCTTTCGACTCTATTGTTGATCTTACCATGTCCAGCGGTTTGGCCCTGCGAGTGAACCCCACCGCTGGCAATATCGTTTATCTCGGTCCTAATAGTGCCAATACTAACCTCGCTTTTAGTTATGGAAATGGTGCCGCACTCAACAGCCACGCTAATGTCCAAATCAATCTTGATGCCAATAACGATGGTAGCTCGGCCGATTTTGTGATCAGTCACGATGGCAATGACTTTGATGCCACTGCCGGCAGGAACCTATTTAGGATTAATGAAAATGGAAACGCGAATCTCTGGCGTGGGGGGTTGGGTCTAGGAATAAACGACCATCCCACGACTCGTCTTGAAGTTCTTGGCACTGCTTCCATCTCTCGCGGGCTCATTATTGGTGAGCTCAATGTAGGACTGAGCGGTGGAGCTGCCACTGTAAGCTACTCCCGCTTTGGCACTTCTACTACCACACACAGCAACTACATCTCCCAAGCCAATGATGTCCTGGTATCCGGCGATCTCTACACGGTCGGTACCATCTCCGCCAACATCGCCTCCGCTTCCCAGTATTGGAGCGGGGGGCTGACAGCATGTACCGGCTCTAATATTCTCCAATGGAACAACGGAGTTTTTAGTTGCGCTACTTCCAACGGCTCCACTGCCATCTCCGGCATCGAAGTAGCCGAACGAGGCCAATTCCAGGATACCCAAGTAGTCTCCCTCTCCTTTGACCCCTCCTCCTTCACCATC
>Ga0209541_10013028_pt1 | contig 12768 bp, 15 predicted proteins | sample RifCSPlowO2_01_FD_184027 | JGI IMG/M metagenome (GOLD analysis project Ga0209541, IMG submission 184027) | Groundwater microbial communities from Rifle, Colorado - Rifle CSP2_plank lowO2_0.1 (SPAdes) (version 2) | ecosystem: Environmental > Aquatic > Deep subsurface > Groundwater | place...
CAAATCTTTGGTGCAAGAAAGTAGGTTGCAAAAATAAGAAGAATGATGATCAAAAAAGCTAAAGATGAGACAAAGACTATAGGGAAACCTAAGACTCCTCTTTTATGCCACACGGTTGACTACCTCCAGTTTGAGAAAAGATGGTTCTAGTGTTCCCTTATTATATATCAGTATGAACTCTTCTGTTGTTGCACACTCATATTCTGGAATGGTTTCACAAACTGGAAGGATTCTTTCATGGTTTAAGGATGGAAAGTTCTTTATTTTTTTTAGTTCTTCTTTTTCCTTGTTCAGAAGAGTAAGAGTATATCCCAATTCATTTTTTGAGTAGCATTTTTTTATTTTATCTTCTGTAAATTTTTCTATGTCTATGACACCAAGCTGCGGTCTTTCTTTTTCTAAGATCAAACAATGATATTTCAAAGCATTCATGGTTAGTTTTGCTTCCAAAGGATGCGTTTCGAGAGGAGCATTTATTTGCTTGGATGCAATTACAAAAATGAAGACTGCTATGATAAAGACTGGAATGAGTTTTAGCGTCCATTCAATATAACTTGCAATTTGCCCCTTTTTCATGTTTTGAATGTAAACTTCGTTCTCTCTCCTTCTTTTCTTTCTTCTTCAATCAGAAAGTTGTTATTTCCACAGTCAAATGATGTTGGAATGAGTTCTTTTTCTGTTGAGCGTACATTGACAAGACATTGTTCCTTGTTGATTTTTACACTCTGCCCTTTTTCTTCTGTAACCATAAGTTCTACAGGACGAGGGGCACTTGTGAGAGTATCTATCGTCAGTGCAAGTTCCCTTGCTGTTCTCTTTTGATCAAATAATGTATTGTCTTCTAATTTGAAATTCACCGAGAAGAATGCAACGATGATTAAAGCTGCTATCACTAAATCAATGATTGTCTCCATGATCATATTACCTTTTCGATTCATATTGTTACTATAGAACATCCCTGTGCATTTGACCAGTACTGAGAACAGTTTTCTAATCCTGTGCTAAAACATCGCTCATAACAGGTTACTTTTTCTACATAGTTTTTTGTTTGTCCTTCTTTTCTTCCCAGGCCAATATCTATTGGTCCTTGCTGACAGTAGTCGCCACCGTATTGTAATTGAGATTCTATTTTTGGCCAACAATGTTGTGTTTTATCTGAACAATATTTTTGCACTGCTTCCGGAATGGCTCCACAATTGTAGTGCGCTACTGCGAGTTTTTCCGCATCTGGATATTCCTTGAATATGTCTAGATTAAGAGAGAGTAATTTTGTACCACCAAAAATATTTTGTTCTGGATCCGAAGGATTCACTCCTAGCACCTGTGCTGTTTTAGGAATAATCTGCATGTATCCTTGTGCTCCTGCTGAAGAAGCAAGAAATTTTCCATCTTGTGAACAATGTCTAACATTACTTTCTGTGAGTATGACTGCATTAATCAAAGAGAGTTTTACTTCAGGAAAACTTGTCTGTGCTCTCTGTAGGTACTGCTGCAGTTGTTCTCCTGATGGTTCATTACAGATTCTCTGATCTTGTGTCTGTTGCGATTCTCTTTGAAGATCTGTTTTATATTTTTGTATCCCTGTTATTTCTGCTGTGATTATATTCCCTTGTTTGAAAAAGGTTATGAAAAGATAATCTTTGTAGTTTCTCGTTGAAATTTGTTCTGATGAAAACGTCAGCCCTTTTTCCAATGCGAGACATTTCCCTCGTTCTGGAGAGCAGAGTTCTAATCCTGTTTGTTCGTCTTTTATAATGTTACATAGACAAATTCTTGATTGCTGATCAATTAAATTTGCTGATGCGGGCTGTATCTGATTCTGTGTATGTTGTGGAGAGAAAGAAACTAGGGGGCAGTTGTTGTTGAAGAATGGTGTTTCGATGCTGTCTTTATTTTCTTCCATAAGTTTTTTTAACGAAGAAGTAATAAGTTCCCAGTCTGTTTGGTTTTTACAAGAACTTCCTGGATTATAATAAAACCTTAGTAAAACAACAATAGAATAAATAAGAGCTACTGCGATGATGACTGCTAATATTAATTCTGCTGTTTGTGTTAAAGAAAGACCAAATGGGCCACTTTCACCTTTTTTGTTCATGTGTGAGGTATAAGAAAGATACAGTATTTAATATTATGGTTTTATCTGCTGCGTATCATTCACTAAACTGGAAATAATATCTGTTCTTCCTTTTAAAAAAGAAGTAAACAAAGAGGTATTTTTTATGAAATAGATAATAATAATAGTTAAGACAAGGAGAGCAAGAATAAGAATAATAATCGTGGAGAGGGATAATTCCTGACCTTTTTTTGCTTTAGAAAAAGAGATTAAAGAGGACAAGAGACTTCCGGACATTCTACCCTCCAGCTTGGATCTGGCTGGATTCCTCTTCTTTCTTCTGATGCTGACCTATCAAGATCTGTCACTGCACCACTACACTTTACTTTCTTAGGAGCAGTATCTGGATTTCCGTCTGTGTCTACAACGAAGGATGAACGACAATATGCTGTATTTCCTTGTACAGATGTGGGAAGAGAAGCAGCAACATCACAAAAATTTTGACAATCCAATAAGGCTGCATCGCTTGCTTTTCCTGTTGTTGCACCACCAAAAATATCCCTTAATTTGTTTGATAAGCTTGAAAAGCCACCTGCAAAAAATGCTATCAGAACAACAAGAACAACTATTACAATGATTGCAACGATGATGACATTCATCGGCATACTTTGGCCTCTTTTCTTGGAGTGCATATGAAGTTTTCTGTGCATGTTTGTATATAAAGGTTTTGGCAGATTTTTATATTTTTTTTCTTCGCAGTAAATTAGCATTTGACACGACGGTGATGGAAGAAAGAGCCATAGCAATTTCTGCTACGACTGGATGCAAAAGACCTGATACTGCTAAAGGAATGGCTATGACATTGTAAGCGAATGCCCAAAAGAGATTCTGTTTTATTTTTATGAATGTTGCTTTTGAGAGATTCATTGCCTGTACTGCTCCCTGTAAGGAACCATGCGTCAAAACAATATCTCCTGCTTCAATTGCAATATCTGTTCCTGTACCCATTGCGATACCCACATTACTTTGTTTAATTGCAGGAGCATCATTGATACCATCTCCTATAAATGCCACCATTGCTTCTTTCTGCAATTCTTCCACTATTTTTACTTTTTCTTCAGGGAGCACATTAGCTCGTATTTCTTTTATATCTACCTGTTGTGCTATTGCTCTTGCTGTTCGTTCATTGTCTCCTGTTAACATTACTGTCTTGTATCCTTTTTTATTCAAATATGTAATTGCTTCTCTTGATTCTTCTTTCACTGCATCTGCCACTGCTATTGCACCTAGGACTTTTTTATTCTTTGCAAGAACCATTGTAGTTTTTCCTTCTTCCTCGCATTGTTCTATAAAAGAGAATATTCTTTCTATGGGTACTTTTCTTTCTTTCATTAACGTTTGATTTCCTATGAGAAATGCATCTTTTCCTATATTTCCTTCTAGGCCTCTACCCCTTAATGTTTTGAAACCTTTTACTTTTTTGTATGTTTTCATGCCGGTCTTGAGCACAATAGCTTTTGCTATAGGGTGTTCTGATAAATGCTCCAAGCTTGCAGCATCTTCCAAGAATTCTTTTTCAGATTGTTTATCTAGTATTTTTATATCTGTTACTTCCGGCTTTCCCTTTGTGATCGTTCCTGTCTTGTCAAAGACAATGATTTTTACTTCCTTCATCGTCTGAATAGCTTCTCCCTTTCTAATGAGAATGCCTTTTTTTGCACCCATACCAGAGCTGACCATCAACGCTGTCGGCGTTGCCAAACCTAAAGCACATGGGCAAGCAATTACTAAAACAGCAACGGAAACTGCAATGGATCTGCTCAAATCTTTTGAAAAGAAGAACCAAGCTGCAAACGTTATTACTGCCAGAACAAGAATAGAAGGAACAAATACAGAAGTGATTTTATCAGCAAGCTTTTGAATCGGTATCTTTGATCCCTGCGCTTCCTCAACTAATTCAATAATATGTGCCAAGAAAGTATCCTTTCCTATCTTTGTTGCTTTGACATATAAAACACCGTCCTGATTAATCGTTGCACCGACGACTGTTGATCCTTTTGTTTTTTCAATTGGAAGACTTTCTCCTGTCACCATAGACTCGTCAACGGAACTTTCTCCTTTTATCACGATGCCATCTGTTGGAATTTTCTCTCCTGGTTTAATGAGTACAATATCTCCTTTATTTAATTCTTCAATAGGGATTTCAAACTCCTTGTTGTTTCGTATGATCCTTGCCTTCTTTGCACCAAGCTCCAAGAGTTTTCTAATTTCCTGGCCTGCTTTTCCCCGTGCTTTTGCCTCCACATATTTTCCCGTCGTGAAAAATGCCATGATCATTGCGGCAACACCAGAGTAATCCTGCACTATGTTTGTGAAAGAAAGTATTCCTGTTATGTAGGCTACTAATGTTCCCAAGGCAATTAAAGAGTCCATGTTGAAATAGAATGTAAAAAGACCGCGCAGCCCTCCCCTTATAGTACCCCATCCAAAAATAAATATTACAGGAAATCCCAACAATAAAATAAGAATAATAGCGTAAGGCATTGGAAGAAGAGCGACGTCAAAAATCCTTTCTAAGAGCATTAAGAGAGCTATAGGAATAGTAAGTATCCAAGATCCAATGAGTCTTTTCTTCCAAGAGCGTATTTCTCCATCGTCTGCCTTTTCGTGATGCTTATGATTCATTCTTCTATCTTAGTTACCTTATATCCTAGTTTTGCCACTGCTTTTTTCACATCTTCCAAGGAAAGATTCTCTTCTGCTTCTATTGTTCCTTTCTTCAACATCAAACTTACAGAAGCTGTTTTGATACCTCTTACTTTCTTCAGACTTTTTTCTACGTTTAAGGCACAGGAAGAACAGTGCATTCCTTCAATAGAGAGTTTTAGTTTTTTCATTTTCTTAGTTCTTTATTTTTATCGCATGTCTTGTGAGTTCAAGATTACAAGATGCATTTTCTTTGCAGTAATCTTCACATTGCCTTGCAAAAGATGGAGACCTGTAGAGCCATCCACACTTCATACACTTGTATGCTTTTTTGTTCTTGAAGATAGTTTCTTCCACCATCTTATTTCTTTCCTTTTTTTTCCTGCAGTTGTTTTATCATCCAAAGAATGAAGACAACCAAAGCAGCTACTATAAGTAGCCATATTATAAGTCCAAAAAACCACATAAAACCCATGCCTGCCACTCCCCAGTTTCCTGCTCCCATCATTCCCCAACCCCCCAAACAACCATAGTCTGATGAATCTGCTCTTACTGTCTGCATAAAACCTGTACTTGTAATTATTGATGTTAGTATTTTTTTCATCGTTTCTCCTCCTTATTCTACAATTAATGTTCCTGTTCCCATACCCATGCTGCATGCAAAAGTATATTTTCCAGGATTTGTCGGTATAAATTGAATAGTATCTTCTGGTGTTCTTAAGTATTCCCTTATGCCAAATGCAGGAATCGTAAAAGATCTCAAACAACCATATACAGAATTGTCTAAACTTATAACTACGGGCTGTCCTGCTTTGACAGTTATAGTATTAGGATCGTAATTATAATTTTTCATTCCTATCACTATTTTTTGTATATCCCCCCCATTTGATGGAAGTGTTGCTACTATCTTTTTTCCATTACTCATTTGAAATAAGAATATGCTTGAGAGTAGTATCAGGAGAATGATTCCTATTAGATATTTCATGGAGCTCTTCATTGGAAGAGCAGACTCCTCGGTCCGAAGACCATCATCCATGTAGTAAAAGAAGTTAATATTAAAGAAAAAAACATGACAAAGAATTCTGAATCCTTATGTCTTCTCTCTATCTCTCTTGTTTCTTTGTAGATCATGTAATGTAAACCCACCATAATCACTGCTGCTATTAAAAAAATAATTATTGCTGATGCTTTAAGATGATCATTATAAAACATAATAGCAGTCATTGCACCCATAAGACTGCCCATAAAACCCGCCATTGTTCCTTCCATAAAACCCATGATTCCACAGCACGATCCCTTCCATGCTCCTAGAGATATTCCTATTACTATTCCTACTATTGCCCCCCAAAACATGCCATTCGTTGCTGCAATATAAAATCCTGGAAGAAATCCAGCAATCATTCCTACTGTCATACCAATCATCATTCCAGACATGCAGGGAAATTCCTTGTAAGCCCTTACATGGCGCAGTGCAGGAAGGATAAGAGCATAACTTAAAGTTATAAAAAAGAGAAAAAATGCATATTTTGGCAGAAAGTCTTCTATATATCTTAACTTAATGAAATAGAGAAGTGTCAAAAGAAGAAAAGAAGTGGTAAGAGAAACAAAAACTGTTTTTACTATTTCTCCTTCTGCTTCTCTTGTATTGAGCGACTGCATAAAGTTTTCCCATGACATAATCTTTTCTTGATTCAAGCTTTTATAAAAACCTTTTTGTGAAACTAGTTTCAATGCAAAAGTTCTTAAATTTTTGTTTTCTTAGTTTGACATGGAAAATAAAAACGTTGGTTATTTGTTGATAGGTGTTTCTCTTGTTCTTGTTGTCATCATTCTTCTTTTTAGTAATACTCTCACGAGCTTTGTCGATCAAAGTTGTAGTGCTGAAGGTCATGGTGAGATCTGCCCTATGTATGAGACCATCAGCCAACAAACATTTCTTTCTCTAGGTATTGTTGCTTTACTTATTCTTGTAGGTCTTGTATTGGTCTTTTCCAAAGTTCAAAAAGAGTTTATTATCAAAACAAAAACAATTCATAAAAAAAATCCAAAGAAAAAGATTGATATTAGTGAGTTAAAAGAAGAAGAAAAACAAGTACTGGAACTTATTAAAACCGATAGGGCTATTTTCCAGGCTGACTTAATTGAAAAAACACAATTTGGAAAAGCAAAGATAAGCCGCATCATTGATCGGTTGGAAGGAAAGGGGATTGTTGAAAGAAAACGACGCGGCATGACGAATGTTGTTGTCTTGAAAGAATAATTATTGTACTGATAGAATAATTTCTTCTTCTGTTGCTGGATAGAGACAGATATTATTTCCATCTGTGTAGAAATAGATAGAAGCATAGTCTGAAAGCGTTAAAGAATCTGAGAAGGATTTTGAAAAGTACTGAGCATTTTCTATGGTGAGAGCATCGAGAGAGTTTAAACGACAGAAGGGAAGATTGTAGTGCTGCGAGGAAGCACGCTCCTGTATTCCGTTTGGAGTTTTTTCAATCAAAAGAAAAGCATTTTTCTTGAATAACAAAGAATATTGATCTTTTTTTAGGTTGTTTTGATTGACTATGTGGCAGAGCTGTAAATCATGCTGTTTGCTTTCTCTTGTGTTAAGTATTTCTTGGATTTGCTCCAGAGTAAAAGATCGTGTTGGATCCGTATAAAGACGCGTTCCCTCTCCCAAAGGTTCTGGGATGAATTGATTTTCTTGTTGTTCTTTCAAGAGATTGACTGCTTCTGCAAATGGTCTTGCTCGTAGTTTTGATTCAAATATATCTATTTGTGTTTTAACTCTCTGTGCTTCTCCTCCCTCTTCTTGTAATGGATCAAGAAACTTGAAAAATGAATATGGTTTGTACGCGTTCAAAGTAAATTCTTTTGTTACTCTATTCTGTTCTAAGAGGTAATATTGTGTTCTCTTCCATGTTCCTGTTCTTGCATAGGGAAGCATTTCATAGATAAAACCAGCACCTGCTTTTTCTGTAAGTAAAATAATTTGCTCTTTAGAAACAAAACCTCTTTGTGTAGTTTCATCCAAGCATGCCTTTTCAAAGGCCTGAACGAAGTTCGTGAAAAAAGAAGAAGATTCTTCTGATGTGAGAGTACATCTCTTTTGTCCTGCTTCCAATTCTTTAGGTATGAATATAGACTGTTCTCCACGCTTGTAGACAGCTGAAAGATCAATGTAGTCTGTTCCTGCAATATCCTGTTCCGAGTAGATCCTACTCAGAGAAAGCCATGCTCGTTGTAATGGTTGTGCTTCTTCCAAGTTTTTTGCAATGAACAAACGATCGCTTTGTATTCTCTCCTGTGCGCCATATTTTATTTCTTTGTTTTCTAAAGGAATAATTCCTGTTGTCGTAAAAGGACCATAGTTTAGTTCTGCATTTGCTATCAACACTATTTCTGTAAGCTGTGTTTCCTGATTATTTATGAATTGAAGCACATGATTGGGTGGAACATAAGGATTTGTTAATGCGCAGACACAGTTGTCATCTGTTGAAAGTTTACATCTTTTGTAATCCTGAATTAAAGAATTGTAAAAAAATGATTCTGTTACTTGCACTTGTTTATTGACATCTGTTGTTGTATTGACTATCCCTATAAGGGAGAGAAAGTTGTTCTTTAACGAAGTAGGATAAATAATAAAGATAATAACTAGTGTGACAAAGACAGCAAGGATAAGAAGATATTTTACAATCTTTTCTATGGACATTTCCATTTATCCAAACCTCAAAATATTTTTTATGTAGTCTAATAAAGAAACACTTTTTCCTTTCAAGATTAGGATAATCGCTATAATAATCACAATTACTATAATAGCAAGAAGAAATTTAACAATTGTCTCCATTTCAAAGGCAGCTTTTTTTTGCATTTTATAATATTTCTTCCAGTTCTCCCGTGTTACAGAGACGCACGATATCTTGTTTTGGTTTAAAAATAATACGCTGTATTTTTGAAGTCTTCTGTTCTTTTTCAAATTGATAACGATTCCACGCTTCCTGAATTTCTACCACTCCTAAAAGGACGTTTGTCAATACATCAAACTCTCCTGTTGTTACTGCTTCTTCCCCCTGTTCGTAGAGTCTTTTCAATAATGATTCATACCATTGTTTGTTTATTTCAAGATAGTAAATATAATAATTTGCTTCTGTTATCAGAAGAGCATCTGCTTCTGGTAGTAATGATTGGAAGTTTCCAGGAAAAATCTCTTCTATATAGTGCTGGTATGTTTTTTGAGATAAGGGAGCAGTTGTTTGAGACATAAACAATCGTAATCCTGCGAGAGTATAGCCTGTGTTGACTGCATCCTTCTCAAATTCTATTTGTAGACAAGGATAACAAAAAATATTTTTTTCCTGAAACGAAAGTATTTTTGCATTTGAATTTTGCTGTCCAAAGCTTGAGGCACATTGTATCATGGCATCTGCAATCTCTTTATTTGCCTTTGATGTTCGTTCTCCCTGTTTTGCTTTCAAGTCTTCTTTTACTAGATAAAGGGGTTCTAAAAGTGTTGGTGTTGGAGGTCTTGATGGAAGATTGGATGTCTGGATCCCTGTGTTTGCTTTTGCTGCCACCCAGGTTTTCACAGAACTTTCTTGTGTTGTTCTTTTGAAGATATCTAGATTTGTTACTACAAGAATAAGAAGAACTGCTATAACAAAAATGGCTAATAATAAGGTCACTAACTCCCCTGTTCCTATTCCCTTTTTTTTCATAGTTTTAATATTCCACCTATGAGTTTATTCCATACAATAAATAATAAGAAAATAAAGAGCAAAATAAAGAGAATGAATATTATAATGAAAGAAAGACCTTTCTTTTCTTCCCCTTTTTTGTCCATGTTTTTTTTCTCTTTTGGAAACTTATAAGTGTTTGTTTTAGTTATCCTGACATATTTTATTGATTGATTCTGGATCTGCTAAGAGCACCGTGGATTCAAAATTATTTCCTTTCAAGTCTAGATCTATTAATGCTGTTGAAAGACCAATACCTGTTCCTACTATTCCTGACATCAATGCTGATACTTGCCCTATGCCTGGTATCCACACTACAGATGCACCTGCTGCAAAAAAGGTAGAAGAAGTAAGAAATGCTTCTTCTAAAATCTCATTCAAGGGAAGTCCTTTCGTTGCCACCATGTACACAAAGAGATCTGACTTCAATGGAATTTGATCATTAGTAATTTCTTTCTTCCATGTTCTTCCTCCTGATAAGACTTCCAAATACGTTTGACCATTTTTATTAGGTACTTGTGTTTCTGCCAAATACGTATTAAAATTTAGAAGAGCAATATCTTGTTTTTTTAAAGAATCGTCAACAGCAAGGATTGCACAGGCATAACAGTATGTTTTTCTTTCTACTTGGTATAAAAAATCCTGTCCACTTCCCAATGCTTCGTAACAATCTAGCATAGCATTTGCCAAGTCTTCATGTATTTTAGGAGTCTGCTGTCCTTTTCCTTTTAGTTGGTCTTGTGAAGTGAGTTTTATTGGTTCGTCATAAAGATGGGGGATAGGTGGTCTTCCTGTTTCAAAAAAGATATCTCCACCTGGTGTTTGACGTTCTACTAGAAAGAGAGGACTGAAAACCCAATTTTGCAGAATTTGTTTGTTTGCTGTAAGATTAGATCCCTGTTGTGCATACCACAAAAAATATGAGAAAACAAGAAGAACAATCAGTGTTAAAAGAAAAAGCATGATTGTTTGTATTTCAATTTCTCCTTTTCTCTTCATGCGAAAGCTCCTGCATTCAAGACTCCTTGGGCGAGTGCTGTAAACAAGATTACTACTATGACAGCAATGATTGTATATAATAATGTACTGCTAAAGACATAACGCCCCATCAGATACTTTTGATTTAATTGATCTGTGCCATTCTCAATACCATTTTGCATATATGTCAAAATTAATGCTAACTGCACTACATAGACACCTACGACTAACTGGAAGTAATATCCTGGGATGATGCCATCTGGTGATAAAATAGAAACTAAATTCTGAATCCCTCCTTGTAGTTGCAAGTCTGCGCCTTCTTCAATAGCTGATGTTATAGAAGTATTTAATTTAATAATAATTGTAACAATCATGGAAGAAATACCTACAACAATACCTGCAATGGCCGGCGTCAAAAATTTAATTTGCGCTTTCATAGAAGAAACTACTTCTGATAGAAGATCCCGTAGTCTCTCGTTGACTTTGTGAATTCTCTCAACATAATTTGCAATAGATGTTAAAGACTGCGCTACAATGAGCGGTCCTTTTTTTGTACTTTCAATCAAGACTTCCATGGAACTCTCAATGAGAGGAGAAGGGTATGATAAAATTGCTCCATTCTTTGGATTGAAAATTGCTTCTTCCAAACTTTGTCCAAGAGATCTCATGTTTTTGTCTACAATACTAAAGAAAATTCCCGTTGGTGTTCCCGAAAGTATTTCTGCTACACGTGAGAATGCTAATTCTGTGGGAATACCATCGCCAATTCTGTTTCCCAATTGAAATAACCCTGCGGAGAATTCCTTTTCTAAAAGTTTTGTTTCGTTACGTAAAGTAATGAGTTTTCTTGTTTTCATTTTGTAATATAAAGAAATAGCAAAGGCTGCTCCTAAGGGAAGCATAAAGCTCAGTAAAAGAGCTCCAAGACCAAATGGGCCTAGACTTGATCCACTTGTACTTTCAATATATCCTAAAAATTGAAATGTTCCTATTACAATATCTGTCTGCGGTGCAATCCAGTGAATGACTAAAGGAAAGATTGCTATTGTAAAGAAAGTGACAAAAATAAGAAAAGAAAGAAAAAATGATGCGTGTGCTTGATTAAATAGTCGTTTTGTAAATTCTGAATCCCCATAACCTGTCGGCCTCTTTGACAAGATGTTAAGTCCTAAAAAGAAAACTAAGGCTGGGAGAATAAGATTATACAAGAATGCCAAATGATACCACTTTACCAATCCACCTAAAAAGGAACCAATCAATGGGAAGACGACAAGTCCTAAGATTGGTAAGATTACACCAAGCATATGCAGTGTTGTGATAGGACTTTTGAGCTCCTGTGCATAGTGCAGCATTTTTTCGTAGGTTCCATCGAGAATGGTATTAAGAGCCTTGTCTAGTAATGTCTTTCTTCTTTCATCTGAAGGTTCGTAGAGACTTGACTGAATCAAGTTGAATGCAGTAACAAATTCTAAGTTATGTTGCCGCCATTTGATGAGATAATTGTCTAAAGATTCTTTTATTGTGGAATATTTTCTTGTTTCAATGTCCCAGAAAACTTTTCTTAAGTCTAAAGAAAGAGGAGGACCGATGTGTTCTGCTGCAAACTTTACAGCGTGTTCTAAATTTGAGGTATGACGCATGTAAATAACCACATAGAGAATACATAAGACCATTTGATTGGATGCTTTTAATCTCCATTGTGCTGCCATGAAGATGGGTATCTTTACCAAATATCTCATTGCCAAAAGTCCGAGAAGAATGATAAATAGAGGTGGGAAGAAATGCAAGGTTGCTGAATCTCCTGAAGAAGAAAAAAGAGTAAGTAAAAGGGGGATATTGAGAAGCAGAGCTAGGAGAAAAGCGAAGAATAAAAGAAGGAAACCTGTCAGTGCTGCAAAACTTGCTGCTCCATCAGATGTTATTTCCAAATGTGCTGTTTCTATCGCTTCTTCTAAGTCTTTTGTTTGCTGGGGCGGTGCTTTGACTCTAAAAATTCTTTCTGCTTTCTGACACCATATTTCATATTTTGTTTTCTGCATGGAAAACATTTCTCTTCTGAAAGTTTCATACTCTCTTGAGAATTCTTTGATTTCTTCTGGTTGCACTTGTCCTAAGGAGTCTTCATCTATATGTTTGCCAAGAACTTTTCTGTATTTTCTTAAAATCTCCTGCGTGTCTTTGTCTGGCATTTTTCCTCTTTTCTTTAGATCATCTACAATGAAAAGAGTATTTAATTGTTGCGAAGTTCTTGTATCTGTGTTATCCTGAAACTATTTCTTAACGACAAAATAAATAGAA
>Ga0209541_10013030_pt1 | contig 12766 bp, 8 predicted proteins | sample RifCSPlowO2_01_FD_184027 | JGI IMG/M metagenome (GOLD analysis project Ga0209541, IMG submission 184027) | Groundwater microbial communities from Rifle, Colorado - Rifle CSP2_plank lowO2_0.1 (SPAdes) (version 2) | ecosystem: Environmental > Aquatic > Deep subsurface > Groundwater | place: Rifle...
CTGCAAATTTCATGAGGAAATCCAGCATTAATTAGTCCCCTCCTGAAAAACATGAAATCAACCTCAGAATTAGAACTAATATTTCCTATTGTACGAACGGCGGCAACTGAAATCGGGAGGATATATATTATGGCTCTTCCCAACAACATAGTTATAACTGTTACAGAAACGTCCCCGGAGGGAGCGCAAATTAGTATCAGAAGATCTTAACTATTCTCTACCCTATAAACCTTTTTAAGTATTATTCCTTCTCGCTAATCCATGCCCTCTTTCTTTCCCCACGATATTATCCGCGGCGGCCAGAAAGAATTTATGGAAGACCTGCAGAAAGCGTTCTCAGAAAAAAAGATTCTGATCGCGAATGCGCCAACGGGCCTGGGAAAGACGGCCAGTGTACTTTCGGTTGCTTTGCAAGAAGCGTTGAAAAATAAAAAGAAAATCTTTTTCCTTACCAACCGCCATACCCAGCATAAGATTGCTGTAGATACATTAAAAAAAATAAAAGGGAAAACAGGCCAAAATATCTTCTGCGCCGATTTAATCGGCAAGCGCTGGATGTGCAGTCAGGAAATTGCCGGAGTGTTTGGCAATGATTTTAATGAGTTTTGCAAAGCTATCGTAGAGAAAGATGAATGCGAATTCTATAACAAAATTAGGTCTAAAAACAGCCTCACTGTAGAAGGGAAAGTGTTAGTTAAAGAATTAGAAACAGCTGAACCGCTGCATAATGAGGAATTGGCAGCTATCGGCAGGGAAAAGACAATGTGCAGCTATGAACTGGCCCTGGCTTTGGCCAGGAAGGCTCAAGTATTAATTGGCGATTATTATTATCTGTTTAACCCCTTTATTTCATCTAATTTGTTTACAAAATTAGACTTGGCTCTGGAAAATATTCTTTTGATTGTGGATGAAGGCCATAATCTGCCGGCGAGAATAATGGAAATGATGAGCGATGTTCTTACCAGCAATATGTTGATGAATGGAGTTATCGAAGCTAAAAAGTTTAATTATGGCGGCTTAATTCTCTGGCTGCAGGAATTAAATAACATTTTAACTTCCTTGGCTGTTTTTAATCAGGTTGACAGAGAGCTTCTGATAACCAAGGATCAGTTCATTTCCAAGATCCAGCCAATTGTTGATTATCAGGAATTAATTAATCAATTGGAAGCAGCGGCCGAGGAAGTCCGAAAAAAGCAAAGACGAAGTTACTTGGGCGGCATTGCGGCTTTTCTTCAAACCTGGCTGGGCGCTGAGGAGGGATACATTAGAATATTGTCGGAACAAAGAAGCAAACAGGGATCTTTTCTAAGCTTGAGCTATTCCTGCTTAGATGCTTCAGTAATTACTCGGGATATTTTTTCCCAAATTTATGCTGGAGTAATAATGAGCGGCACGCTCAGCCCGACTTTTATGTATAAAGACCTTCTGGGAATTGAGCGCGGCGTAGAAAAAAATTATCATTCGCCTTTTCCGGCGGAAAACAAGCTGTCTTTAATTGTTCCGGAAACTTCCACCAAATATAGTATTAGGGGAGAGCCAATGTTTAAGTTAATGGCCCAAAAATGCATGGACCTGTCTTCGTTGATTCCCGGAAATACAGCTTTATTTTTTCCTTCGTATGATCTGCGCGATCGAGTTGGCCGTTATATTGTTTCTTCCAAGAAATTATTTTGGGAAAAATCAGAGATGAGTAAAGAGGAGAAAGAATTGCTGCTATCGCAGTTCAAGGCCGAAAAGAATAAAGGCGGTTTGCTGCTGGGAGTAACTGGAGCTAATTTTGCTGAGGGCCTAGACTTCCCTGGCGATCTGTTAAATGGGGTAGTAGTCGTTGGCCTGCCTTTGGCTAAGCCCGACCTTAAAACTAGAGGCCTGGTCAATTACTACCATTTGAAGTTTGCTAAAGGTTGGGAATATGGCTACGTCTATCCTGCAATAAATAAATGCCTGCAATCTGCAGGAAGGTGCATCCGATCCGAAACCGATCGCGGGGCAGTGATATTTTTAGACGAACGTTTTGCCTGGAAAAGCTATTACGATTGTTTTCCCCGTGAAGGGTTAATTGTAACTAAGAATTATGATAGATTAATAAAAGATTTTTTCAGAATCTGAGCTTTCCACGATCGTTGCTATAAGCAACCTTGGAATGTATGGATAACTGCGTAGCTTATAACACACTTTGACACACAGTTATGCAGATTAGAATTGCACACAATTGTTGTCTAAACTGCGCAGTTCTCTATAATGACTGAATCTGGCCGATGGTGAGCGGTTTTCTTTGACAAAACTCTCCGAAGAAAAAAAAGGGCAAACCGTTCTTCAGTTGTCTGTTAATGTAAGGTAATGAATTGATGAAAGTCAGCGACCAGTTAATGTAGTCCCAACAACAGTTGCTTCACAACCAGTTAATTCATCAGGCCTGTAGGCAATAATTCTGGCAGCCGACCTAGTATCTGCTTCACTGTAACCAGCAACTATCAGTGCTAGTTTCGATGTATCGATGCTCTCTAGCATAATTATTTTCGCAGTTCCAGGGTTTATTCCATTGTTACCATAACATTGTTGATCTCCAGGTGCATAATTCTTTCCTAGTATTTGAGCTGCGATTGAATTATGGCAGGGGTTTCCAACAATAATCAGATTCTGGGCTTGTGGATCAGCGATCTCTGTATCTAACCTAGCTGCATCTCCTACCTGTATTCTAGTTAAATCCCCTTCTTCATCGTGATACATCATATTTGCTATAATATCTGTCATAGCCAAATTATCAGTGACAGGAGCAGCTACTCCTACAACAGCATACCCATTAAATAATCCATCGGTTTGGAAGGTTAAGGGATATGAAGAAAGGTTTCCACATCGATAATGCAGATTTAGAGTATCGGGAGTTGTTCCATGTTCTCCACGGTCTGGATAAACTGCAGCATCCATCCCCTCTTGTTCTTGACTCGAAGCTTCTTCTCCAGTGTCTGGATCATAAGTAGCAACACTAGAGTCTTGTTCTTGATTCGGAACTTCTTTTTTAAGATCAGAATAATCTACAACATCCTCCACTCCCGCATCTGGTCTTTTATCATGAAAATTTAAATTAATAGAGGTGTTGCCTCCGCAACTACTTAATCCCAAAACGAAAGCACCAACACCGGCAATAATTCTTTTTTTTAAATGAACATTGTTGAGTATTTTTTCTAATTTCGACATTTTAATCTCCTCGGCAAATATTTATTTACTATTCTGGGGTGGTTATTTATAAATGTATTGGTTTGAGAAGACGGACATTAATATGCCAGTATACAAAACAGTAACATTTATATATCTGTGCAGTTTTATACCAGAATAAGGAAAAAGAGGTGTTGCATCCTTCTATGAAGGGTGCCGGCCGGATACAGCCTAGCTGTATTCGGAATCATAATCATTTTGGGCCCAATGGAATTGTTTCTACCACCCTCACCCCCTCTTTTGGGCCCCCCTATTTACTTTCTCATAAACTAAGCAAGATCTAATCCTAGTCCGGCATCAGCCACAAACTCAGGACGTTTTCGATCCGTTTTAAATCCTCCACCTACAGGCAAGATCATTAAAGGTCCTGCTCTTAAGCCAAAAGTTAGGTTGGCGTAAGAATGAAGATTCTCCAGGCCCTGTGAATTTAATCGGGAAAATAACGAAGCTTCCAGTTGCAAATAGGGTGAAATTGTTTTCTGGCGGTCATCATACCTATACTTAACTAATAAATCTGAAACCAACCCGTGATCATAAAATCCAGAAACCAGGGCTTTAAGATCATGAAGGCCCCGGCTAGAAGTTTGGAAGCCAATGCCTGGCAAAAATTTATAACTCTCGTCTTGGCTGCCAAATCGTTTAGATGCAATAACACTCGGGCCTAATCCTGATGATCCGACCAGGTATAACGCTTCCATCTCTAAGCCGATAGTTGCTCCTTCTGTTTTGCTTAACGAAGGTTGTATAGCATTATAAAGATTTAAATTTCCAAAGTTAAATTGCAAAGTAGCTTTCATAGACCAGTCTTCAACTGATTTTAACCCCTTGCTGGCGCTTAACTGCAGCAAACTGACTGAAGGCGGAGGGATGGCTGCCGCTAACTGGTCCAGCAGTTCCGGAGAAGCGCGAATTTCCGTAAGAATTCTAAAATCTCCCCGGCGTTTTTTTTCATAGGTTTTAAACTCCTGGTTAGTTAAAGGATCTTTTTTAATCGTTTCTTTATATTCCGGCTGTTGATCCAAGGGGTCTGGGTATAATTCGAACCGCACAGCCAAATCAGTTTTTCCTAAATGCAAAGTTAAGCCGGAAGTTCCATAAGCCGAGTTGGAATTTCTGGATTCATTAGTGGAAAATTTCAGGCCAAAAAAACTTTCCCAGTATTTAGATCCAAGATTAAACACAAAACCGTGAGCATCAGTAAAATTTCCATCATATTTGGCAGTCAGGTATAAATCAATGGAAGCCATATTGAATGGATCAAGCGCAGCCAGTCCTAATTGGATATTAGCAGAGTTGTAGTAAGGAAAAATGTTAGCGAAGGTTTGAGATAATTCCAGATCCAGAAAGCATCCCGGAGTAATCAGGTTATAACGATGCCGTTCAGCCGTTCTTAATGATTCAATACCGGCTAATGTTGAGTAAGCCATTCTTTGCTGAGCAAGAAAATGTTCCCTGGTTTTCCTGGTATCCAAGAATTCATGCAAAGCTATTCTTGTTCCAACTTGGCAGTAGCTGGGAAAGTGGCATTCAGCTAAGACGTTAACTAATTTAGTGTTAAGAAACATTCCTGCTCCGGCCTCTTTAAAATTGGAAAAGACAAAAAAATCAACCGGTTCCAGATTAACTCCTCCCCGAAAGGATCCGCCAAAGTTTTTACTGTTAATCCATCTCAACCCTTTGAAATAATCATAGCTCCAATCGTACTGGCTTGTCTCGCCCCGGTAATTAGCTTTGTGGCTCAGGGCAGCCGTCCAGGCTTCAGTTTGTAAAAAACGCTGTTCGAGGAGAGCATTAACCCGGGCGTCAAACCAATATTTTTCTTGACTGCTGAATAAAAAAAGCCCTATTTCCTCCTGATAGCCTAACGATTGGGCGATGTTTAATTTCCCTCTAAAATCTAATCGAAGCAGATCAGCTTGGCTATCGGCTTTGCCGGCGAGGGAAGCATCTCCCTGAGCATTGTTAGTGTAAATCTGCCCAAAAGAGATCTCTATTCCAAAATTGTATTTTCCTCTCGCAGTCTCGCTTAAGAATCCCTGTTTTCGTTCTGCTTTCAAATAGAAGTTGATAACTGCTTTAGCGTTAAGATCTATATCAATTAACTGCGGATCGATGGCTAGGATTAATTTAATCAGCTCGAAGTCATCCCGATACTTTTGGTCTAATAAGTCTTGGATATCAGAACCGCCGCTAAGAAGGGCATGCAATTCCAGGCTGCCGGAAGCTTGCATTTGCACCCTGCCGGCATTGGTTTCCACGAACCTTCGGCCATTTCCGTAATTTAGTTCATGGAAGTTGGAAGACCGGCCATCAAGAGCACTGTTAAGGCTGTTGGTGTGAAAGGAAATCCTGTTTTGTTCCACTTGCAAAGTGTATAGCTTAGGGTCAAAGGCTTCTAGCCAGTCTCCAATAGTTCTCAAGCTGATGTTTCCCAGGCTAACCCTGGACAGCGGATCATCAGACTGGTAAATGGTCCAAATGTTTCTGATGGCGGGAAAACGCTCCTGAAGCTGGTAAAAGCGCGCTTCAAAATTGTTTAAGGCCTTGTCTAACTCTTGTTCTTCCGTTTCCGTAAGCTCCTGATTCCTGAATTCGGAAATTTTTTCCGATACCGCGGCTTTGATTTTGCTCCATTCATCAGGATCAATTACCCCGTCGTTGGCAACGTACTGCGGCAATATTTCCTCAAAAACGCCGCGCAATTTTAAGCTAAGTTCTACCCCTCTGGCTGTAACCTGGCCGCGTTCATCGGTCAGCTGCAGTTTCTCCAAGATAGCGGCCGTAAACTGTTCGATGGAATTTCCTAGTTCTTTTACCGCCGGCCGGTATTGGTTGAGATTGGAGAGAAAGGCAGGCAAGTTTAGCGAACCAATAGTTATACTTTCCAAGGCCGGCTGCGGCAGGGACCAGGTTCGCGGCAAACTATCATTACCTGGATACAATTCTATTTTTTTATCGCTAAGGTTGTAATAAAGCTCGCCAAAATAAACGGTGTTCCGATGCCTGCCCAGCACGACATAATGCAGGCCTCCAGGAAGTTCCAGTTGTATTTCAGTAAAGCTGCTTCCAGCAGTTTGCTTCCCTTCCTGCTCTTCAGGAAAGAAAGATAATTTTTCCTCCAGTGTTTCACGCTTAGGGGGATCCAGCGCTCCAGTTCTAAGGCACAACGGCGGGATTTGTTCTAAGATTTCTGATCGCAGTCCATCATATTCCGGATCTTTGCTGGTTTCACCGCCAAAGGCATCCAAAACTATTTCCCTTAAAGGATGGCCTTCCGCAAGTTCTGTAACTAGGCGCGGCGGCTGCAGGATTTCTGAAAATGAGGGGGGGCAGCGATTTAAATGTTCCAGAGTTATTTGCGGCAGTGCGGGCAGCTGAAGACGAAAATCCAGCGGTCCTGATGAAGATAGTGATGATAAAGATAGTGATGAAGAAGATGTTAGCGAGGGTAATTGTTTTGACGATAATGTTGAGGATAATGTTGATGATGGCAAAGAAACTTCCTGCGAATTTCTTGGAAGTAATGGCAATGGAGGTTCGGCTTTAGCTAAAGAGGCAGAACCAAGCACCGCAGCTGTGAAGAAAGCATATAAAGAACGAAAGGCCATAATTATTCTTAAAAGATTGTATTTTATATAAAGGTTGAGCGCAAAATTCTAAAAATTTATATAACATCGGAATTCCTGTTAGTTTCGTCTGACCAAAGGGAAGACCTAAAATTTAGTGCAACGTTCCGAAGGAAAATTTTTGAGTTTTTGAGTCCGCCGTGCATCAAGAACGAAGTTCAATTTAGTAAAAGAATAAAGGGCAAAAAGTTAATCTGCGTCAATATCAATCATTAACCTGCGGTGTTGCATAATTCAACTTTTAATCAAAAATCGCTAAAATATTTTAATCAAACTCTGACTTTCTGTAATTATTGATTGTTTATTTTGTATTTATGCAACACAGCATCATTAACCTCATAACTGCTTCTTTAAAAGTTTGAGGATTTTGAGACAAATAAATATTTCGGTTACTTTTTGCCCTTTTCAAAATTTAAGGCTGACTCAAAAATTGAATTATTCAAAATTATCTTTAAGAAAAAACCGCTTATTTCAATAAGTGGTAATAGTTTACAAATTCTTCCCTTGACAGCGGCAATCCAGCCTGCAGGAAGTTTTTAGCCAAAACGTAGCCATCTTTCTGGAGATTTTTAGAGATTTTAAATGCGGTCAATTGCTGAAGGGTATGATTGCAAAGAAAACCATCATTTAAAGCGACAACGCCGGTTTTAAGCTGCAAATCTTTTAATGAGAAGGCAATTTCCTCTCGCTGCAGGCAATTATTTTTCTTAATGAAGCCGTGGTTCTGCAGATTTCTGGCAATTAATTCTCTTAGAAATTCTAACTTGGCCGTTGAAGCAAGGGGCGGTTCCTGATCGGAAATTTTAGAGTAAGCATAAACTTTTCCCAAGTACTTTAAAACTTTTTGCCGCGGCCCTCTCGCTGTGGAAATGTTTTCAACTAAATAGGCATAAGACTGATGGCTAATTTTTTTAACGCGTATATATACCATATAGTAATCAAAATGAAAATTATATATATATCTTGCCGTTCTTAATTTTTAAAAAAGAGGTGGATAGAATGACTGCTGCGCAAAACCGGTGTGTAGAATGCGACGATATTATTGCCAATCCAGTTTGTCCAAATTGTTTGGCGGCGCAAATGATGGTTATGGTCGGCGAATATGACCAGAATTTGGTTAATTGTGTTAAAGGGATTTCCATCGAAGGCGATATAACTTGTATTATCTGCAATGAAAGGATGGGGCTTTGCGCCCATTGCTTTAGTAAAGATATATACTGTATTTTAAGTGAAAAAAATCAGAAAATTAGCAAAGAATTTTTGCAGAGGTTTGATTTTGATTTGCGGAAAGAATTGATCTAAAGCTTATTGTTCTAAAGAATGATGATCTATCCAAATACTGTCTGCCCGCCGCAAGTCAGGTGCACATCTTCTATTTTTAAAGTGAATTGATCTAAGCTTAATTGGCTGTGTGTGATAACTTTCTCCTGTCCAGTGTTGATTGTTTCTACTCTGGTTCCTAATAGGTTGCCGTTGCTGAATTCCCGGATTTCAAACGGAATCGGGATGGTTGCTCTCCAAGTATTGCTTTCCTGATGAATTCTGGCAGATGAAGAAGGCTTGCAGAAATCAGGAATGGGCTTAATTATCCAGTCGAGCGCTCCGCCGGCGGTATAACTTCCCAAGCCCATTCTTAAAGTATAATTTTGTTTGACTACATTCCCGGGAGGATCCTCATTAAAAGTTGTCACTTTCACTCTAATGATTGTGCAGTACTCGCTGCAGGCCGTGGTTGAATAAATATCGGCAATAAATTTGCAGTGATTGTCAACACAGGCGCGAAGGCCGGCGCATTGATTATTGTCTGCACAGGATTCATCACTATTGCCAATGCCAATAGAAATTCCGCAATTTCCTGGGTTAACTGGCGTCCATGTAAACGTTTCCCCAGTGGCAATCAAGCTGGAATTCATAGGCGGGCATTGTTGGTCGGGAATGACTCTGGCTCGCCCATTTCGGCTATTGGTAAATTGAATGACATCGCCTTGGACTGCCTCCAGTTGCGATGGTTCAAAACCATTTGCGGTTATATTAATTAACCGATTTTGCACACTATCCTGGGGTGTAGCGGCTCGGACAACAATGGTGCCAGTTAATGCGCTAATGGCAGTTTCCGTGTATCCTTCCTGGCCGTCGCAGACGTTGTTTTGATTTCGGTCATCACAGCATAAGCCATTAATCATAATTCTCGGCGGAAAACATTGCCGTTCGCTTAACACCCTATTGAGCCCGGTGCCTTCCTCATAGTCTTCAACTCCGCCGTATTTCTGGTAAGCCTGCCCGGTAGAGGTTCCAAAGGCAAAAAAGACGATAATACTGGTAAAAATAACCGCGGCGCCTACCAGCCCGATAATTTTTATTTTGTCCGGGCGGCCAGAATCACCTAAATTTTTTTTTTTTTTATAAAGATGATAATTTCTCTTTAAAGTGTCCTGGTAAGCTTTTCGAATTTCCTCTTCCGGCCAGCCGGCATTTTGCAGGTTCTGTTTAATGTGGTGGTATTTTCTTCCCTGTTTGATGTGCTGAGTAATATAATCCATAATTTTATTCTCGGTTCCCAGCTGCGGCTTTAAACTGCTGGCAGCAGATTTTTTTTGATAAAAATAAAAGTAAATTATTCCAATTAAAGCCGCAGCAATAATGGCGATAATCACCAAAAATACTCTTCTTTGCTGCGAACTAGCTTCTAAATTGGAAAACCCTGATTGCACGTCGCCCTGCAGTCCAGCTAGCCCGGTAGAAACGGTTTTAACTTTACTCTCTACATCTTGCTGCAATTGTGATATTTGCGCCGTTAGCCCCTGAACATTGCCGCTTAACCGGCTGATTTCCTGCTCATTTTTTTCTGTAATCGTCTGGATGCTGTTAACTTCTGTTTGCAGCTGGTTAACCGCGCTTTTTAAATTATCAACAGAAGCCTGAGTAGCTGGCGGCTCTGCAGGCGCGTCTCCAGTTAATACGAAACCGGTTAACGAAAAGCTGCCTATAGAGATGACTGCAGCTAAGAATACCAGTACTGACAAAAATATATACAGCTGTCTGCGTTCCATAGTCCTCTTTTAACAGAAAGACGTGATTTTGCTTTATATAATTTACTATGCTTTGGCGTTATTGTATAATTCCGTAATTAGTTGACACTTCTGGAGTATATCACTTCTGGAGTATCAACTAATTACCGAATTATTCAGACAAATTGGCTTAGAGCCTATCCCGTTAGGTATAAATAATAGTTGTTCTTTCTGAGGATAGGGGGTGAAAAATAAAGAGGTAAACCCTTCTGGGCTTAATAACAAAAGATGATGGATGGAGAATTTTGAATAATTCAATTTTTATTGACACAGTTCTCTATAGAAAAAGAGGAAGAATGAAAAAGCTGACTAAAATTAAAGACCTGCAGATAATGGCGGACATTATCCGGGAAGATACCCTCAGCGCGTTAACTGCGGCCAAATCCGGGCATTCCGGCGGACCATTGGGAATGGCAGATATTTTTACTGCGCTTTATTTTAATGTCCTGAAACATCATCCTAAAAACCCGCAGTGGGAAGGACGAGACCGATTAGTTCTTTCCAACGGCCATATTTGCCCGGTAATGTATGCTGCGATGGCCAATGCCGGTTATTTTCCTAAAACAGAATTGCTGACACTGCGAAAATTAGGAACCAGGCTGCAGGGGCATCCGCATCGTGAAGCTTTGCCTGGATTAGAAACGACTTCCGGACCGCTGGGTTCCGGATTATCGCAAGCTATCGGCATGGCTTATGGTTTAAGGCTGGATAAGAAAAAGAATTTGGTCTGGTGCATCTGCAGCGACGGGGAACATGATGAAGGCAACCATTGGGAAGCCATGTTATTCGCAGCTAAACACCGACTGGACAACCTGCTGGTTATTCTAGACAGGAATTATATCCAGATTGATGGCAACACGGAAGACGTTATGCCTCTGGATCCTTTAGATAAGAAGTACAACGCTTTTCACTGGAATGTAAAAATAATTAATGGAAATAATATGGCTGAAATTGTTCTGGCTTTACGATCGGCAAAGAAGAATAAAGGGAAGCCGTTGATGATTATTGCCAATACTACCCCCGGCAAGGGCGTATCCTACATGGAAAATGATTACCGGTGGCATGGTTCGCCTCCAGGAAGCATTACAACTGAAAGAACGCCGGCTAAAGAGAAGCAGACTGAAATTGCCTTAGAACAGCTGCACCAGAAAGAGGCTAAAGAACGCGGAAATTGGTATCATAAACATAAAAAATTGAAACCATTGCATTCTTTGGATAAAAAATGAATATTATCTTAAATAAAAAGTTGTGTCTTGATCTTACTAAAGAAAAAATTCCCACCAGAAATGGCTATGGCGATGCCCTGGTAGAATTGGGAAAGAAAAACAGGCAAATCATGGTTCTTTGCGCCGATCTAAAAGAATCAACCCGAGTTCAAAAATTTTCTGAACTTTTTCCCAGGCAATATGTGGAAATGGGAGTAGCCGAACAGAATTTAGTTACCGTCGCTTCAGGATTGGCTGCCGTGGGAAAAATTCCGTTTGCCTCTTCTTATGCTGTCTTTTGCCCGGGAAGATGCTGGGAGCAAATCAGGACGACCATTTGCTACAATAATCGGAATGTAAAAATTATTGGCGCCCATGCGGGCATTTCTGTCGGTCCGGATGGCGCTACCCATCAAATGCTGGAAGATATCGCCCTAATGCGCGTCTTGCCTAACATGATTGTGGTTGTTCCCTGCGATTATGAGCAGACTAAAAAGGCTACGGCAGCCATTGCTGAGTTTAAAGGACCAGCTTATATGAGATTTGCCAGAGAAAAAACCGAACAAATGACTACCAGCAAAACGCCGTTTGAAATTGGCAAAATGCAGGTGTTTAAAGAAGGTTCAGATATAGCATTAATTGGCGCCGGCCCGATAGTTTATGACTGTTTGAAGGCCGCTGAAGAGTTAGGAAAAAAAAGAACCAAGGCTATGGTGGTTAACTGTCATACGATCAAGCCATTAGATTGCGGAACTCTATTAGCTGCGGCTAAGAAATGCAAGAAAATAATTATTGTAGAGGAAGCGCAAATTAATGGAGGCTTAGGAGCAGCGATAGCAGAATTTTTGGGTGAAAATTGTCCCACGCCTTTAAAGAGAATAGGCATCAAAGATCGCTTTGGCGAATCTGGAGAGCCTGAAGAATTGTTAAAAAAATTTGGCTTAAGTTCGGAAGAGATAGTTAAGGAAGCATTAAAATTAGTTAATAGATAACCGCATCAGGAAAACAATTAATGGTAATTATCTGTTTAAGTTTTTAAAGTAGATTATTTGTCTTTCTCTTTTCAAAGCGCCTGTTTTAGTTTTGAATTTGCCTAATATCTTCTTGCCGTCTTTGGTATACAGAATCCATTGCCAGTTGACTTTTTTGATAACCATGAGAAAAAAGAAAATAAAAAATTTATGGACAAGTTAAAGTTAGGCTGAAAGAAGCTCTACTTGCTCTGTTTGTTATTGAATTTAGGACCACTTGGACGCCATCATCAAGGGTGACTCTTGCTTCTTGTCCGCTGGGAAAAGAATCATAAACAGAAGAGAAGATTACGCCTTGAATAACATCACGTTTAATTATCTGCAAATGATTAGTAGAAGGATTATTCTCAAATCTGAGGGAAGATATATCATAATAAATTCCACTTGCCTTACCGCATATGTTAGATAAACCTATTTCCACACCAGTCATTCGTATAGATTGTTGTTGATCATTGTGAAAAGCGCGTTTTCTTTTAAAATTGATTCCATTATCTAGAGTTTGGACATTTGTCAGATCACTGTCTGTCGTTTCCAATACAGATCCATCTACTTGACCATCAAGCGCTACCGGCGTCCCCGTTTTAGGGTCTGTAAAACCTAACCGAGAAACAAATAATCTT
>Ga0209541_10013033_pt1 | contig 12765 bp, 16 predicted proteins | sample RifCSPlowO2_01_FD_184027 | JGI IMG/M metagenome (GOLD analysis project Ga0209541, IMG submission 184027) | Groundwater microbial communities from Rifle, Colorado - Rifle CSP2_plank lowO2_0.1 (SPAdes) (version 2) | ecosystem: Environmental > Aquatic > Deep subsurface > Groundwater | place...
TGACATATCAGAAGAAAAGCCCGACTAGAAAAACTGTTCAATTTCATAATTAGTTGACACTTTTAATAATGAACAGGATTTCCTTCTTTTTGGGTGATTTTATGGCAAAACTAAACAAAAAAAAAGAAAATGGATAATAAATCAGTTCAGAAGTGGGAGAAGCCCGACTTCAATAGCAAAAATACAGAAGATTAGCAGACAGAGGGTTTACACTCTGTTTGCCGAGTACAAAAAAGAAGGCACCTTATCCTATAAGCCCAAACTGGCAGGACGACCTTCTCTGAAGATAAACCTGCATTTTGTTGGGGAGGTAGTTTCATTAAGAAATGAAACTGACTATGGGAGTCAAAAATTGCACTTTGTTCTTAAGAAACAGGGATTTAACGTTTCTCAAAGACAGATTCAGAAAATTCTTGATGAAAATAAACTCACAGAACCTTGCAAAAAAAGAAGAGGACAACGTAAATACGTCAGATATCAATGGCCTATAAGCAATTACATGTGGCATTGTGATTGGAGCCAGTATGAAGGCAGATGGTATCTTTCTTTTATAGATGACAGAAGCAGAAAAATAATGGCTTCTGGGGAATTTAGCAATGCCACAGAGGAAAATGTAATTTTCCTTCTTTATCAGGCAATATTAACAAACGAGGTTTGCCCTTATATTGTGTTAAGCGACAAGGGAACCCAGTTTTACAACAGCAAGAGGAACAAAAAAGGCGAACTGACGCCTAGCTTATTTGAGCAGGAACTTACTGAACTAGGAATTGAATTCTGGACATCAAGAAGAAATTATCCACAGACAAACGGCAAGATGGAGAAATGGTTTGATACGATGAAGAAAAGGAAGAAGAAACATCCAGACGAGACTTTACAGAACTTTGTAAAGTGGTACAATGATGGAAGAGTCCATCATGCTCTTGATTACAAAACCCCTGAAGAAGTTTACAGAGAAAATCTGTAAACTAATTTCGGAATTGTAAACATATTTTGAAATTATACACTTTTATAGACGATACTACAGTTTGTAATTTCATAATTAGTTGACAAATTACAAATTTATGTGTAGGGGTGTCTGCTTTATAAAGTTTAAAAACGACCTGTATACTGGAGAAGTGTCAATTAATTTCGGAATTATACAATGGAACAAATAAAACAAAACATTAATAAAAGCTGAATTTCAGATAAAAAACATGGTTCTGGCATATATTGTATGCAAAAACAGCAGGGAGGCTGAAAGAATAAGCAGGCATCTGCTCAAAAAGAGGGTGATAGCGTGCGCAAACACATTTCCAATCCGCTCGCTGTACCATTGGAACGGAAAACTGATTGACGGCAGGGAAACAGCTATCTTGGCAAAAACGTCTGAAAAACGATTTCCCGTTCTGGAGAGGGAGGTCGAGAAGATGCACTCTTATGAGATCCCATGCATTCTAAGAATCCCTTCCAAAGCAAACGCGATTTACCAGAGATGGGTTGACAAGGAAGTTCAGTAAATTATTTAAATACAGTTTTCGTGAGAAAAGACATGCATCTGCATCTACCAGATAAGGTGAAAAATTTTGCACGGTTAGACAATATCCTCGTCATCCTGCTTGAGGAAGGGTTCGGATTCTTAATTGACAAAATAAGGCTTAAGCACAGGATACAGCTAAAAAAACGCCTAAAAAGCAGGCTTAAGAAGAAAAGCCTTGCAACCCCAGAAGCCCGCCTGCGCAGAACTCTTGAAAGATTAGGGCCTACATTCATCAAACTCGGGCAGCTGTTGAGCGTAAGGCCTGACCTTGTGCCAAAGAATTACGTCAAGGAGCTTGAAAAACTGCAGGACAGTGTGCCTCCGTTCGCTTTCTCTCTGGCAAAAAATATTGTCGAGAAGGAGCTCAAAAAACCGTTATCCGCTATATTCTCCGAGTTCAAGCCAACTCCTATTGCGTCTGCATCCATAAGCCAGGTGCACAAGGCCAGGCTAAAGAACGGTGCATGGGTTGCAGTAAAAGTCCAGCGGCCGAAAGTGAAGGATATCATGGAGCGCGACATAGCCATCATGTTCTATTTTGCAAGATTGCTGGAGAAGCATGTGCCTGAGGTGCGGAAGTACAGGCCAATAGGCATTGTCAATGAGTTTGCAGAATGGACACGGAGGGAGCTGGATTTCAAGCAGGAGGCCAATAATGCAAAAAGATTCTATGCCAATTTCAAGGGCAGCAAAACTGTAAAGATACCTCGTGTTTACGACGATTACACAACAACAAATGTCCTCGTGCTTGAGTTCATAGATGCTGTTGAAATAAGCAATGTGAAGGACATACAAAAAAGAGGGCTGGACCTCGATAAGATTGTTCGCAATGGCCTGGAAGCTGTGCTGACGCAGGTATTCGTCCACGGATTTTTCCATGCGGACCCGCATCCCGGAAACATACTTGTGCTAAAGAACAATGTGATTTCATTTGTAGACTTCGGGATTGTGGGCTATTTCTCAGATGAGCTGAAAGAGAAATCAATTGAGCTGCTTATAGCTATTCTAAACAAGGATGCCAACAGGATTGCGGATGTTTTTACTGACCTGAACATGGTGGATGATGATGTCAACCTGGAAGCGTTTAAGCAGCAGGTAACATCTGTAATTGCACCGCTGCACGGAAGCACAATAGGAGACATGAAAGTAAGCCGTATGCTTGAGGATGTATTGGATACAGCGCTTGATTTCAAGATAAAGATGCCGCTGGATTTTGTGCTGTTCGGAAAAACCATAATCACGCTCGAGGGCATTGCGCTGGAATACGATCCGCAATTCAAGATGGTGGAAAGCGTGCAGCCTTTCGTTGACAAGCTTATCATGAGGAAAGCATCCCCGCAGTATTTGGCAAAATCCGTGCTTTCAAATTTATTCAAATACAAGCGGTTCATCAGCAGGCTGCCGGATGAAACCGAGAAGGTTTTCAGAAAGATTGAAAAAGGAAAACTGAAGGTAGATATTGAGGATACTGATATAAAGACACTGTCGCTGGAAATTGACAGGTCCAGCAACAGGCTGGCTTACGGCATAATTATAGCTGCCAGCATTATCTCCGGAGCGCTGCTGCTGCAGACAAGAAGCGAAGGAAGCAACGAGGTTCCGATATTATCCATGCTGTTTTTTATAGTTGCTTTGCTGCTGCTGTTCATGCTGTTTGTTTCAATCATAAGGGAAAAACAGTTGAGGTGATACCATGAGAGAGCTGTTGAGAAAAGGGCTGTATCTCGGGCTGGGCGCTGCCAGGCTTGGCAAGAAGCAGACACAGAGCATTGTAAATGAATTGACCAAGAAAGGCGCCGTCACAGCCAGGGAAGGAAAGGCCCTGATAAAGAAGGTCTTAGCCGAAGCCCAGAAAGAGAGAAAGAGGCTGCAGAAACTTGGCAGGCAGGAAGTGCAGAAGGCACTGCGTGAAGTCGGAATTGTTTCATTTAATGAGCTGGAGCGCCTGAAGAAAAGGATAAGGCAGATCCGGAAAGAGCAGCCAGCCAGAAATAAAAAACGGAAGAGAAAGTAATATGCCGCAGGCAGTTGTACATGTAATTTTCACAATTATCGCAATTGATCTGTTCAGGGACTATGTTGTAAAAGACAAGCGCAAAATCCCGTTATCGTTTATTTTTTTAGGCGGCGTAGCCGGATTATTGCCGGATGTTGACATTCCGCTGTTCTGGCTTGTAAAACATGCCCTTGGGATGGAAGTTGAATGGTTCCACCGCACTTTCAGCCATTCGCTTGTTGTTGTTGCAGCATTGATCCTGATTACTCTCCTGGTATACCGCTGGAAGGAAAAGTGGGGAATCCTGGCTGCCATCATTACGTTTGGTGTTTCATTCCACATATTCCTGGACTTTATTTTTGTCGGATACATAATGCCTTTCTATCCATTTTCTTCTGTTACCGCAGGGCTGGACATACTGTCGCGCACAGGATTAGAGGCAGCAGCTGCAGGGTTTGATGCCATTATCCTGTTGGCATGGCTGTGGCATGAAGAGAAAAAGCACAGGATAAGCGATTTTATATGAGTTAAGAAATCGTTGTCCCTTTGAAATCCTTTCCAGCCAGAAAATCTGACAGATTGGCAAGGCTCCTGCCCAATATGACCACTTTTAATTTTATTTTTTCAGCTGCCTTTGCAGCTACTGGATCGAAAGGCATGTTCAGTCCTGGCTTCCATCCACTGCCGACTATTTTCCTCAATTCCTTCCATGCCATATTTTTTATCGGCTTTGCGTTTTTGAATTTTTTCGGGTTTTTGCCGTATACGTAATCTACGTTTGTCATATTGATGAGCAGTGGGATATGCAATGCATGCGCAGAGAGGACTGCATCATAATCCGTGCTCCAGCCTGGCTTCCAGCCAGCTGCAATGAGGACAGGCTTCTTAAACGAAGCATGTTTTGTAGGGTCCACCATGACCTGGGTTTCTGCATATTGCCCAAAAATGCGCTGCAAAAGAAGCGCATTAAGGCGCGTTGCATAAATCCCAAGCCAGTCCTTATCTTCAGGCTTAAGTTGCGCTATTTTTCCGGCTGCATCCTGAAAATTTCTTGCCAGTCTGCCACCGCCGGCATAAATAACAAAGCGATAGCCTTTGCGCACGAATTTAAGGACAATCTTCTTAAAATTTTTTAAGAAAAAAGTGTCAATCCTACCGGGAAAAATCAATGAACCTCCCAGCGAAAGAACCAATGTTTTATTCTCCGCCCGCATTTTCAGCTACCGAATCCTATCATGGATACCCCGATGATAATGAAAACTATGCCAGCCCATTTTACTGTATTCATTTTCTCTTTTAGGAACCAAATTGACAGAAAGCTTACCCAGACATAGGAAAGCGCCACGAAGGGGTAAAGGACAGACAAATCGCCGCCGCGCAGCGCGGGAATAAAAAGAATTGTGCCAATGGCATAGAAAAATATTCCAATTATGAGATACTTGTTGTATATTATGGACTTAATATTAAGTGATATCCTGCCGGATGCCTTTTTCAGCATGATCGGCCCGAAAGAGCCTATTAAGTCAGCTGTGATTACCAACAGGATAGCCCATAGCTGGGTTGCCATATTAAATCCTTTTTACCTCCCTGAATATATCCCTTTTTTCCCTGCTGCCTATCCCTATGAGAGTTATGCCGAATACAATGCCAGAGATGCCCATCCACTTTAAGAGGCCCATGGATTCCCCAAAAAAATACACAGACAGAAGGCTGACCCAGATATAGCCGCTGGCAATGATTGGGTATAAAGTGGACAAATCACCGCCGCGAAGTGCAATGATCAGAATAACAGCTCCGATGCCGTAAAGAAAAAGCCCTCCCCAGAGATAAGGGCTGAGCAGAAGCGCGACAAGCCCAAAACTCAGCTGGGCAACGCTGATCTTGTATAGAATCTGGGCTATTGAAACGAGGACAGTACACACCATAATCATTATCACTGAAGATGATTTTGTTGCCATATTCAATCGTGCAATAAGATTTCAATTATAGCCGAATAAGCAGGCCTGGTTATGAAAACGCCTATGGAAGCGCCTATTACCGTGGTTAATGCAAAGCCCTTCAAAAGGCCGGCGCCTGCAAAGAACAGCACCGCCATAGCTACAACGAGGGTGAAATAAGAGCCCATGATGATAAAAAAAGCATTTTTGAAGCGCTGCTTCCATGACTGGAAGATGTTCTGGCCGCGCAAGGTCTCGTCAGTGATCACAATCTGGTGGTCTACGCCAGTGCCTATTGCTATGATGATTCCTGCAATAGCCGCCAAATCAAGATTCCACCCGATAAGGGAAGCCATGCCAAGAAGGATGATAAGCTCGGAAACCATTGTAATTGCAATAGGCACTGCTATGCGCAATTTGCGATAGCGAACGTAGATGGTTGCCACGGCGCCCAAGACAGCAAGAAGGCCTATGAGAAGGGCATTTTGAATAAACTCCTCTCCCAGCATAGGTGATATGGCATCTATTTTCTTGATTTCCAGCTTAACCGGCAAAGAGCCTGTGATAAGTATGGTCTGCAATCGCTTCATATCATTCAATGTGTTATATACAGCTTCCTGGTTTGTGGCGCCTGCCCTTGAGCCTGTAATCTGTATTTCAGTCACAGCACGGCCTTTCAAATCAGCAGCAATATTCAATTGGTCTACCTGCTGTCCGTCGAGGAAAAGCGTAAGAGGCTCGCTAAGGTAGCTGCCCGTAGGGCTTGAAACAACAGTTAGTTGTGAAGTGGAGTCTGCCTGGCGCTGCGCAGCTTCAGGGCTAAGAGCGATAGAGAAACTGAAGGCGCACACCCATTGTGCATCTGACGTGCCGCAGCCTCTCCTGGGATCAATGCCTGCACAATCAGCTGATCTGCACACATAAGTTATATCCTGGCCGCCCCTGAATACTGTAGTATTGCCAATCCTGCCTTCGAATTTTCCCTGTTTGGCAAGCAATGCTTTTACTTCCTCTTCATTTGCGCCTGCAATTTCCACCATGACAAACTGGTTTCCGGACAAATCCCCTGCTTCCCTAACTATAAGATCGCTTAAGCCATATACGTTCAGGCGCTCCTTGATGTTGGAAAGGAGAAAGTCCATGTCCTGTGGCTCGAGATTTTCTTCAGGCTGCAGCAAAACCCTTGTGCCGCCCTGCAGGTCCAGGCCTTTCCTGATGTTGGTGGTGGGAGCTTCATAGACACGCAGCCCAATATCCTTCATGCCCAGTGACCTTACCTCTGTCCTTGGCACTTCAACTACACGGCTTACTGTCCTGTTCACTTCCTGCAAAGAGCCGTTAATGGTCTCGTTGACTGTAATTACTTCAGAAATTGTTTTTCGGACAGTATCATTGTATACAATCGTTTCTGTATTCTCCTGGGTGATGAGAGTATGGGAGCCCTTATTTGTTATGAGCTGGATGGTGCGATTTGAATCAAGGCTTTCTACGTAATCATAATATTCGGCAACTGCCAGAATGGGCTGGTTGTTTATGCCGATAATACGCTCCCTGCTCATCGGAGGGGTGTTTGGGTTAGGCTGGGAAAAAGGAGGCTGTGCAAGGCTGGCAGAGCTGTTAGGCAGGATGCTGCGGATTGCTATGCCTTCGTTCCAGAAATTAGGGCGAATTGCAACAACAGCCAATAGCAGTGCAACTAACAGGATGATGACGCGCATGTTGGTAAATAATTTTTTAACCTTGGGATTCATGATGCACTGCCTGCCTGTGTTTTCTATCCAAATATATCCGTAAAATTCCGACATTCTGTATCCATGTATTGATGATATCCACGAGAAGGCCTATAATGAGAATGATCATTATCTGGCGTATTACTTCTGATTCAGAGAAAATAAGCGCCAGCACAGAAGCTACCAATGTTGTGGCCGTCATTGTCATGCCAGTTTTCGTGGCTTCTATAAGGCGCTCCATCAGCGTCCCTTCTTTGCGCTTAAGCAGCTTAGTGGAAAGGAGAATGTCTGTATCAACGGAATAACCGATTAGCATGAGGAATGCGGCAATTCCGGCTGTGCTCAGCCTTATGCCCATGAGATTCACAATGGCCAATGTTACAACTATGTCTGAAAATGCAGCAAGAATGACAGCCAGTGAAGGGATTGCAACACGAAAATAAAGGATTACCACAAGGCCCATGAATGCAAAAGCGAACAAAACAGCAACAATTGTTTCCCTGAAAAAGCTTGCTCCAAGGGAAGAGCCGATAAATTCAATAGTATATTGATCCTGTGCCAACGGCGTTTTTATGGCAGAAGAGACTGAAAGCACCAATGCGCCTATATTAGATTCCTGGGAACCGTCCATGTCAGAATCCACAATAAAGCCAATCTGTTTGCCCAGGCTGTCCAGGGACCTGACAGTTATCTCCTGGTCTGGGTAGGCCCTCTGCAGCTCTTGATTTAGCGCTCCAATGTCAATGTCCTTCTCGAGGAATACGGTTATGGTCAAACCGCCTTTCAGCGAGATGTCCTTATACAGGAAGTCTCCAGTACGGGCATACTGCAATGAAATAAGGAAAATGGCAATTACCAACATCAGAAAAGGCAGCCAAAGCAGCTTCTTATACTGCGTATCGTAAAATTTCTTCCAGCCTGTCAGAACTTCCTTTTCTTCTGCCATGATGTGTACAAAATTAGGGATCCTTTTTTAAAGATTATGTATTTTTAGAAGAGGCCATAAGTTATTGCTCAATACTGTCCTCTTCTAAATAGTAAGCGACAGGTTATATAAGTAGTTATTTGTGTCGCTTACTATATTTATGCATCATTGTCTGGACAAAGCCATAGAACAGCGGCGCTGGGCCTTCCAGCCTCGACTTAAATTCCGGATGGCTCTGGGTGGCCATAAAGAATGGGTGCCCTGGCAGCTCTATGAATTCCATCAGCCTGGCGCCATCATGGCGGGTGTGATAGCCTGAAAAGCGCAAGCCATTTTTTTCGAGAATGGATACAAATTCAGGGTTTACCTCATAACGGTGCCTGTGGCGCTCAAAAATAATGTTTTTTGGGTGCTGAAGCATGCCCAGCCTGAATGCCTGATTTTTCATGCTTTTCAAGATGATTAACCGCTTCTGATCCTCCCTCAGGCGGCCTGTCATGCTGTACAGCTTAAAGACGCGTGATTTCGGATCCAGGATGGCTGAATATGCGCCTAAGCGCATAGTACCACCGTATTTTGACTCTTCCAGTATCTTTCTTTGGGCAGGCAGGACATCAATAACAGGATAGGGCGTTTTTGGATTCACCTCTGTCGTGTTTGCATCATGGAGGTGGCAAACGGATCTTGCATATTCCACAACTGCCAGCTGCAATCCATAGCACAGCCCAAGAAAAGGAACATTATGCACGCGGGCATAATTAATGGCCTTGATCTTGCCCTCAACACCTGATGAGCCAAAACCTCCGGGGATGATGATGCCGTCGTATTTATTCAATGCAGAAATATTGTAGCTGTTCTTTTCCATCTCTTTTGAATTCAGCCAGCTGATTTCGACACTAGTCCCAAAATTCGCGCTTGCATGTATAAGTGCCTGGTTGATAGAAATGTACGAATCTGCCAGGTTATAATCTCCGATATCCACGTATTTTCCAACAATAGCCACTTTCAGCTTCTTTTTGGGATGGCGTATCTTCTCCACCAAAGATTCCCATTTTTTCCATACCGGCCTGTGTTTAGGCTTTACACTGAATTTCCTGAGGATTTTCAGGCCGAGCTTATCAGCTTCCAAATCAAGCGGAATCTGGTAAATCGTATCAATATCCGGCTCTGAGATTATATGGTCTCTTGGGATGTTTACATATGTCTCAATTTTCTTCTTACGCACATCATCCAAAGGCCTTTTTGCGCGGCAGATGATAAAATCAGGAAAAATCCCGTTTTCCGACAGCATCCGGATAGCCTGCTGCGTCGGCTTTGTTTTCATCTCCTCTATATGGCCAGGTGTAGGCAGGTAGGTTATGAGCACGTAAATAACATCCTCTTCCCCCAATTCGCGCTCTATGCTCTTCATTGCAAAAAGATAGGGGATGTTCTCAAAATCTCCGATTGTGCCGCCAATTTCAACCAGCACAAAATCATAGCCGTCGCTTGCGCTGCGTATGCGGCGCTTGATCTCGTTGGGGATGTGCGGGATGAACTGCACTGTTTCTCCAAGGAACTCGCCTTTCCTTTCCCTGTCAATGACGGTCTTGTATATCTGACCGGTTGTGATGTTGTTCTTCCTGGGCATGTCAATGCCAAAAAATCTTTCATAATTGCCCAGATCCTGGTCAATCTCTCCGCCGTCATCTGTCACCCAGACCTCGCCGTGCTCTGTGGGCCTCAATGTGCCTGCATCATAATTGATGTAGGGATCAATCTTGATGGCTGTTACCCTGAAGCCATACTCCTGGAGAATTTTGCCTATGGAAGCGGTTGTTACGCCCTTACCGACACCGCTCATGACGCCGCCTACAATTACAATATACCTATTCATAGCTAACCCCCTTTGGAAGAATCCCAGAAACAGTATTTAATAAATCTTTTGGTAGTCGCATTGAATAGGGATGTAATTATTGCTATTTAAAGGTATCGAAAAATGGTGCTGTCTAATCTGCGGGACTTTTAGCCTTTTTTTGTTCTTCCGTCGCATTCGGGGCTTTTTCATGCCCTAATGAATAAGCATAGCAAAAAAGAATGGGACCATAAGTAAAATCCATCCTAAAAAGTTAGTTGTAAATCCCTCCAATATTGTTCCAACAAAAAAAAGAGTTAAAAGAAAAGAAGAATAGCAATATATCAATCTCTCCCTTACATTTTTTAAGCCCTTAACTGATTTTTTTCTCCATAAAAAGAATTGAATAATAAATACAAAAATAATGATGGAAAAAATCGGTAGTAATAAATCATAACCGCCATACCATCCATCTCGCTTAAAAATTCCAGATTGACCAATTATTAAAAATATACCAATTAATGCTATAAAGATTAGATTATTAGTAATTACTTCCTTTAAAAAAACTTTCCTAATCATCAAATGCTATTACAAAGTTCTATCCTTAATAATTTTTCTCTAATGATTTTATTAACATAGTTTCCCATCTGTTGCCTTGTTCAGAAGAATGTGGAAAACAAACCCCTGTAGAACTGCCAGCCGTCAAAGCCCGGAATGGGAAGCATATTGAGGATAAAGAGGAACATATTGATGCGCGCGGTAAGTGCAAGGAATTGTGTCCAGGATTTCTTTACCTTTTTTGTCTTGAGAAGAACAACGGCAAGAAGCCAGAGCACTGCATTTGTCAATGGCCCTGCCAATGCTGTAAGCGAAAATTGAAGCGGAGATGCAGAGCCTGAGATTGAAACATAGGCAGGAACGAAGAAGATAAAGCCGAAATTCAGCAGTTTCAACAGAATTCCAATGCCTAAGTAAAAATACGCTGCACGAAAAACAGCCTCAAGCCCGAAAGACAATGCAGTGAATTTATGTGCAAGCTCGTGCAGGAGCACGGCAGGAGCAACGGCCTGCATGGCAAATAAAAAGCGGGCAGTATCCGGCTTTTTGTACGCCTTCAGCGGATCATAATTTTCCTCCCTGGGCCTGGGGATGAAGCCCATGAAGATATACCCGACTACAAGGCTCATGACTGCCATATCCACGATTTCCCTGAATGCAAAAAGAGGCATAGGCTGTGCAAGAGGAGGATAATTTATAAATATTTAGTTTAAGCAAAACCTTTTATATCTTTTCAGGATTACACACCACCATGACAGAACTAATTGCCTGCCTATCAACCGGAAAAGGAACGTGGGGGCACGTAATGAAGGTAGCAGAAGGGCAAGACTGGGAAAAGGTTTACCTAATAGGAGATGCCTTTGCCAAAGGCAAGCTCCAATTGAGAGCAAATATGGAATTCATAGAGGTTGATTTCAACAAATTTCTTCCGGAGCTTATTGAGGACATAAAAAGCAAGCTTGAAGGGAAGATAAAGGGGCTTGAGGCCGGATTGAACCTCATATCCGGCAGCGGAAAAGAGCACATGGCCATCATGTCAGCATTATTAAAGCTCGGCATAGGCATACGCCTCATTGCTTTTACCAAGAATGGCGTCAGGGAAATTTAAGAGTTCGGCTGCATTATCTGGTAGAAACCGAGCAATAAGCGGTCTGTTGCACGGACAATCTCCAAGCCTTCCCCCTGAACTACAATGCAGTTGCCATCATAAATGACCTGCGTCGGAGATTTCTGCTTAAAATAAACAACTGGCATGGCTGTATTGTCGCATGTTATAATAGGCCTGGTCTGGCATGAAGCTGTCTCGTTCTGCGCGCATGCCGCAACCGGTATTTTTCCAAGAGTTTTCAGTATGTTCTGGTCAAATTCACCGACTGCAAGGGCTGTGTACTGCAGATTGGCTGACAATGGGTCAAAAGTGATAAAATAGTTGGTTTCGTCATTGAATACGCTGTCATTTAACCTGCCTGCTGCAGGAACATCCCCCAATTCCTTCGGGCCATAATGAAGCGGAATGCTGTAAATCTCTGTCCCGCCAGTGTTTTGAACCTGGGTATACCACAAATCGTCCAGCTTTACAAAGCTGTATTGGTTATAGACATAGCCATGCTCCACATCCAGCTTGCCCTTCAGATTAAGGGCATGAAGCTCCTCAATGGTAGAAGCCCTTTCATTTGCATTCTTAAAGAACAGAAAGAGCACAATAATTGCTGCAAGGACTGCAACAACAGCAAAAATGCTCCATAGCAGGATTTTGTCAGAGCCTTTTTTAATTTCTTCAGGAGCTTCTTTCTCTGAAGCATGTTTTTCCTCTGATGGCTTAATTTCACCTTCGTCTTTTGCGAATTTCTTTTTTTGGACCTCAAACTCATCCTTTGTGATCAGGCCATCTTCCAGGCTCTTTTCCAACGCCCTTAATTTTTTTTCTTGGCTGATTTTCATTTTAGATTATGCCCAGTATCCCGTATAGCAGCCTGTCTTTCAGGCGCGCTGCATCAAAATCCTGCGAGGCCTCGGCAATTACGCAGTTCCCTTCCGCGTATATGCGCGTCTGGTTCCCTTCCTTAAAATAAAGCACGGGGATTGTGGCAGTGGAATTTTCGCATGTAATGACAGGCAGATTGAATTCATTTGCTGCAGTAAGCCCGGAACGAAGATAAATGTTGTGGAAATTAAGCATCTGGCTGAGCTCGTACTGGGCCAGCGCCATGTATTGTGTCAGAGTCCTGTTTTCATCCAGGGTCGTATCAATCTGCAATTTGGAACGAAG
>Ga0209541_10013034_pt1 | contig 12765 bp, 15 predicted proteins | sample RifCSPlowO2_01_FD_184027 | JGI IMG/M metagenome (GOLD analysis project Ga0209541, IMG submission 184027) | Groundwater microbial communities from Rifle, Colorado - Rifle CSP2_plank lowO2_0.1 (SPAdes) (version 2) | ecosystem: Environmental > Aquatic > Deep subsurface > Groundwater | place...
TTTTTCCGTCGCTGAGTATGTCATTCCGGGGAATGATGCGTCCCGGCAGAGCATTTCGTATTTTGTAGAGCGAATTACCGCAGCCTATGAGAGCGGGAAAATGCCAGCTCTGGACAGTAAATCACAATAAACAAATCCTAAATCACAAACAAATTCGAAAATTCAAATTCAAAACAGAAAAGAGTTTGTTTTTGGATTTGGTCGTTTGGATTTGTGTATTGTTTGTAATTTGGTGCTTGTAATTTGTTATTTTTCTATGGCGATTACTACCGAACAAATCAAAGCTCTCCGCGACCAGACCGGGATATCGGTCATGCTCTGCCGCAAAGCGTTGGAAGAGGCGAGCGGCGACATGGAAAAGGCAAAAGTAGTCCTGCAAAGAAAGGGAGCTGACGCAGCCGCAAAGAAAGCAGACCGCACGCTTGGGGCGGGAACGGTCGCTTCCTACATACACCACGGTGGCACGGTGGGCGTGCTTGTGGAACTGTCATCGGAGACCGACTTTGTGTCTGGCAACGAGGCATTCCAATCCCTCGCGCGCGACATCGCCATGCACATAGCGGCGTCCAAGCCGGAGTTTATTCGTCGCGAAGACATCAGTGAGGATATGCGAGCGCGAGCGCGAGAGGTGCTTATGAAAGAGGTTGAAGGCATGCCTGCCGGCAAGGCAGGAAAACCGCAGGCAATGCAGGAGAAGATTCTTGAAGGAAAGCTCAATTCGTATTTTGCGGAGAAGATACTTCTGGAACAGCCCTTTATCAAAAACCCCGACCAGACCGTGCGGAACCTTATAGACAGTGCCGTGCAGAAGTTCGGCGAGAAGATTGAAGTTACCCGATTTATCAGGTACGCGACCGGCAATCGCGCGTAATCTATGCTCTCTGTCGTCGTTTTCTGGGTTTCCCTCGCAGGGCTGGTGATGCTCTTCGGATATAAGGCGTTTGAACTTGCCAGAAATGTTCTGACTCCGCTTGAACGCATTCGGCGCATTGGAGACCCGCTCGTGCGCGACAGTTGGGCACGCTCCGTCGCGGCGTGCCGGCGCCTATCATGCGTTGCGGTTCAGGCATCCGAGAGTTGGTGCGTCATCGCTGCGCAGAGGACGCGAGTGTCACTTGACCGCGCGTTGCACGCGCTGGCCGCACGGCTCAACCGGTATCTGCGCGGCCGACGCGTAGAGATGCGCGTGAACGGCGAACCCTCGGCGCGGCTCAAGACCGTTCTGCAAAAAGAGGAAAATACAACACCCCCTTCCTCTCTTTGACTTTGACAGGCTATTCCACCTCTTATACTCTTTAAGGATTGCCGATGTAGCTCAATGGCAGAGCAGTAGTTTTGTAAACTATAGACGGCAGTTCGATTCTGCCCATCGGCTAAATCTGGTAAAATATAGTGATGGCTTTGAGCTTTTACAGTTCAGTCCGATACAAAGAAAAGCAGCGTCAAAATTCTAGGGCCGCTTGGGAACGAGGTCGTTTTGCTTTTCTAAGCAAAAGGGAAATGCGGATATGTCAGTGTGCCGGATGTTCTGCTCGCTTTGAAGTAATACCCAGCAATCCGAAAAAGTATTGTTCATCTCGTTGTGCAGCACAAGTAAGCAATCGTGCCCGTGGAGCTCACAGTTTAGAGACCAAGCTCAAGATTGCACAAAGTCTAACAGGCACTGCCAGTCCGTTTAGAGGTGCGATTAAAGTCCCGCGTATTGCAGTTCAATGTCAGAATTCCGCGTGCAAAAGAGATTTCTTAAGAGAGCGGTGGAAACAAACCCGCTTTTGCAGCGTTGCGTGTGCCATGCACATAACAGGAAGTCAACCAACTTCGCCGAGAGCTGCGCGAGCGAAAGCTGGGATAAGACCGGATATCAATGATTCCAACTACTTCTATAGTCGTTGGGAAGCTAATCTCGCAAGGATACTTAACCACTTTGAAGTCAAATGGATTCATCAGCCCAGGAGTTTTGATTTGAGAGGTCAAAAATACACCCCTGATTTTTACCTACCTGAATACGATTTATACATTGAAGTTAAAAACTTTCTGTCCCCTTACTCAAAGAATAGAGACGAAAAGTTTAGGAAGCTCTATCCAAATCTTTGGCTACGACTACTTTTGCGAGATGAGTACTATCTTCTAGAGAAAAAGTATTCTACTTTTATCCCACACTGGGAATATAAAAGTAGTAAGTTTGTTCCGGTAGAAAAGCAGATTTATTAAAATGCAAAGATTCCAAACACAACCACCTTGTGCTTTAATGGAGAACATGAACTTAAAGACGCGGATAAACGCGGATAGAGGAGTGAAAGGACATCTACACCCCATCTCACGGGCGATTTTTGAGATTCGGGCGATTTTTGAGGAACTGGGATTTGCCGTTGCCGTAGGTCCCGAGATTGAGACAGAGTGGTATAACTTTGATGCCCTCAATATCCCGAAAGACCATCCGGCGAGGGATATGCAGGACACTTTCTGGGTGCTCTGCACCCAGAAAGTGAAATCCGAAATCCGAAATCCGAAATCCGAAACAAATCCTAAATCTCAAACAACAGGAGGAGAAAACGAAAAGAGAAGCCAACGGCAGGTTTTAAGAACGCACACGAGTCCCGTACAGATACGATATATGGAGGAGAAACTGAAGGCGGGTATTAAACCGCCGTATAGAATAATCGTGCCGGGGAAGGTCTTCCGCAATGAAGCGACTGACGCGACGCACGAGGCGCAGTTTTATCAGGTGGAAGGGTTGTATGTGGACAAAGATGTGTCAATGGCGCATTTGAAAGGGACGCTCCAGTTTTTCTTTAAGAAGTTTTTTGGACCGGATGTTGAGATACAATTTCGTCCGAGTTATTTCGCATTCACCGAGCCGTCCGCAGAGGTATGGATGAAGTTAAAAGGGAAGTGGATGGAGATGGTCGGTTCCGGTATGGTTCACCCAAATGTCTTGCGCGCCGCCGGTCTTGACCCAAAAGAGTATTCCGGCTTTGCGTTCGGATGCAGCATTGACCGTCCCGTAATGGTGAAATACGGCATCCCCGATATTCGGATGTTCTATGGCGGGGATTTGCGGGTGGTGAGTCAATTCTAATGACAGATACCAATATACTAATGGGTACTAATGATACGAATGGATACGAATAAAAAAGAGATATGAGAAATATCGGTTTTATATACGCTGTCGCGGCGGCGGTTACGTGGGGTTTGGTATACGCGATTGACCAGAAGGTCCTTACCAAGACATCTCCTCTCAGTCTGCTTTTTTTTAGTTCCGTGTTGGCGGCAGTAGTCACCCTTCCAATATGGATGTTGGATTCAGCATCTGTAAAAACACTTTTTTCATCTGGTAAGCAGAATCTCGGTTTGATTTTTATATCTGTTCTATTGGCAGTTCTCGCCAACTTTTTCATCTTTTCCGCCATCAAGACCCTCAATGCTTCTACCGCGTCTATTATTGAGATTACCTATCCTATCTTTGTGATTTTGTTTAGCTTTCTGCTCTTTAAACAGGCGATTACTTGGTATTTTGCTCTTGGCGCAGCATTGATTTTTGTGGGCACTGTCATTGTCATTAAGTTCGGCTAATACATGAAACCCGCCCGCAACAACTTCGCGTTCATAGACAGCCAGAATTTGAATCTTGATTCAGAATTATGAAGAGAGAATTCTTAAACGAGTTCTTCAGAAAGTATATTGAGGGAACGCCCTATAAAGCGATAGTGGCGGAACGCAAGATGTTTTTGTGTCATTTGACGAAGGCGGTGAGGAACGGTCTAGCGGTTCACGATACTATAAACGGAGCGTACATTACCTCGCGTTCTTTGAAGCATCTTTTTGACAAGAAACCTGCGGAAGAATTTATGTTTCTTCTTCACAATCTTCACAGAATTGTGAAGTACCCCGATAAAATCTACCTGAATAAAAGCGGAAAAAGGGGAGAGTTTTGTTTGACAAAACGCATTGGTCATTCAGAATATCTCTGTTCTATAGAGATTGTGGAAGTTTCCTTATTTAAAGAGATTCACATCGCAACAGCTTTTCGTCTACGGGATGACAAGTACATAAAAAACTACGCTCTCTTGTGGGACTGGGGGAACGGCAACCCCCATCGTAGCGCGTTGGATGCCCCCGAAGGGTCTACTAACGCCCCGCAGTAGAGCCGAATTTCTGCATTTCAGCCCCACAAGAGAATGTAGTTTCTTGTCCATAAGAATAGCGAAATGAGAGGAGATGTCAAGATGAGGATGTGGATAATAGTGAGTCGCATATGTTGATATCGTACAAGTGGTTACAAAGTTATTTTGATAAGAAACTTCCCCCGCCGGAAAAGTTGGCGGAGCGTGTTACTTTTGCGTTTGCGGAGGTGGAGAGCGTGGAGAAGAAAGGCGGGGACACGGTTTTGGATATAAAAGTTTTGCCCGACCGCGCGTGCTACGCGCTGTCGCACCGAGGGCTGGCGCGCGAAGTGTCTGCGATGCTCAACATCCCGCTCAAAGAAATGGAGGAGCCGTCGATAACTGAATCAGCAATCCCCGACCCGAGTATCGGCATAGATGAACCAAAACTCTGCACCAAGTTTGTCGCGCGGAGGATTGAGAACATCAAAGTTGGCCCGTCTCCGGCGCGGCTCCGCGAATCGCTTGAAACAATCGGGCAACGCTCGATTAATAACATCGTGGACGCGACCAACTTCGTGATGTTTGACATCGGCCGCCCCTCGCACGCCTTTGACGCGGATAAGGTGAAAGGGAAACTCACCGTGCGCTCCGCGAAGAGGGGGGAGCGCGTTGTCTTGCTTGACGGCAAGGAAATTGAACTTAAGCATGGCGAGCTGGTCATGGCGGACGACAAGGGGCCGGTGGGGCTTGCGGGTATCAAGGGCGGCAAACGGACAGAAGTGGATGCGAACACCACAAACATTATTTTGGAAGCCGCGAACTGGAACCCATCATATATTCGTCTCACCGCCGCGTCCGCCGGCATCAAGACCGAGGCATCTCGCCGGTTTGAGAATAGAATCTCTCCTCTCTTGGGAGAGGAGGGGATTGACGCGGTAACGCGGCTTATCGCGGAAATTGCGAAAACTCCCGAGATGAAGGTAGGGAAGCGCATCGCGCTCTCGTTTGAGAAACCCGAGCAGAGAAAGCTCGCGGTTGACCCGAAACGAATCTCCCAAAAACTCGGCATCCCTGTTTCCGAAAAAGCTGTCGTGGATGCGCTCGCGCGACTCGGTATCGTTTGTGAAAGTACAAACGACCGACTTGTGGCGACCATTCCTTATGAACGACTTGACCTCACGATTCCCGAGGACATCGCCGAAGAAGTCGGACGGATTATCGGATATGACAAGATTCCCGCGATTCTCCCACCGAAGTCGGGCAAGGCGATTGAGGTTCCCAAAGCGTTTTACTACGAATGGAAAGTACGCGAAGCGCTTGTGAACGCCGGATTTTCGGAGGTGATGACCTCTTCGTTTATGCCGCACGGTGATATTGAGATTGAGAAACCCCTCGCAGAGGATAAACGGTATGCGCGAAGCGAGTTGTGGCATGGCTTTGATAATGCTTTGATGGCGAACAATCTTAACTCCCCGCTTTTTGGCAGTAGTGAAATGCGGCAGTTTGAAATCGGAAAAGTCTTTACTACACAGGGTGAACACACCGCTCTTGCTATCGGCGTTGTGAGTAAAAATTCCGCAAAGAAGACAATCAGCGATACAGTGTCGGGCATAGAAGAGCTTTTGGGAATTAAGTTGGGAGGAAAGATGGAGGGTGGGCAGAATGTGTACGAGTGTAATTTAGACAAAGCAATAGAGAAGCTTCCCGAACTAAAAGAGTGGAATATTTCCGTCCCTGACACGCGTGCAGAAAAATTCACCCCATTTTCACTGTATCCATTTATTGTTCGTGATGTGGCGCTGTTTGTACCGCCCGAGACCACACCTGAATCGGTTTGGAAGATAATCAAAGAAAACGCAGGTGAACTCGTCGTGCGCGGTCCCGAACTCTTTGACGAATTCTCCAAAGACGGCAAAAAGTCGCTCGCCTTTCGTCTCATCTTCCAATCGTTTGACCGAACGCTCTCGGATGAGGAGGTGAACAAATGTATGGAAAAGGTTTATGTAGCGCTCAAAGCGAATGGCTGGGAAGTCCGCTAACCCCCCCTCTCTCTCTACATGTATTCTACTTGTGTAAGTTACCACATATTTACGACCGCAACTGTGTGGTAACGCGCGATTTGCGCGTCGCTCTTCGGCGGATATACTATGGTGATGAAGAAAAGGAAAAACTGTTCGTTTTGTACGCGACCGGAGATTCAGGAGCGAATAATCATCAAAAACAAATTTGCGTTCGCATTTCCGACGAATATCCCAATCACCCAAGGGCATACGCTTGTCGCTCCAGTTCGCTGTGTTTCGTCCTTTGATGATTTAACTCGCGGAGAAGTACGGGCGCTATTTCTGATGCGAAAACGAATTGTAAATGCTTTAAAAAGGTCGTTTTACGCGGAAGGATTTCATTTTGCGTGGAACGAAGGCGCAGTTGCGGGGCAGAGTGTGCCGCACTTTCACCTCCATATTATTTCGCGAAAGAAAGGAGATAGCGGCATCACCAAGTACGAGCCGCGCAAGTTTCTCTACCGTCCCGGCTCCCGCGAACCCTCTCCAGAAAAGGAACTGCAGGCGATTGCGAAGCATGTTAGAGATAGTTTGAAATGACATTTTCACTTTTTTGCTCCACTTTACTTGGGTAAAGTGAAGCAAAAAAGATTTTCATAAATCATAAATCATATGTCCCCTGTCATGCCCGGCATTGTCGTCAAAGCCATGCTCATTGTCCGAAACAACGGAAAGTTGTTGTTCAGCCGCGGCTTTGACACGGTGAAGAAACAGGGGTTTCTACGGCCGCTCGGCGGGCATGTGGAGTTTGGCGAAAAGGGGGAGGAGACAATTTGGCGCGAGATGCAGGAGGAGTTTGGGTGCGGTGTAAAGGATATACAGTTTCTTTCTGTCCTTGAGAACCTTTTCACTTACAACGGAAAACAAGGACACGAAATTGTCTTTATGTACAAGGGAAAGCTGGCAGATGAGTCGTTTTACAAAAAGGAGCAGTTCACATTCAGGGAGGGAGACAGAGAGGCGGAAGCTGGCTGGTTTTCCCAAATAGATATTGAAAAGGAGAAACTTCCTATCTATCCGCCATTTGACTACTTTCGTGCGCATCTCACAAAATCCCCAAAGTGAATTATGCCGAAACTTTCCGATCGTCAGTATTTGGTATAATAGTGTCAGAAGGTATCGTCGTGCAGACACGGCGGCTGTGGATAACTTCGCTTGACGGGTCAAAAAAGGAAGTATAATAAAGATGAGGTCTAGAATTTGATGGCTGTACCGCAAGGGAACGCCATACAGTATGCAATAGGACTGATAGAATTCTTGACCTCACTAAGGAACTCTCCCTTGCGGAGGGTTTTTTGGTTGTGTGTCCAGACATCATTTTCATAAAATGTGATAACTTGTGGAGATGAGAATCATAGGACATTTAGACATGGACGCATTCTTCGCAGCCGTGGAGGAGCGGGAGCGGCCGTACCTTAGGGGACAGCCGATTGCGGTGGGAGCCGACCCGCAGGGCGGCAGAGGGCGGGGGGTGGTCTCCACGGCAAACTACGCGGCGAGAGAATATGGAGTTCGTTCGGCAACGCCCATACGAAAGGCGTGGGAACTCTCCGAGCAGGCGCGGAAGAAGAGCTTGCCGCCGATTGTTTTTGTTTTCGGTCATTTCAGGAAGTATACGAAGATTTCGAAAAAGATAATGGGGATTGTAAGAGAAAATCTAATTGGAACATTTCCACAACCTCAACAAAGAGAACACCACCCCCCTCACATCCCCCCTCAACTGATGGGGGAAGGAGATGGAGCGCTCGAGCAGACAAGCGTGGACGAGTGTTATTTTGACCTCTCGTTCGCGGGTTCGTTTGAAAAAGCAAAACGAATAGCGGAGAGAATAAAGAAAGAAATCAAGAAAAAGGAACAACTGACCGCAACGGTAGGCATTGGGCCGAATAAGTTGATTGCGAAGATTGCTTCGGATTTTCGGAAACCGGACGGACTGACCATTGTGCCCCCGGAAAAGGTTTTGGACTTTCTTGCGCCGCTTTCGGTGCGCAAGATTCCCGGAGTTGGGCCGAAGGCAGAGGAAAAGTTGAAACGCTTGAATGTTCTAACTGTTGTAGATGCGCAGAAGTTCACTAAGGAAAAACTGACAGCCATGTTCGGAAAGTGGGGAAGCGAACTGTATCGGAAGTTCCGGGGTGAAGACGATTCACCGGTTGTAGTTGAGCAACCGCCTGCAAAATCAATCGGCGAGCAGGAGACATTGCCGGAGGACACGCTTGATATGAAGGTACTCCTCCCGATTCTAGAGGCGCGATGCAAACATGTGGCGGGCTATGTTGCGAAGGAGGGATTCAAAGCGTTCCGTACCGTCGTACTCACCGTTCGTTTCGCGGATTTTGAGACCGTCTCGCGCTCGCGCACTTTACGCGAACCGACAGGAAGCGCGGAGATGCTTCGTCGCAACATAACGCAGATGTTTTTCCCGTTTCTCGACCGGCGCGAGAATCCGAAACGGAAAAAGATTCGGCTCGTCGGGATTCGACTTGAAAAGCTCGCATAGTTCTGGTCCTAGCAATAATCTACGGTCGTAGATTATTGCTAGGGTGACGGAAATTGCGGAGAAGACAGCGAGGGCGTATAGTGTAAATGCATGAATGAACGGAAGAAAAAAGGAATACAGCAAATTGCGTTTGGCGCAATACTGCTTGCGGTTGCGGGAGGGTTCTATTGGTTTGGCAACTGGGCAGAGAAAGTAAACAATTTCGAAGAGTGTTTGAAAGCAGGACATCCGGTCATGGAGAGTTATCCGCGGCAGTGCCAGACACCGGAGGGGAAAACATTTAATGAAGACATCGGAAACGAATTGGAGAAAGACGAGATGATTCGCATTTCGGAACCGAGACCAAATACATTCATTTCAAGTCCGCTTGTCGTGAAAGGCATGGCGGGGGGGAATTGGTTTTTTGAGGCAAGTTTTCCGGTGCGGCTCTTTGACGGAAACGGCGAGCAACTTGCGCGCGGCATCGCGCAGGCACAAGGCAACCCCGCCGGAGGCGGGGTAAATTGGATGACAAACGAGCTCGTGCCATTTGAGGCAACTCTTTCGTTTGAGACACCAACTGCGACAACCGGCACGCTTCTATTGGACAAGGACAACCCGTCAGGATTTCCCGAAAACAGGGATGCGCTTCGCGTGCCAGTGCGGTTTAAACAAAAAACGCGACCCCCTCCTTAGGTTTGGGTCGCGGCGTTGCCACTGCATTGAGTCGGGGAACACAAACACATTAGTTTGGTTGCCATTGTTTGCGTTTCAACAGTGGCATCTTCTGCTATATTACAGCAAAAGGCAGTTTTCTGGTACACTGTTTCAGAACGGGTTGCAGTATAACAATAGTATATGCGCACTTACCCGAACACCTTTGCTAACCGGGGTATAGTATAACGGTAGTATTTACCCATGGGGTGGGTAAGGTCTGGGTTCAATTCCCAGTACCCCGAAACTTCAACAGCCACAAAGGACTCACCTTTGCAACAAAGGTGAGTCCTTTGCAACGGGTCTTTGAGAAATAAACGGTGACAAACGCGGCAGGACAACAATCGTCGTCCTGCCGGAGTTCCTAGGCGCCTCCTTAAATTACACTTCTCCCATTCGGGAGAAAGAGCGCGTTCTCCGCGTTTACTGTCGCAACAGACAGCGGAGTGAAAGTTTGCTATCATAATGTCATGCACGGCAGGGAACGCAAGTGCAAAAGTCACCGCGATACACATGAAATTGATTGTCTATACAAAAACCGGATATCCGTGGTGCCGCTCGGTAACCGACTTCTTATGCGAGAAGAAAGTCGCGTTTGAAGAGCGGGAAGTGCGCGGCAATCCCGTGTACTTTGCCGAGATGGTGAAGAAAAGCGGGCAGGAAAAAGCGCCAACGCTTGATTTGGATGGGGAGATACTGGCGGACACTGACCGCGAAGCAGTTGAGGTGTTTCTAAAGAAGAATGGTGTACTGTGAGTATGCGGTTGTTTTGCTTTTTGCTATGCTAACTTCGCGGAAATCCTAAACACGAAATTCTAAACTCTAAACAAATTCCAAATCCCAAAATCTAAACAAGAGGGTTTGAGATTTAAGCATTTGAATTTTGTGATTTGTTAGGATTTAGGTTTTAGAATTTAGTTTTTGATAAAATGAAACATTTTATCTGTACCGGCGGCTGCAACGGGGAGTCAAGCAACCCCGGCGTCTGTCAAGCCGAGGAGTGCAAGAAAGAGGGAGAGCAGCTAGCGCCATGCGATTGCGCGGATGGTTTGCACAAAACCGCTTACGAGGAGGAGAACGACCGAGAAGATACTGAATAACAGGTCACTCACCACTGAATAGTCCGCTCCGCGTTCCTGTCTCTATTCGTAGCCATTCGTATCATTAGTACCATTTGCATATTGGTATGTTTACTTTGTGTCTTTAATCGCCAAGCTGAACCGCAGTCCCGACAGCACAATAACCGCAAGAATAAGAAAGAGCGATTTGAATGCAATGAACGGCAGAAGAGCGGTTGCGACAAGGGGTCCCAACATTCCGGCGAGCGGGCGCACCGAACGTTGCAAGCTCACGATGTCCGCGTCCTGCCCGTCTATTTTCTTGAAGAAGTATGTCTCGCTCATAATCTCCACGCACGCGGCGCCGACGCGCGTCATAAAAAGAAGGGTTGCCCATGTGAGGAAAGAGTTGTCCGTCACAAATGACATGAGCGCGGTTGCGGCGGCAATAATCACAAATCCGACCGACATAATTTCTTTCTCGCCGAGAAGTTTGTCCGCGAGGCGACCGAGCGGCGCCTCCAGAAGCAAGAACGGCACGAGCATGATGCTAAACATAATCCCGATGTCTTCCCACAGAAATCCGAGGTGCTCGTGGAGGTAGAGCGGCGTGTAAATCACCATCCAAGTAAAGAAAAATTGCAGGATAAAACTTGCGGCAAAGATATTGCGCAGGTCGCGCGTGCGCCAAACCATCTTCGCGGTCTTCCAGAACGGCGCGCTTCGGTAGCGCGGGTCTTTAAAGTGCTCCAGTTTGCGCGCGAAAATCACGAGCGCGGGAATCAAGAGAAACGCAGCTGCCATATAGACCCTCCAGTAGTCGCCGTCCGTTAGGATGCCGGCGGCAAGAGTCGGCGCCAGCACCCACGCAATGTTTGCGGAGGTGAGGTAGAGTCCGCGCACGCTTCCGGTGCTCGCGTTGCGCGAGAAACTCTCCACAATAAGGTCAAGGTCAAACGAAATCAGGTAAATCAGCACATAGCTTGCGATGAAAAGAGCCATGAGAAGCACAGGGTCTTTAAGTGTGGCGAGACCGAAGAAGATTGCGGTCTCCGCGGCGAGGAAGATAAGCGTGGCGCGAAAGTCGCCCACGGATTTAAGCACGCGCGGAATAAAGTAGAGCGCGATGATAGCGAGAAGCGACGCGACGGAATAAATAATGCCCACGCGCGCGGGACTCGTCAAAATCCCCAGAAACGATGAGTTGATATAGACCGGCACCGCGACATGCAGGGTGAAGAAAAAGGAAAGGAGATACACGAAAACAAGCGGGCTTTTTTTGGGGTATGCGGCGAGAGGCATCAGGTCATTATACATCATGCCGTGTTATACTTTCACGCAAGCCGGTAGATTGGTTCGGTCCTGGACTTGGTATTCCAGGTGCCGAGGGTTCGATTCCCTCTACCGGCTGTAGAAAACGGATATCCACATCTTTCCTTGACTTTAAGAGCGTTGTTTGCTAAGCTTTCGGTATACCAAGTCCAGGGTCGGATTTCGAACCAATCAGCATCCGGAGAAAAGGCCGTCCGTAAGGGCGGTTTTTTCGTTGTTATGGACTGAACTTACTTCAACACTACCGTGTGCGAGTGTAGCTTCTTCGAGAATATCGGAAAGTGTACCTTTCTTATGCGCAGATAACATAAATCCGCGGATGGCGTCTTTTAGGTTTTCTTTTGCGATTTCAGCCGTTTTTCCGCACGAAGCAACGCGCAGTTCAGGATTGAAGGAGACATACTGTCTTCCTTCTTTGAATATCTGGGCGGTAAAGGTAAGGTTGGGGAAGGGGTTCATGACTTAAATATATGTTTTTTTAGGTGAAAATCAAGGCGTGCGGGTATGGCGAGGGGGATTTCCGGCATGCTGATAGTATAACACAAGGTCCGACCTTGTAGAATGGCTTAACGGCGGCATTTCCAGTTACAAGGTCCGACCTTGTACACGACACGCTACACTCCGAGGAGGACGGGGATAACAATCGGGCGTTTGGCGGTTTTTTGGAAGAGAAAGCGGGCGACGGCATCGGTGAGTTTCTCTTTCACGAAGTCAAAGTTAATCGGGTGCATACCGGAAGCCGTTTCTTCCACCGTCTTTTTGATGATGATGCGCGTCTGGTGAAGCAGGTCTTGTGATTCGCGCAAATACACGAATCCGCGCGAGATGATGTCCGGCGACTTTTTGAGTCGCCCGGTGGAAGAGTTGATACTTGCGATAATCACGAACATACCTTCCTCCGCGAGCATCTGCCGGTCGCGGAGCACCACCTCCTGCATATCGCCGACCGCAAAGCCGTCCACCATTACGGGATTTGATGGCGCTTTTTCTTTGAGCATCTTTATCTTTTCACCATT
>Ga0209541_10013036_pt1 | contig 12763 bp, 14 predicted proteins | sample RifCSPlowO2_01_FD_184027 | JGI IMG/M metagenome (GOLD analysis project Ga0209541, IMG submission 184027) | Groundwater microbial communities from Rifle, Colorado - Rifle CSP2_plank lowO2_0.1 (SPAdes) (version 2) | ecosystem: Environmental > Aquatic > Deep subsurface > Groundwater | place...
CCCCAAAAGAAAAAACAGAACTCACCACAAGAATCCAAAAAACACAAGAACAAATCGAACAAGCCAAAAAACCACAACCACCACCAACCCAAACACCACCAGCAACACAAACAGCAGCTCAACCACCCATAGAAAACAAACCAGCACAAGCAAGTGAACAATCACTAAGCACACAAGCACCGCAGCCTGCGGCTGCGGAGGTAAAAAATGGCAACGCCACATAGTCCGAAAAAAATGATACTTGGAGCGATCTTTCTCGCTTTAAGCCTTGTCTTGATCTATTGGTTCGTCGTCAGCCCATATGCGCTTGTGTATCAATGGCATTGGGTGCTCCAGGCAGGAATCATGCTCGCAATGACCGTGGCAGGTGCGGGAGCGATCTGGTTTTTTGCCCGTGAGGATATTGATCCCGATGTGGACTATGATCTGGGATCACCGAAAAAGGCGGACAAGCCGAAACATACTGCAGAGGATACAAAGACCGCCATTCAGAGGTCGCTCACGGAGATCAAGTATCATATCGAGAAGAAAAATATCGAGATGGGCCGCATGATGATCGAGGACGTGCGGGAGATGGCACGCGAGCTCACAAAGCCAGAGCAGGACGAGCTGAGCAGAGTCTGTGATGATCTCACTGGGAAAGTTGAGGCAATAAAGAATGAGATTGAGCAAGTTGGAAGAGTGTAACCGCGCGTTTGCCGACCGATGGCAGGAGAATGTGCGACATGCGGAGCATGCGTGCCAGAAACATCTTGAGGACTTGCTTATTGCCCTCAACCACGTACGGCGGCTTCGCGACGACTGTGAGGCCGTGTTTTCTGAAGTGCAGCAGCTTAACCTCCGCCAGAGCGATGAGCAGGCATTAAAAAAACTTGTCGCGGACATGAAAAGGAAGAAAAAAAAGAAAAAAGAGGAACAAAAAGAGGAGACGAAGCAAGAGCCTGTGGAAGTCAAGGGAGCCAAGGCAAAAATCCGGGCCATAAAGAAAGCGTTATGGGCCGCAGTCGCTCCGTCATGGTGCTTCACGGCTAACGAGCTCTGGATTTTGCGGCACGCCAAGGAACAAGGGTCTATCCATAACGCACGTGCTGTGCGTGCGCAATTGCAAATTACGGCTGAGGAGTTGCAGTCGATCCTGAAGGATTTGCATGCTCTTAGCCTGGCTGTGGAAGCGCTGATATCGAAAATCGCAGATTCTACACTTATGAAAACTTCAATACGTTGTATCCCTCCTAGGATCGAATTCACTGCACAAGCATACAAAGAGGTTTCAGAGTATCAACAAGGATTAAAAACGCCATCTCCCGTGAACGTGCAGGACGCAGAGAAGATTAAGCAGGAGCTCGAATCACTGAGTGTGATGATCCGGGTTATGGAAAATCCGAGATTGAACGATGCAAGAGTGCTCTTGTTAAGAGTCAAAGTGAAGTCAACACTTGCTCACGCACGATCGTCTTTTAATGGAATTGCCACTGTATGCCGCGCGCTTCAGGCTACGATGAATAAACAGCTAGAAAAAATGAGAAAAATAATGATAAAAAAAATAAATAAGGCTTAACGCCTTTTTTTGCCAGCGCGGAAATAATACACGATTCCAACCAGAGCCGCGATGATCACTACGACCGCCACAATGATTGCTGTCGTATTACTGCCTTTCTCTTCTGCTGGCGGTGCTGCTGGTGCAGGCTCGAGTGGTTGTTGCTCGGGTGCTTCAGGAGCAGGCGCTTCAGGCTCAGTCACTGCCGGCGCTGGGGGCTGCTCTGCCTCCACAGTCGGTGGGCTCTCAGCATGTGACGGTTTGATCGTTTTTGTAGTTCCGGCAACAAGGCTCCTCAGGAAGAGCGAGGCCACGCCTTTGGAAGGATCTCCGTTTAAGGATATCTCCACGTCGTCCACGCCATCACCGTCAAGATCCGCCTGTGCAGGCTGTCCTGGTTTGACAACGATCGTTTGAGGTGTTGACGCGAGTTCAATCGTGACTGTCGTTCCGTCAATACTCGTTATCTTAACCGTGTGCTTTTCAGAGCCGCCTTTGGATACGGGAAAAAAGACCGTTTTTTGGCCGCCGACTTTAAACGCCTGGTACACTCCGCTTCCCGTTACAAATGAGGATCCTGTTGGCAGGTTACTGCTTGTTGCTGTGGCTGCTGCCGCCGCTGCTGCAGCGGCCGCCGTCGTGAAATTGAACGGGCCAGTTGCATCTTGCGCGCTCGTGCAGTTTCCACTTGGATCACATGACGTGACATTGAAGAAATATTGCGTTGTCGTATTCAGTGAGGTTATTGTTACCGAGTTGCTCGTGGTGAATGCCGTGCTTGTCCTTGCCATTTCCAATGATTTAGTGAGCCCAAAATACACCGTGCTGTTCGCCTCTTCTGAGGTTGTCCACGTGATAACAACGCTTGATGCGGTGATGCTGCTGTTTAGCACACTTGATATCAACGGCGCGTTGCTGATGTTCATGCCCTGGATGATTGTTGTATTAGATGTCTGGTTGGCATATGTCGGGAACGTTGCGTTGAACGCTACTGCACGGATCGTATAATTACCATCCTTAAATGTGCCATTCCTTGTATTAAAGGAGATGTTGATGGAGCTCTTGTTTGTCTCAGAGAACACTGCGACATTAGCTCCAGATGATGCATTTGAGACGTTTACAATGATAGAGCCTTGTATGTTCAATGAGAAGTTGATCCAAATCGTGTTGGACACAACGGTATTATTTGCAGGCGAAACCGCAGTAATTGCCGGCGGAGTCGCGTCACCTGCGAGCACAAAAACCGCGTAAAGCAGCGCGATAAGAAAAATGCTAAGTGCTAAAATTCAAGATCTAACACCTCCTTTAAGTATTGGGGTATGTGAAAACAGGAGTATTTAAAGGTATCGCTCAGGAAGCATCCGAGGCCGATTTCCTCAGACCTTCAGGCATATTTAACTGAAAACAATAACGTTTATAAATGATCCCATATACCTCTCATGCTATGAGTATTGTCGGATTTAGCTTCACGAAAATAACGGCGGAGCGCAAGAGCTCTGTGCGGGGTAAAGTAAACATTAACAATAATATTGGCATTAAGGACGTTAAGGAGCGCGAGTTATCCTTTTCCAAAGATCAGTCAGGGCTTGAATTCCAGTTCGAGTTCACAGCGGATTATGAGCCCCAGCTTGGCAGCATTAAGCTCAACGGGGAAGTCCTGTATATGGAATCCTCAAAGAAGGTTTCCGAGGTCATGGACCGCTGGAAGAAGGAGAAGAAGCTTGACCAGGAGCTCATGACGAAGATATTGAATAGCGTGCTTATGAAGTGCAATGTCCAGGCGCTCATCCTGAGCCAGGACCTCAATTTGCCCCCTCCCATCCCGCTTCCCAAGATTAATGTCAATAAGCCTGGAAAATAAGCCAGCATTATTAAAGTTAAAAAGGTGTTCTTTAGTGTGTTAAGAGTAAATAGTGCACAGACAAAGCAACAACAAGGGCGAGGCCGAGGGTGGAGACGCGCCATCCGGGCTGACGCCGAGGCGCAGCCGAGCGCGTCTAGGAAAAACACGGGTTTTTCCGTGTCCGAGGAGGCCGAATGCAATGAGGCCGTCCGAGCCCATTTTTGTTGTTGCCAAATAGATAATAATGATGCAAACCAATAAATGGGTATCGTAATACTTAAATAGCAAAGAGGGTTCACGGAGGACTTATGACGGAAGAAAAAAAGCCGCAGAAGAAGTTGAGCTTAAAGGTGGCGGAAGCCATACAGGATGATGTGAACAAAGGGATTGTGAGGATCGACTCCCAATATATGAAGGAGATTGACGTGAGCCCGGGTGAGATTGTCGAGCTCGAAGGGCAGCGGAAGAGCGTTGCTATTGCTGACCGTGCGTATCCAGGAGATATTGGCTTGAATATCATTCGTATGGATGGTTCTACAAGAAGGAATGTGAAGGCAGGGATTGGGGATCCTGTACAGGTCAGGAAAACCGCGATTAAGGAAGCGCAGCGCGCCGTTATTGCGCCTGCGCGCAAAGGCATCGTCATCAGGGCCCCTCCCCAGCTGTTCAAGCAGGGATTGCTTGGAAGGGCTATTGTCAAGGGCGATATCATTTCATTAGGGGGGGCGACGAGAAGAAGAACCGCGATGAGCCATAATCCGTTCTTCTCTGATGATATTTTCAACATTCTCGATGAAAGCATGGCCGGTTTTGGCTTGGGTGATCTCAAATTCATTGTAGCCGAGACAAATCCGAAGGGCCCATTAATTATTACGGATAACACAGAAGTAGAATTCAATCCAGAGGCAGTTGAGGTTAAAGAGGAAAAGCAGATTGAGGTCGCATATGAGGACATTGGCGGATTAGAGGAGGAGATTAAGAAAGTGCGCGAGATGGTTGAGCTTCCCTTGAAGCATCCTGAGATATTCGAGACGCTCGGAATCGAACCTCCAAAGGGAGTTCTTTTGCATGGCCCTCCGGGAACTGGAAAAACGCTGCTCGCGAAAGCGGTCGCGAATGAAAGCAATTCAAACTTCATCCTTATTAATGGCCCGGAGATCATGAGCAAATTCTATGGCCAATCAGAGGCGAACTTACGAAAGAAGTTTGAGGACGCGGAAAAAAACGCGCCATCTATTATATTCATTGACGAAATCGACGCAATCGCTTCAAAGCGCGAGGAAACGCACGGGGAGGTTGAGCGCAGGGTTGTCGCTCAGATGCTCGCGCTCATGGACGGTTTGAAGGCGAGAGGAAAAGTTGTTGTGATCGCTGCTTCAAATATCCCGAACGCGCTTGATCCCGCCCTGAGAAGGCCGGGAAGGTTCGATCGTGAGATCGAAATTGGCGTTCCGGGAAAGGAAGGCCGTTTGAATATTCTCAAAATCCATACGAGAAACATGCCTATCGGTGATGATAAAACGTTGCATAATGAGAAGAAAAAAGAGCAGCTTCTCAAGGAGCTCGCACAGGTGACGCATGGGTTTGTCGGAGCGGATCTTGCTTCATTATGTAAGGAGGCAGCCATGATTGTCCTGAGAAGAGCGCTCCCGGACTTACGTGACCAGGAAACTATTCCTAAGGAAGTGCTCGAGAAACTTCGCATTTCAGAGGCGGATTTCAAGGAAGCGCTCAAGGTCGTGAGGCCCTCTGCGCTGCGTGAAGTCCTTATTGAAACACCGAATGTCTCGTGGAATGACGTCGGTGGTCTTGAAACAGTGAAGCAGGAGCTTAAGGAAGCAGTGGAGTGGCCGTTGAAGCATCCGGAAGGATTTAAGCGGCTCGGCATCCGGCCTCCTCGGGGTGTCTTGATTTATGGTCCTCCCGGTACGGGAAAGACGATGCTCGCGAAGGCTGTCGCGAAAGAGAGCGACGCGAATTTTATTCTTGTCAAAGGCCCTGAGCTCTTGTCGAAGTGGGTCGGAGAGAGCGAAAAAGCAGTCCGGGAAGTATTTAAAAAAGCGAGGCAGACCGCTCCCACGATCATCTTTTTTGACGAGATTGACGCGCTTGCTCCGAGAAGAGGAATCTCCTCTGAGAATCATGTATCCGAGCGTGTCGTGAATCAGCTCCTCACGGAGATTGACGGGCTCGAGCAGATGAATGATGTGCTTGTGCTTGCCGCGACGAACAGGCCCGATATTTTGGACACCGCATTATTGCGGCCAGGAAGGTTCGATCGCATTATCCTGACGCCCGTTCCCGAAGTGAAAGCGCGTGAGATGATTTTCCAAGTGCACGTCAAAGGCATGCCGCTTGCGAAAGATGTGAATGTCGCTAAGCTCGCGGAAAAAACGGAAGGCTATGTTGGCGCTGATATTGAGAGTATCTGCAGGGAAGCCGCGATTCTGGCATTGCGAGAAAACATGGACGCGAAGGAAGTTGCGCTGAAGCACTTTGAGGAGGCGCTGAAGAAAGTTACTCCCTCCGTGACGAAGGAAATCGAGAAATCGTACGAGGAGCTTCAGGAGTACTTTACCAAAGCGCGCGCGAAAGCGATGCAGGACGAGAAGCCCAGTTATATGGGGTAAGAATTTTTCAAACTTTTATTGTTTGTTATCCCTTTCAAGTAACAACTAACCAATAGATTTATAAATGATATTCCACTTGTTTAAAACATGAACCCGGGTTTAGAAGGCATTCCAAACATCTTAACCATACAAGAAGGAGAAGTTGTTGCTCTCATTAATCCACTGATTGCAGATTTCCTTCATAGAGGAATTGTACTTGAAACTATTGGAGAACCGCTGATTACTACGGCTAGCGTAGAAACAAGAGTGATGGAAATGAAATATGCTGTAACTGATGCGCCGGACGAAGCAACAGTTATCCCCACCTCAACAGATGCCACTGGAAAGCTAACACGTATGTATCCCAACAAATTATCTAGTGAAATGATTTTAGGATTTTTTGGCGAAATAGGATATGTAGATATGATCCAACAAAAGGGATCCCCGAGATTAATTTGAATAGTCCACATTCCAAGGAGACTTGTGTATGCAATAGGCGCTATTCAGGGAGACGAGGGCTTAGAAAGATTCTATCAGACATTTTGCATTGAGCAAGAAGGTGATCGTTGGAAGAAGTACCGATGGAATTTGCAGGCGCATACTACGAAGATCACTGAAGAGGCAGCGAAGGTTTTGCCTGTAGAATCAGAGCAGTATTACTGGATGATCGAAAAAGTAGAAAAAGATATTTTTAAGGCGGAAAGACCTCTCCATATACTGGTAGCTGAATATGCCTCGGCCGTCAAGGAGTATATCTCAAGGCTGGACAATTATATTTGGAGCATGAATCCCAGAGAAGGAGTGCCCACCCAGATAACACCCGAGATTGCTAAAGAAAGATTTGAACTGATTCGACAAGGCAAAGTTAAAATTCTGATGTTGCAATAGGCTTAATTCTCCAACACCATCCTATACCGTGCTTTTCCTTTTCTTGTTCTGTCTAATGCTATGTTGCAGTCCTTCATAGGCATAATTTCAATCATGGGATTAATATGATGCTTCGCCGCAAAAGCAATCATTTCCTTAATCTGGCCAGGCGATCCAATCACGCTGCCGCAGACGGTTTTCTGCCCGACAACCAAAGGAGTTGCGGGTATCATAAATTCTCCCGGAGCCGCTCCCACCTGGCAAAATACTCCGTTCTTTTTCAGCAGAGGAATGTACACATTAAAGTCAACGGATGCCGGAATAGTGGATAGCAGGAAATCAAAGGACCCATTCATGCTTTTAAGCGCTTCAGGACTTTTTGCGTTCAGAAGTTTCACAGCACCAAACTTCTTGACTTCAGCTTCCTTATCCAATGAAGAAGAGATGGCGTACACTTTGCAGCCCATCGCGTTTGCGAAGAGCAGCGCCATATGGCCGAGGCCACCAATACCAATTATACCCACAGTCATTCCTGATGTAGCGTATCTGTTCAAAGGGCTATACACGGTTATGCCTCCGCAAAGAAGGGGCGCCGTGCTTGCTGACTCAAGGTGCTCTGGAAGCTTAAACACAAAACGCTCGTGCGCCGTAACCTTGTCCGCAAAGCCCCCAAAATGGCCCATGCACGTTGCTGCGCTCTTTCCGCAGAGATTCTCCTGTCCTGCGCTGCAATACTCACAATCCAGGCAGCTCCCGCACTGCCACCCAACGGCAACGCGATCCCCTTTCTTAACCGATTTCACGGCAGGCCCGGTCTCAGCGACAATCCCAACGATTTCGTGGCCGGGAACAACTGGGAAAAAATTATCCCCCCAGTCTCCATCCACGATATGTACATCGCTGTGGCAAATACCGCAGTGCGTAATAGAAATCAAAACATCGTAATCATTAATCTTGGCGTCATACGTGAATGGCTCTAGTTTCGCCTTAGGCTGTTTGGCAGCATATGCAGCTATCATAATTTCACCCCACCAGCAGAGTGGTTTCCATCATTTATATGCTTTGTGATGTTCAGCGAGTCAACATTTTTATATACTCTTTCTCTTCCTGATTCCATCATGCCCAAACCAGGAGACAAAGTCAGGATCACGACGAGTAAGGAAACCTTTGAAGGTATTCTCATGCCCCGCCCGGATCTTCTCACTCCGGGAATTACCGTTATCAAGCTGAAATCCGGTTATAATGTCGGGATTGAATCCAAGAAGATTACAAGTATTGATGTCATCGAGCCATATGCGGCAAAATCTCCTGTAAAAACCGCTAGCGCGCAGGATCCTAGACTTCCAACAGTGGCAGTCATATCAACGGGAGGCACTATTGTTTCCAAAATCGATTATTACAGCGGCGCTGTGTCTGCAGATTACACCGCAGAAGACTTCATTGAGATGTGTCCTGAATTGAAAGGCATTGCGAATATCAGGGCAAAGAAGATCATGGGCATCATGAGCGAGGACATGGATTTTTCTGTGTATGAGCAGCTCGCTGCCGCGATCGCTGATGAATTGAAAACCGCAGACGGAATTGTGGTAACGCAGGGAACGGACACGCTGCATTTTACAACGGCGGCAATGAGTTTTGCTCTCCAGCACCTCAACAAACCCGTTATCTTCACGGCAGCTCAGCGCAGTATTGACCGCGGCAGCAGTGACGCATTTATGAATCTCATTTGTGCTGTGCAGACGGCAGCTAAATTCAAGGTAGGAATTGTCGCGACGTGCATGCACGGCTCTTCGGATGATGACGCTTGCCTGCTCATTCGTGGCACAAAAGTAAGAAAAATGCATACAAGTAGAAGAGACGCGTTTCGCCCTATGAACGAAAACCCATTAGCAAAGATTTGGCCGGATGGGAAAATTGAGCATCTCAACACGCAGTATGCAAAATCGCATGAAAAACCGCTTGAACTGAAAAACCAGTTTGAGCCAAGAGTGGCTCTCGTCCTCATATATCCTGGCATGGATCCCGGAAGCATCGAGTATTATATTAAAAAAGGATTCAAAGGGATTGTCCTCGCAGCAACAGCTCTCGGTCACGTTCCAACGTTCAACCCCCAGTCATCGCTCATGCAAGTATTGGACAAGGCGGCGAAGAAAAAAATCCCTGTTGTCATCGCTTCGCAAACGCTTTACGGCGCAGTGCATCCATTTGTCTATACAAACCTCAGAAAACTCTCTGTCGAGCGCAAATGCATTTTTGTGCATGACATGCTTCCTGAAGTCGCGTACATCAAGCTCGCGTGGGTGCTTGCGCGTGCGCAGGAGTACGCGGTCATAAAACACATGATGCAAACAAGCATTGCAGGAGAGATCAGCGAGCGTCATCAGCCGGGAGAGTTTCTGATCTAACATGGACAATCAAAACATGAACTACAAAAAACTTGGATTCAGATGCGGCCTGGAAATCCATCAGCAGCTGGACGGCAAAAAGCTTTTTTGCCGATGCCCCGCGCTGAACAGCGCGAATGATCCTGATATCTCTGTCAGGAGAAGACTCAGGGCGGTTGTTGGCGAAACAGGAGAGATTGACAAGGCAGCTGCTTACGAGACCGCGCGCGCACGCGAGTTCCTGTATGTTTCGCACAGTGAGGATACCTGTTTGGTTGAATATGACGAGCAGCCGCCCTTTCCAATAAATGAGGAATTGTTGGATGTTGCACTTCAGGTTGCGCTGCTCATGCACTGTAAGATTGTTGACGAAGTGCAGGTCATGCGAAAAACGGTTGTTGATGGCAGTAATGTTTCTGGATTTCAGAGGACTGCGCTCATCGCGTATGATGGCTGGATTGAAACCTCTAAAGGAAACGTGGGAATCCAGTCGATTTGTCTGGAGGAAGAGGCAGCGCAGAAGCTTGAAGAAACGAAGACAACCGTGTCGTATAAGCTTGATCGCCTCGGCATTGGATTGCTCGAGATAGCGACGCACACGGATATTGTGGATCCTGAGCACGCCAAGGAAGCCGCGGGAGTTATTGGGATGATCCTTCGCTCCACAGAAAAAGTGAAGCGTGGCCTCGGCACGATTCGGCAGGATGTGAATATCTCCATTGAGGGCGGAAACAGAACAGAGGTTAAGGGATTTCAGGATCTGCGGGCGATGCCGAAAGTCATAGAATTTGAGATTCAGAGACAACGAAAGCTTATTGATGAGAAAAAGAAGATTGAGAAGGAAGTCCGGAAGGCTGAGCCCGATTTCACGACATCATTTTTGCGGCCACTGCCGGGAGCCGCGCGCATGTACCCAGAAACAGATGTGCTGCCTGTGCGCATTACTAAGGAGCGCATCGCGAAGATCAAAGTTCCTGAGCTCATCTCTGAAAAGACGATGAAGCTCGGTGAAGAATTCGGTATTCATGAGGCGCTTGCGCAGGAGATTCTCAGGCAGAAGATCGATATGAAGATGTGGACGGCGAAATATCCGAAGCTTGAAGCAACACAGATCGCGCAGATTCTGATAGAGGTTCCAAAGGAGCTCAAGTCAAGGCTCAAAATCGATCCTGCGCGGCTGAAGGATAAGGAGTATCATGAAGTACTGGGATTATTGCATGAGGGAAAAATATCGAAGGAAGCGGTGATTGACATTCTAGCTGCGCACGCTGAGGGAAAATCTGTTAATGTAGATCAGTATAAGCCCGTGCAATCCTCAGATATTGAAGATGAGATTGAAAAAATCCTTAAGGAAAAGCCAGGGCTTACTATGGGCGCTTACATGGGCATGCTCATGGCAAAATACCGCGGCAAGATAGACGGCCAGAAGCTCATGGAACTTTTGAAGAAGCGTGTGAAATAGGCATATTCCAGGATACGAATTGATTTAAAGATTTAGGGACTTTCGTTAGGCATGGCAATCCCTCCAACAGGGAGTCCAAGGGAAGCGGCGGACAGGTATAAAGGAAGGCCTGCAGGACTACCTTCAGACACCAAAGACCTTCAGAAAATCCATGGGATTAATATTGAAGATCTGGATGATTCCTCCTTCACCCTTGATGACCTTTTAGAAGCCGTGCAGCTTCCCGAAGGGAAAATCGCTGATCTCCAAAGAATTGCTAATCAATATCACATCTTTCCACTTGGGCCTCTGGGAGAGAAACCAGGAGAGTTCTTTATAGCTATCGCGGACAAAGTAAATGGCAAAGCAACTGATTTTGAAAGGATTAGGATGGAGATATCCGCGATCGAGGATGTCATTCCTGATATCGGAGCGGGCACGACAAAGTATTTGCAGATGAATGAGCAGCAGTTTGGAGAGCTTGTCCGGTTATGCCTGAATGAGGAAGAGCGCAAGGCATACATAGAAGGGAGAGAGCAGGATGGCACTTCTATAAAAGAATCCATGCTAAGCATGATCGCAAACGCGCGGCGGCAGGGAGCGAGTGACATTCATTTGATCCCCGTTCCTGAAGAAAGGAACGTGAGGTATCAGCTTGCGCTGAGAGTCGATGGAATTCTTGAACCACAGCGTCTTTGGTATACGAAGGAAAGGGCAGAGGCGCTCATTGGAGCATTGATTTCCAGAACGGATATTGATCCAACGAAGAAGGATCCCCAGCGGGATATGTTTCATTTTTCTGAGGAGGATCTTGGCGAGTCATATGGCCATTTGAGGGACACAAACATCCGATTGAGTATTATCAATTCCGTGCTGGGCAGGTCTGCGGTGATGCGCATTCTTGAAACTTCAGGCAGGGAGTTTACGATTAATGCGGTTGGATGCAATGATCAGGAACAAGACCAAATTGAGCTGTTGCTGACGAGCGCCCATGGATTGATTCTCGTCTCAGGACCAACTGGATCTGGAAAAACAACGACGCTCTACAGCATGCTATCTGCGTTAAACACGGGAAAAAGAAAGATTATGACGCTGGAAGATCCCGTCGAATACATTCTTGCTGGACTTGTCCAGACAACGGTCAAGAGTGATAGGATGGGCTTCTATCTTGAGCACCTTCTCCAACAGGACCCTGATGTTGTGCTTATCGGGGAGATTCGCGATCGTGATTCCGCTAAAGCGGCGTTGGACGCCGCGAATACTGGCCATACGGTGTTTGGCACTGTGCACGCAAACTATGCATTGTCGAGCATCCAAAGATTGTATGATTTGGACGTTGAGCGCAGTGTCCTGGCGGACACGTTGAGAGGGGTGATTGCACAGCGGCTTCATCGAGTAATCTGCGATGAGTGTAAGCGGCCATCCGCTTGGGAAAAAGCAATTGCGCAATGGGGTGTAAAACTTGACATCGTTCAAACGCAGGGAGTGCAGGTGTATGAAGCGACGGGAAAAGTGAATGAAGGGGAAAAAGAGAAGACATGCACACATTGCCTGGGGCGGGGATATCAAGGGAGATCCGTCCTCATGGAAATTCTTCTACCCTCAGGTCAAGTTCAGGATGCAATCATGAGCAATGCACCGTATAAGGAGCTAGTGCGTATAGCTGAGCAAGAAGGAATGATAGGTTTACCAATTAAAGGTATTATTAAAGTTCTCAATGGGATGACAACCCTTCAAGAAGTTGAGCGTGTGCTTGGCCGGTCGGAAGTTGTCCTTGCGGCGGATAAGATCTCAGCGTACCTTGCGAAGAGATTCCCCCGGCCGTGAATGATACGGAAACCTCATAAATTTCTTACATGCCAAACAAGAATACACCACATGCCCGGGCCTCGTGCGTATTCTCACCGTGACTCCTGGCTTTAAAAACGCGTAACAGTGTTTGCAGAATTTCCTCTTGATGGTTCGCGCCGGCCTGATTTTGTATTTCATCATGAGGTTGCGCGCCTTGCGCACATGCTCATTCGCGCGCTTTGCATCATGCTCGGCCCGCTGAAAAAGCTCTTCAATGGTTTTCTGAGCGAG
>Ga0209541_10013037_pt1 | contig 12763 bp, 13 predicted proteins | sample RifCSPlowO2_01_FD_184027 | JGI IMG/M metagenome (GOLD analysis project Ga0209541, IMG submission 184027) | Groundwater microbial communities from Rifle, Colorado - Rifle CSP2_plank lowO2_0.1 (SPAdes) (version 2) | ecosystem: Environmental > Aquatic > Deep subsurface > Groundwater | place...
TTTATTTCTATTTTGATAATCATTTTTTTTAAATTGTGTAGAATCATATAAAACCAATATGTCTGCATAATCACATTTATCAAAAAATCCTAAATAAGGTAAGAAATTTGGTTGGTGTATTGTTATTTTCATTTTTCTATAAACCTAAAAACTTCAAAACATTCTGCATATTTTAAATTACTCTGATACCCTCTAAAAGATGCACTATCTTTTATCGCCCTAATTTCTAGATATCTTTTTTTTAGCTTTGATAGAGATTTGTATATATTTAATGAATTTACCTTTTCTTTTAGATAATTGGAAATATCAATAAAGAAGGTTGGTCTAAAATCCAGATCTGATGAAGGAGACTCAAAAAATAATATCTGTTTCACATTTCTTCCTGCGGAAAGAACAGCCAGACAAGTGTTCCTATGGTCCTGATGTGTGTCTCTCAATGAATGAGTATATATTCTATCTATTTTATGCTTTTTAATGATTTGTTCAATTTTTTTAATTGACTCTATACCTGAACTTATTTTTGTATCTTTAAATTTTAAAAAATAAATCGTCTTTATGCCCAAGAATTTGGCAGATTTTTTTGCCTCCTTTGCTCGTTCATTAGCATTTCCTATAGCTTCCCCATTTGACATAATAATTGAAATTATGTTATGCCCTTCTACGATATGTTTTTTTATAGTTCCTGCCATCCCTAATTCATAATCGTCAGGATGTGCTCCAACAATTAGGATATTCATCTTATCCTCCTATAAATTTCTTCTGTTGCTTCATCAATGTTCATCTCATCAGTATTTAACTCAAAATAGTTTCTTTTTTTACATAAAACTCTCTGAATTTCTCTTTCTAAATCCGATGCAAGTTGAGGTCTTTCTTCAATAATCTCATCCAACTTCGTTTTTACATTTCTAGTTTTAATTCTTTTCAATCTTGTTTCTAAACTAGTTTTAACTAAAATATTAATATCAAAAGAAGGATATAACCTTTGAAGATAATCGCCAACATATCTATTAATCCCAAAAGAATTAAACACTCTTGAATAAGCAATTACGCTTGGAAAGTATCTTTCTTGCACAAAGAAATCAACTTCCAAATACATTTCTTTTGGATCTCTATCTGTAATCAAACTTAAAGTATATAATAATTCTTTAATGGATGGTGAGTGTATTTTTTCAGCAATATTTAAGGGAGTGTTTACCAAACTTGAAGTCTTATTTATTGGGCCTGAATTAATAACAATATTAAATCCTTCGTTTGCCAACTTTTGTCTAACGCTTTTTGCAAGGGTTGTTTTCCCACTTAATTCAGTTCCTTCTAACAAGATTGTCTTCATTTTAATATTACCTCTTTAGTATCTTTTAATTGGTCCCATTTGGCCTCTTTGTTAAGAGGAAATTTTCTAAAGACGAACCCTCCAATATTATTCCATATTCGTTCAAAAGAAAAGAAAATGATCAATTTTATTTTTCTTTCTTTAATGAGCCTTTTGAAATCTATTTTTAGTCTCATATATTTTTCCAAATATTTAAATTCAGGATGATATAAATATAAACTGTTTATATCGTTCCATATTCTCTTCCATTTTTTTATCCAACTTCTAAAGGTATAAACCGGCTGATAATAAACAATTGCATTCTTTGTTTGTTTAATAGTTCCAAAACCAAATCTATGGTAGATAGAATGGGTCAAATAACTATCATCGCCAATAGTTTTTCCATCAACGTCATAAATTCCTCTTCTTATGAGATACATCCCTCCTGTAGCGAATACTTTTTTATTTTTATTCTTAATATATGGGTGAAAGTCAGATACATTTTCTTTTGCTATTACATAGTCTGAATTTAAGGTTCTAACATTCACTATATTATAGAAAATGCTCTTTCTTATAAGGGGAATTTCTTTCGCATAAAACATTTTTACTTTTTGATATCTTCTTGCGTCAGCTACTATGTTCCTTATTGTATATTTTTTGAGCCGTACATCACAATCTAAAAATAAAATCCCCAAAGATTTTTTATTTGCCAATTTAATAATCTTCTTTTGAGAACTAATCTTACCTAAGGGAGTTTTTACAATTAAGATTTTTTGATCATGATTCTTTATTGTATCTCTTGCAATTTTTTCTGTTTTATCAGTACAACCGCTCAATCCTATGAATAATTTACTATCTTCCCTTAATAAACTCATTTCTTTTATTACATCCTCAAGTATATTTTTTATATTCTTTTCTTCATTATGGGCAGAAATAATTATAGAGATCATTTTCTTGCTTTGTAAACTGAAATTATTGCCAATTTATTAATTACTGGAAGATTTTCCAACACCCCATCTAAATTATCATATCTTCTTGAAAATGATTCCGAAATTAAGTATAAATCTTTTCCATTCTTACTCTTAACTTCAACTGGAGCCAAAACTCCCAATCTTGTTTCTTCTTTTATTTGAAATCCCTGATTTGTTAAGACTCCTCTCATTTCACTTGGTGTAATATATCGAAATATTCCTTCTCCTTTACTACTCAATTCTCTATTAAAAATTGCCCTTATACCTTTTGATATAACTCTCGGAATAAATCCTAAATCATAAGGATTACTAGTCGTACAAAGGTAAACGCCATTTGGTCTGAGAACCCGATGAGCTTCGCTAATTGCTTTTTTATAGTTTGGAAAATGGACTAGAGCATCAATGCAAGTAACTATATCAAAAGATTTGTCATCAAACTGTAAATCTTCTCCATCCCCCCAATGCATTTTGGCAATATCGCCTCTCTGATAACCAATATCAAGCATTTCTTGGGAAATGTCTAAAGAAATAGTTTTTAGTCTTCTTTGGTTTAACATTCTCGAGATTCTTCCCTTCCCACATGCGATATCTAGAGCATCAGTTGCCTTTTCCCCATCTAACATTTCCTCCAATATTTTAATCTCTCTTGCAAAAATATGTGATTTATCGCCTGTTTCTGGTTCCCACCATAAGGAAACTGTCCCCTTCCTACTAAAATAATCTTTGACATATGTTTCTTTCATTTTACTCCTCAAAATCTCGTAATCTATATTTCATACCATATCTTTCAGCAAATGATTTTACTTCTTCATCAGTTATTTTCCCAAGTCGTATAAATCCCAAAGTAACATCAAGACCTGCTTTTTTTGCCCCCTCACCAAAATTTAAGGCATCACTAAAAGCATCATTATCAATTTCGTTAATTCCAGGTTTTACTAATTTATCATAGTTTTTTTTGTCTAACGCATTAACACTAAGATAGATGTGAGATACGCCTGCCTCTTTAAGTTCGCTAATTCTTCTCGCATTCGGACTAATAAATCTAAAATAAGGCCATCCCGTAGTTGTAACCTGTATTTCTAAATTATCATTGCTATCCCTTTCTCTGATATGTCTTGCGATTGGTTTCAGATCTTCAAACCTAAGTATCGGCTCACCATAACCGCAAATTTTTATTTTTTTGAGATCAACTCCTAAAGCTAAAATTTTCTCAGATTCTTCATCATAAGCCTGCATGATTTCTTCGACACTAGGGTCTCTAGAAAGATATAGATTAGAAACACCCCATCCCTGATCTCTGTCACGTATACAAAATGCGCAAGCATTGGGACAAGCATTTGTTACGTTCAAAGATAACTCTTCAAGCCCCCTCCTATAGTAAACAATATTTTGTTCATCTTCAACTCTTCCTTTCAATTTTCCATAATTTATTTGAGGCAAATTTATACTCATAAAATCATAAAGATGCAGATAAATATATACTTTTGGTGTTTATATTTATAACTTGTATATAAATACACATTTACAAAAGATTTATATATTATTGCGTATTTAAAAAAGTAATGAAAAGAAAGACAGTTCAGCATGGAAATAGCACATTAAGTTTATCATTACCATCAAAATGGGTTAAAAGTAACAATATACAAAAAGGACAATTCTTAAACATAGATATTTCCGAAAGAGGATTAATTATAAGTCCAGAAAAAACAAACTTTTCGTCAATTGAAATAAATCTTTCCAATGAAAAAGAATGGTATATTAATCGGATTCTTTCTCATCTTTATACTTATGGATTTGATGAAATCAAAATAAATTATACTGAACAAAAACAATTATCCCTAATCAGAAAAGTGTTGGCTGAACTTACCGGCTTTGAAATAGTTGAAAGTAATCCAAAACATTGCATAATAAAAGCCGTAGCGTCAATTGATACGATAGAATTTGACAACAATATAAAAAGAATTTTATTTCAGATTCTTTCGCAATTTGATTATTTTATTGAGGATATTGAGAGAAAAAATTATTTAAATTTTGACGAGACTTTAGAGATACATAAAGTTGTAACAAAGCTTATTAATCTTTCAAAAAGATTAATAAACAAGAATTTAGTTTTTGGCAAAAATACATCTAAATACGCTTATAATTTTTTAATAGGACTTTTGAATATCTCAAGATCGATAATTTACTCATATAAATATGCAAAAACTAATAATTCAAAACTTAATGAAATTGAGGTCAATTTAATAAAAAAGACTAAAGATTTTTATCAAGAACTCATGAGTGCTTATCAAAACCAAGATATGATAAAAATTAAATCTTTCTTGGATGAAAGGGAAACAATAAGCGAAGATTCTTTAGAAATCTTAAAAGAGAAAAATCCTGTTGTTATTCATTTCTTTCTAGATATGTTTAAAGAATTTTCTGCAATAAGTAATTTTGTTATTATTTTGAATACCAATAGTGAAAACAAAACTGAAAATTAATTCCTATTTAGATCAGAATTCCCAAGATAAGTAATAAAAAAGTCCCGACAACGCAACAATGCAAGTGATTAGTAAAAGTTATAAACACTAAAGATTAAAACTTCTTTTATGAAAGAAGGTGACATATATAGTAAACTTTTAATTAAACCATTAGATTTTGAGCCTAGTTTTAAGGATTGGAAAGTTATAGGAACTTTGAACCCCGCAGCTGTTAGAATGAATGATGACAGGATTAGTTTATATATTAGAGTTGCTGAACAAGCTGTCTCTAAAGAAAAAGGAAAGATGGTTTGTCCTATAATTATTTCTGAAAACTCACTTAAAATGGAGTATCATCATTTCAATAAAGAAGATATAATGAAGAAAGGAGAAAAAGGTGAAATTTATTTAAAAAGTGGTATTTGCAGATTACCTCATATTTCTCATTTTAGAAGAGCAATTATAGATAACGATGGAGAGTATATAGAATATTTAGATCATAGGCCTGCCTTTACTGGAATACCTGGTGAAAGTGATTTTGGAGTAGAAGACCCAAGAATAACAAAAATTGGAAACAAATATTTTATGACTTATGTGGGTGTTTCTGAAAAACAAGGAGTTTCTACTTATTTAGCAGTTTCTAAAGATTGTATTAAATGGAAAAGATTAGGTTTAATATTTAGAGAACAAAATAAAGATGTTGTTTTATTTCCTGAAAGAATAAAAGGAAAATATGTTGCTTTAAACAGACCTGAAACACTGTTTAGTTTTAGCAAACCAGGAATTTGGATTTCTTATAGTAAAGATCTAATGTATTGGGGTAATGATAAAAGTTTGATGAAACCTAGAAATAAGACCTGGGAAAATGATAGAATAGGTGGAGGTGCACCACCAATAAAGACAAAAGAAGGGTGGCTTGTTATTTATCATGGTGTTAAATATTATAGTAATAAAAGAACATATAGTGTTGGTGCTGTTTTACTAGATTTAAAGAATCCTGAAAAAATAATTGCCAGATCACCTCTAAATAATCCTTTAATAATTCCTAAAGAAGAATATGATAAACATGGATATATTAGTAATGTTATATTTCCTAGTGGTGCTGTTAAAAGTCTTGATGGTAATTATTTATTAATTTATTGTGGTGGAGCAGATAGTGTTACAACTTTGAAAAAAGTTAAAATGAACTATATTTTTAACAGTATGGAATATTCTAAATGAAAGTAATTATTTGTAAAAATAAAAAAGAAGGTGCTAATAAAGCTGCCTTGTTGGTTGCTGAACAAATAAAGAAGAAAAATAATTTAGTTTTAGGATTGGCTACCGGGCAAACTATGATTCCTTTTTACAAAGAACTGATTAAAACCAATAAAAGAATAGATTTTTTAAAAGTTAAGACTTTTAACTTAGATGAATGGTGTGGTGTTGATCATAATAATAAAAATAGCCTAAAATCTTTTATGGATAAATATTTTTTTAGCAAATTGAACATTTCCAGAGAAAATATTAATTTTTTAAATGGAAAATCTAAAAATATTAAAAAAGAATGTGAAAGATACGAAAAAGAAACTAATGGAATCGATTTACAAATTTTAGGTATAGGTATTAATGGACATATTGGTTTTAATGAACCTGGAACACCATTTAATAGTTTAACTAATAAAATTAAAATAACTAAAGAAATAAGAGAGTTATATTCTAAAGAATTTGGTGGTTTTAATAAAGTCCCTAAATATGGATTAACTATTGGAATTAAAACAATAATGCGATCTAAAAAAATAATTTTATTAGCTTTTGGTAAAAGTAAAGCAGATGCTGTTGCAAAATCCCTTAATAATAAAAGTAATAAAAAAATCCCGGCCAGTATTTTACAAAAACATAAAGATGTTACTTTTATATTAGATAAAAAGGCTGCTTCTAAATTAGAATAAAACTTAAAAACACCAAATTTCTTTAATAATTAAGTTTAAAATGGGGAAAAAAAGTTGTTTAGTCATTGTTGCTCATCCTGATGATGAGACTATATGGATGGGAGGAATTATTCTAAAAAACAAAGATTGGAATTGGACTATTTTTAGTTTATGTAGAGAAAATGATAAAGATAGAATGCCTAAGTTCATTAAAGTTTGTAATTATTATGGTGCTAAAGGTTTAATTAATGATCTAGACGATGAAAAATTGAATGATTTGAATGTTGAAGATGTTAAGGAAAAAATTTTAGAAGTTTTAGATAAATTAGATTATGATCATATTTATACTCATGGAGAAAATGGAGAATATGGACATATAAGACATAAAGAGGTTCATAAGGCTGTTAAAAGTTTAGTTGAAAATAATGAGTTAAAATGTACTAAGTTATTTTATTTTTCTTATATCCCGGGAGATGTTAAAGCACCTCATGACTCTAAATTAAGAATTCCTGTTCCAAATTCTAAAGCTGATTTAATTTTGGATTTAAAAAAATTTCATAAAAAGAAGATTAATATTATTACGAAGATTTATGGATTTAAAGAAAACATATTTGAAACTTTAAGTTGTAATGAAAGAGAAGCATTTATGGTGATTAAGAAATGAAAAAAGTTTTAGTCTTATATCCATATCCTTTAGAAAATGATGGTTTAAGTATCCAAGGGTATTATCTAGCTAAAGGTTTAAAAGAATTAGGCATTAAAATTAAGAGTTGTGATAAAGGGGATAATGAAAGAAAAGAAAAGTTGTATAAAGAATTTAAACCGGATGTTGTTATAGGTATCGGTTTTTGGGGAGATACTCCTAATTTAATTTTACACCCTTTGAAATTTGGAATGATACCTGTTCCATGGCTTAATGCAAATGGTTGGGTTGCTAATTATCATGAGACTTTAGAGAACTTACCTTTGATAATTGCTACAAGTAACTGGGTTAAATCTACATATATGAGAGATAGATTAACAGGAAATAATATAAGTGTTAGTAGTATTGGTTTTGATCCTAAAATATTTTATCCTAGAAATTCTAAGAGAAACAATATTAGAAAAAGTTTAGAAATTAAGGATAATGAAATTATGTTACTTACTGCTGGAGGAGATGTAACAAGTAAGGGTGCGCAGGAAATGTTTAAAGCTTTAGGAAAGCTAAAAGGAAAGTTTGATAATTGGAAATATGTTTTGAAAACATTTCCTAGTTTTTCTGCTGAAGATCATGGAAAGTTTGAGAAAGAACTTATTGAGAAGCTAGGATTTGATAAAAATAAATTTATTTATATTTCAGATTCTTATTCTCCTAAAAAAATGGCTTCTTTAATAAATGCTTGTGATATTTATTGTGCTCCTTCCAGATTAGAAGGTTTTGGTATGATTCAATTAGAAGCTCAAGCTTGTGGTAAACCTGTAATTTCTATTAATGTTGGTGGCCCTAAAGATATTATTTTACATGAGAAAACAGGATATTTAGTTGATGTTGAACATGAGATTAAATTAGAAAGTGAATGGGTTTATGAACACATGGGTTTTGATAAGAAAAAAAGAATACATTTTCCAATTCCTAAGACTTTTGCTTACAAAGCAAATACAGATCAATTAGCAGATTGTTTGTTGAAATTATTTAATGATGTTAAGTTAAGACATAAAATGGGTGAGGAAGCTGCTAAACATGCTTTGGAAAAGTTTCATTATAAATTTATAGCTGCCAAGATAAATAAGATTATTGATGAGAATATTAATTAGGCTTTTCTAGTTTTTTAAAAATTTCAGAAATTAATATTTTCCTTACAGTTGTTACTACATCACCTCCCCCAGAATATAATAAGATATCTTCTTCTTGTCTATCTAAAACTATTCCTGTTGGAAATACAACATCTTTATGTTCAAAAGTTCCTTTCTCAGATCTTTTTTTGGATACAAAATAGGATTGTGAGATTTTGCGATTATTTTTCTTGTTTTTACCAAGAAAGAAGAATTTTACGATTTTCAAACGACTAGTTTATAAATAAGGGTTATTTATTTTAGAATATGAGACAAAAAACAGATTATTATAATAGGGATAAATGGGAATCAAGACAAAAACATTTGTACCATCGCGAGAAAATTGCTTTAAACTTAATGCTTCCTTTTCTAAATAAAAATTCTAATTTTTTAGATGTTGGGTGTAGTGATTGTACTTTTTTGCACGAATTGTCTCATAAAAAACTAACCAATAATCTTTTTGGAATAGACGGGTCGGAGTTCCAGCTAAAAAAAGCAAAAATAAAAAACCCCTCCTTTCATCTTAAGAAAGGAGACTTAGAAGAGCAATGGCCTTTTAGTGAAAATAGTTTTGATTTTATCTATGGGGCAGAAATAATAGAACATGTTCATAGTCCAGATTTCTTTTTATCTGAATCAAATCGTATTCTTAAAAAAGGAGGTTATATTGTTTTATCTACTCCCAATCTCTGTGCGTGGTTTAATAGATTAATCTTTCCTTTGGGATTCCAACCTTTTTTTTATGAAACTTCAACAAAGTCTAAACTTATTGGAAGTGGAATTTTTAAAAAGTTAAAAGGCGGTGAAACTCCTGTGGGACATATTAGGGTTTTTAATATTGATGCTATTAAAGATTTGCTTACAGATAATAATTTTGAAATATTAGTCATTAAGGGAACAATTTTTGATTCAGGTTTTCCTAAATGGCTGTTACCCATAGATACGATATTTACACTACTGCCTTCTTTATCTACAGGATTTGTGATTTTAGCTAAAAAAATAAAATAAGCTCCCTTCTTTTTTGGAAACCTCAAGAATTTTCAATTCTTGATGGCAGTTTAACTTGAGTTTCCAAAGAGCATTCCAGATTATAGTACAATATAGAGATTTAGAGAAGAATTAACAGAAGGAAATGTAATTGAAGAAATCTGGAATGAATTACAAAGACAAATTAAAAATCACAGAATAACAATAGAGTAAACATTCAACAAGTATTTGTATGCTTTGCATATAATATCCATAGACTAAATTTCTTGCTCAAGAAAGCCATAGCGTAAGCTCTATTAAAATACTGAGAAAAAGATAGGAGATCGTAAGAACAAACAGTTCTTACATGGTTTTAAGTCTAAAGGCTAAAACCTTACAGAGAAAAAATAGAATTCTTCAAAGTTCTCTATAATTAAAAATTTTGAACTGGATTTTTGTAAAAGATTAAAATATTGGACTTATGAGATTATAATTTCAGAAAAAAACCAGTTTTACAAACTTCTCTTAAGTATATTTATTGAACTTATAATTTCTTTAGAAAATTACATTTTTCTTTTCTTTTACTGAATGATATGCTGCTATAAATAAAGAAGCGTTCCAACCTTGATTTTCTCCTTGAGATGGTTTGCCTGTTTCTCCATCTAACCATTCACAGAAGTTTTGAACTAAATTACCTTCAGCTAATTTTTGTAATTTTTCTTCTGCTAATTTGAATTTTTTATGTTGGACTAGAGAACATACATAAAAACCACCAGCATAAGTCCAAATTCCTGAATTTAAATAATGATAAGTGGTTCTTGCATCACAATCAGAAAAATATTCTTGCCAATCTTTTGAATCTGGTGTTATTGGAGGCCATACAGAAGCTTTCATCGGATAAGGTTGATCTATTTTATTTTTTATAATATAATTAAGTATTTTTTCTGATTGTTTAGAATCTGCAATGCAAACAATGGTTGCCAGAACGTTTCCTAAAGTATCAAACCATTCTCCTTTTTCATGATATTTATTATGATTTTTCCAACGCCATGGTAAATAATAATTATAATTCCATAACTTTGTATCTGAATCTTTATTTACTGTATTTTTTAGTTTCTCTGCTTTTTTTAAATTTCCAACTAATTGTAAGACTTTGTAGTAAAGAACTTGTGAATGAATAGTAAAACCATATCTATGTGGAAATGCATCTTGCCAGTCTGATGTTGGTAATTGAGCTAACATGGAATTTTCTTTAGGATCTTGACAAGCCAACCAATTTAATGCTTTTTCAATATTTTTTTTTTGTTTTTTTAATAGAACAGAATCGTTGTATCTTTGTTTATAAATATAATTTCCAATAATAAACCATAAAGTTGAATCTATAGATTGATAATCAATATGTGGTTTTCTTTTACTGAATATATCTACAGCATTTGGGATTTGTCCATTTTCTGATTGATAATTAGCTAAAACCATTAAAGAATCTTTGAAAACTTTTTTAAATTTTGTATTAACTAAACTAGCTCCTAAAGACATAATCATTGCATCTCTTGCAAAAACCATATCATAACCTGGATATGCCGCATAAAACCCATTAGGTGTAGAACAACTTTCTAGTACTTTTATTGCATCCTTATATGCTTTTTCTATTTCTTTTGAAAACATTTTAATTATTATCGAAAGATAATCTTGCTAATAAAAAAGAAACAGTAGATTCTGCTCCTTGATTTAGATTAATTGTGTTTTCTCCTAAACCATCATAACAACCACCGGTCATTTCATCATATAATACCTGATTTAATGAATTTTTTCCTAAGAACCAATTAAATGATATTAGTGAATACTTCTTGTATTTAGGATCGTTTGTTGTTTTATATGCTTTTAATAAAGTCTGTACCATGTAAGCTGCTTCTATTGGTTGTTGATCAAAGTATGCTCTTTCTTTTCCTTCATAATGCCATCCCCTTTGACCAATAGGGACAAACATTCCTTTTTCAAATGTTTTTGATATTAAAAAGTTTAAAGATTTTATTGCCACATTTAAGTATTTCTCTTCTTTTGTAATTGAAAATGTGCAAAATAAAGCCTCTGGTAATTTTGAATTAGCATAAGTTAAATACTTTTCAAACCATTGCCATTTTTCATTTGAATTAGATTCATATAAACTTAATAGATAATCAGATAATTTTTTTATGGTTTTTAAGTTTTCTTCAGATTTTCTTTCATTATAATATAGGGTTAATCCTAATATAGAAAAGGCAACTGCTCTAGGAGATTTCATTTTTTCTGCTACTTTTATTGATTTTGTTAAAATTTCTCCTGCTTCTTTTTTTAAATCTCTTGGAATTGATTTTGATTTAAATAAGAAACTTAATGACCATAAGGCTCTCCCATGTGCATCCTCACTCCAATTTTCATAATTTACATTTTTATCTTCATATACATAATTGTAAAGTTTTCCATTCTCTTTTTGAACATATCTTATGTAATCTAAATAAGTTTTTACTAATTGTAAGGTCCTAAATTCTTTGAATTTTTCAAAATGTAAGCAGCAGGCTATTAATGCTCTTGCATTATCATCTAAAGTATAGCCTGATCTTATATCAGGAGTTTTTTGATTTGCAAATTGGATTATTCCAAAGTTATCGGTTAAGTTTACTAAATGAGATAAATTTGGTTCTGGCAATTTTTGTGCTTCAGATAATTCTAAGAATGTTCCAAATAAATTTTTGTAAGAAATTGCTACATTTGGCCAGGTCATTTTTCTAGTGAAATGATAAGCGTTTATTTCCATTTGCTTTCTTTTTTGACTGTTTCCCAATAATTCTAGTAATGCTTGTGTGAATGAATTTTGTTCGTCATAATTTACTAAAATCCCTTTATCTTCTGTTAGAACATCTTTAGCATGTATAAATGGTGTTGAAATTATAGGTCTACCACATCCTAAAGCATAGGATAAAGTTCCTGAAGTTATTTGATTTGGATCTTGTCCGGATGACATATAAATATCTGTCGCTTTTAGATATTTTATTATTTCCTGTAGTGTTAAATATTTATTGTAAAATTTTACATTCTTTTCTAAATTTAGTTCTCTTACTTTTAACTCCAGGAAATTTCTATATTCTTCCCCCTCATTTTTTCTTACAACTGGATGAGTTTCTCCAATTATTAAGTATAATAAATCAGGATATTTTTCTATTACCTTTGGTAGAGATTCAATTACATGTTCATAACCTTTTCCTGAACTAATTAAACCAAATGAAGAGATAATTATTTTATTTTTTAATCCAAGATCTTCTTTTTCTCTATCCTGAGATTCAAAATCTACAGATG
>Ga0209541_10013040_pt1 | contig 12761 bp, 11 predicted proteins | sample RifCSPlowO2_01_FD_184027 | JGI IMG/M metagenome (GOLD analysis project Ga0209541, IMG submission 184027) | Groundwater microbial communities from Rifle, Colorado - Rifle CSP2_plank lowO2_0.1 (SPAdes) (version 2) | ecosystem: Environmental > Aquatic > Deep subsurface > Groundwater | place...
ACTAGCGGGGGAACGGCAAATATTGGCAATATCCCGACTTTGACTGTTTCTCCAAGTCAAGTGAATGTTCCTGCTAACGGAAAAGCCGCCGTCTCTTTTTACAGCTCTTCCCAAAGTACGGCTGGAATCTTTTCCCAGGGCTTCACTGTCTCCATGGGCAGCGCTACCAACACCAGCAATACCTTGTCTTTTCAGGTTAATTCTACGGCTAGCACCACTGGTCAAGCCAGTTGGCCGGCTACTCAAACCCAAGTTACTATTTCACCAACCCCTACCCCCACTCCAACACCTACTACGCCCACTATTCAAATTACTGCTCCTAATGGCGGAGAAAATTGGTATACCAGTTGCTCAAATTGCGGAGTAGGTCTTCAACTAGCGAACGTTCCAAGCGATGCCACCTATGTTTTGCAGTTAATTCAAAGCAACCAAGTCAGAGGCACGCTTCATCCGGAATCTATCTTGCCCTTGCCATCCAGTTTGGTTCGGTATGATTGGGTTCCGGGGAGATATTATATCGGCAGCGCTCCTTATACGGCGGTTGGCGCCGACTACAAAATTCGCCTGACCGCTTATACGACCAGTGGAGTAATTACAGACGAGAGCAATGGGTCGTTTAATATTATTCAAGGCACGACTTCCCTCCCTCCTACCCCCACTCCCACTCCAAGTTTAACCCCTACACCGACACCCGAGTCGTCTTATTTCACCTTTAGCCACAATAACGGAACTTTGGTGGCTACTCGAGAAGCTTGGAGATTGAGTTTAATGAATGGGCGAGTGGGTGATAAAATGTGGGTTAATGCTAACTTGGTTACAGACAACGGCCGGACGGCCGTTTCCAAAGGTACCTTGCAAACCTGTACGGTTACCAGCGGCACCTCCTGTTCTTTAAGCAGCATCCCTCCTCTTACCGATGTGGGAGTTTGGTATGAAGATGTTTATATCAATGGAGAAAATAAAGGCAAAATTGTTTTCACGGTGACCGCTCCTCCGGCGTCCGAGGCCGACAGAAGAATTGATCAAACTCGATTATATACTCTTTCTGAAATCAACGACGGAGACATTATCAGAGGAGAAGGGGATATTGCCGTCTGGATTGTTAAGATTGTCGGAGAGAAAAGGTTTAAGCGTTGGCTGTTTGGTCCGCAGATTTTTCAGGCCTACGGCCATCTCGGATTTGACCGAGTTAAAAATGTCAGCAAGACCACTTTGAGCAACTTCGATACGGCGGTGCTAATTCGCAAGGACGGCGACGCGAAAGTTTACGAATTGACTGATTTTGTTCCGGGAACAAGGGCGGTTCGACGTTGGATCCAAAACGAACAGACTTTTCTTCAAAGAGGTTTTGATTTTGACTCGGTTTATGTGGTGAACGAACGGGAGTTCAATTTATACACTGAAGGCGCTTCTTTATCGGTTGCTCCAAATGATAAGCCTATAGAAAACAGCCTACTGAAAGCTAATCTTTCCGAAGCGATGGCCAAGTTCTTCGGCTTGGGAAATTAACAGGCAAGACTTGGTTCGTTTTAATTAGCCTTATATATATAGCTTACATGGCTGCCCTGTGCAACACAGGGCAGCCATGTAACTAATGTGTAACCAAGGTCGAACCTTGGATCTTCAAAAAGGTTCGACCTTGCTTGTTAACAAAAAGCCCATAAGGTAAGGGCTTTTTGTGTTTGACAGAGGTGGTCTAAAAATGTTATAATTAATACATCAAAATTAGTTGTTTTTTACCAATTTACGAGTTTGAATCAAACGGGGCATAGGCCCCAAAAAAGGAGAGCAAATGAAGAAGGTTTTTTGTTTGGGTCTGGTCTGGAAGTTGATGCTGCTGTTGTTGACCACGCCGTTGTATGGCCAGTCGGCCAGCGCTTCGCCTTTTGTAGCGCTGGTGTGCAATTCGGGCGAGGCACGCCTTATGTACGCCAGTTGGGGTGACAGCACTGTTCGTGCTGTGTGTTTTTCGGAAAGCGAACAGAAGACCGGGCGGTCGGAGGTCATGATGACCAATGCTCCGGGAGTCTCGCATGTTTTTCCGTTAGGCGAAGACTTCTATGCTGTATCCTGGAACAAGGTGTACCGTTTTTATCAGTACCCTTGGGACGGAAACCAAGTTCGCTCCTGGCGCACTTTCGGCGGAGTGCCATTTGACCCGGATCCGGTCTCCTGCGCGGACGATCCGTACTATGGCCGGACCTGCTGGGGAGAGGCCGGCCTGTCATTTCGTTTCCCTTGGGAAAAAGAGGGAACGAAATTTTCGCTCAATGGGGACGGTACATCTTTTACCAGACCCTTGGCGAACGATCCTTGGTTGGCCTGCATATCGCGAGCTGTGTTTAAGGGGTACGAGTATTGTCTCGACTCCAGGACATGGGCCGTGATTCGGCCAAACCCGCACCCGTTTAGCAGTACCGCTTGGCTGGGGACGACGGATTTTTTTACGAATCGTCAGTCCATTAACATGGCGACGAATGGTGAGAGGCTGTTTGTCTCTTTGACCAGCGAGGGGCGCATTGTTGCTCTTAGCTATACCGGCGGGCGGTTCGGAAACGAACTGGCGGAGGAAACGGTGGTAAATAATGTCGGCATTTTGGCCGATGCTTACCAAAACCGTTTGGCCGTCAGCCAAACGGGCCTCTACTTTGTTCATCGCGTTGTCAGCGGTGGGGGAGTGACCGCCGGTCTTAACGGCGTTACTAGCTATAAAGATGAGGTCTGGTTTTTTCAGTTCCGGACGGGACGAGTGATGCAGATCTTGTCTGGCCGGGACGGGGAAACCCTTTCCGGTTTGTCGGTTAGCCCGTCCCAGTACTATGGTGGCAGGGGCTAGTTCAACCTCCGGCGAGGGCGGGCACAAAAAGCCTCGCACTCCCGGAGGCTTTTTGTTATAATAGAGTTATGTTACTTGCAGACATAACCAATCCTCTCAAAGGTGGTGCGGAAAACGTTATTGATATTTTGGGCATTATCGCCAACTTTATTTTTAATCTAGGTGTGCCGGTGGCGGTAATCATCATTATTATTTCCGGAATCAGAATGTTGGTTTCCGGCGGGAAACCGGCAAACTATCAAAAAGGACTAGACGGACTTAAATGGTCTGTAATTGGTTTGGCGGTGCTTTTAATCGGTAAAGGATTCTTTTCGCTGATTAAAACTTTTTTGGGAGGAAATTAAGACCAAGGTCGAACCTTTTTGAAGATCCAAGGTTCGACCTTTAAGAATAAAAAACCACCTAAGCAAGGTGGTTTTTTATTTCGGTCTGCAGTTTACTGAAGTCTTTTTCTATTTCTTCTTGGAGTTTAGGATTTTTAGCAGTTTCCGAAGGGTGATGAGTGGCAAACAAAGTTTCCGTTCCAAAGCGAATAATCCTTCCGCGAATGTTAAAAAGAGGCAGCTTAACGTTCAGTCCCCGAAGGGAAATCCCCCCCAAGGCAATGATTACTTTGGGTTCGATAATTTTAATTTCTTCCCGTAAAAACTGGGAGAACTGTTTGATTTCTTTCGGGTTCGGCAGTTCCCCGTTATTTTTTACGGCTTTAACGGCGTTAGTGATATAAATATTTCTTCGGGTAAATCCGGCGTTTTTCAAAAACTTGTCGACAACTTTTCCATGAGAACCAAGCAATGGTTTATTCTTTTTTGCTTCTTCGGAGTTGGGATACTCGCTAACCAACATAACGGCAGAATTTAAACTTCCCTTTCCGAATAAAAGGGTTTTGGCCCTAAATTTGCTGGTCAGGCGTTTATTTAAAGATTGCCATTGTTGATTTTTATCCATTTTTCAATTAATATTACTCTATCAAATTTTCTTTATTTTGTAAAGCACTGAACACTTTGGAGGTGTTTTTATTTTATAAACTTTTGGTTGGATTTTGATCTTTGAGTGTAGTATAATGGAGTTATAATTACACAGGTTCATGCGTCATGAGTTAAAACAAAAAGTACTTGAATTACGCCTTAAAAAACAAATGAGTTATAAGGCAATTTCAGATCAACTGAGTGTGCCCAAAAGCACTCTTAGTGAATGGCTTAGAAACTATCCTTTGAGCAGGGAAAGAATGTTGGAATTAAAAAGAATCAACTTAAAAAATAACGAAGCAAAGATAGAAATATTTCGGGAATCAATGAGAAAGAAGAAGGAAAAAAGAGAACAGGAATTATATAATAAATATTTTGAAAATTTTAGAAATTTATCATCAGAAAGTTTTTTTATGGCAGGTTTAATGCTCTATCAAGCTGAAGGTACCAAGAAAGCACCAGCAAAATTAGTATTAGCGAACACAGATTCACGCATGCACAAGTTTTTTATAAAATGGATAACGAATTTTTTTAATGTATCTAAGGAAAAGTTTAAAATCCATCTACAACTTTATGAAAATATGGACATTGAAAAAGAGATCAAATTTTGGCAGAATGAGTTGGGTTTAAAAAGAAATCAAGTATATAAGCCTTTTGTTAGGAAACTAACAAAAGCAAGTTTTTCTTATCAGGAATCTTTTAGGCACGGCACATGCCAAACCATAGTTTCTGGAAGTGAGACACGCCAAGAAGTTATGGCGGCCATAAAAGCATATTTAGATGTTTGCATAGAGGGTGTATAGCTCAGCTGGTTAGAGCGCGTCACTGATAATGACGAGGTCCCCCGTTCGAGTCGGGGTACACCCACTACCGTAAAAACCTTTTACAAAGGGCCTGTAGCTCAGCGGCCAGAGCACTCGGTTTGCATCCGAGGGGTCGGGAGTTCAAATCTCCCCAGGTCCACAAACTAGACAACAATATTGAGAAGTGTTATTGTTTTAAAAAGAGTTCCCTGGGAAGGAGCGGTTATTTTGAAAAAGATTTTTTTAATCTGTCCGGTGCGGAATATCAGCAAACATACTGAAAACCGTCTTCGGGAGTATGTTAATAAATTGGAGAGTCAGGGGCACATGGTTTATTGGCCGTTCAGAGATACCGACCAAAATGATCGGACCGGTTTGAGGATTATGCGGGATAACCGCCAGGCGATCTGGGAAGCGCCGGAGGTTCATATCTGGCTTGACGCCAATAGCGAAGGTTCTCGCACCGATTTGGGCATGTACTTTGCTTTTTTGATGTTTACCAAGAAGAAGCTGGTGGTTGCCAATAGGGGGGATATTTTTTCCACGCCGGACAAAAGTTTTAATAATTTTATTCTATCTTTGGCCGGTGAAAATCTGGACCCGGAATCAGAAAAAGCGTCTAAATGACGCTTTTAAAAATCTTCCCCGAATCTTTTAGCGGCCGACTCCTCAAATTCGCCGGTCAGTTTGAAGTAGTTATTCAAATAATGAAAAATTTCGTGGCGAATAACCGGTTTTAATTCTGTGACGGTAAAATAATCGTTTTTGCGGGCGTCGATATTAGTACTTACTTTAAAATAAATCATGTTGAAAAATCCTTGATAAGCATTGGTAGTGTGCCGCTCGATTTTTTGGCCGGAGAGGTTTATTTTTTCCAGAGTCTCAAAGGTGGTTTGGCTTACAAAAATAAAGCCAACCTGCTCGGCTTTTTTCTGAAGCCAATTGTCCGGATAACTATTAACGATTTGCGGATAATGTTTTTCCAGAAAAAGACGGTAATGACCGTAAGACTCTTTAATGATACCTCCCAGTTGATCTGATTTTATAAAATCTGCCGGCTCAAGGGACGGTTCAACATAAATATTGATGGTATCTGGCCCGGCTTGCACTTCTAATACTTTTTGTTTGGTCCAGTAAAGCCGGCTAAATTTATAACTGAAATTGGCAAAATCTAAGCCGGCGTGGCGATAATGGAACGCGCCGACTATTGCCAGTAAAAGCAATAACCAAAAAACACGGCGCGTCGCCATAAATTTCCCCGTTTTTTAAAGGACGAAACTTTTAAGGTCAGCGTAGCAAATTTTAAATAAAAAATATATACTGGTTTTATCTATGACCGTCTTACTAATAATTGCTGGAGTTCTTTTGGTCGGGTCAGCGGTTTTTAACTGGCTGGTTTTTCGCCGGATTAATTCCAAGAAAGACGAAAACGAACAGGGCATTTTGCATCAGCGGATGGATTCGCTGACCCAGCTCATTTTAAGCCAGCTTAAGGAAAACAAAGAATCGGCTGAACGCTCCAGTTTGGCTTTTAATCAGCAGACCCAGAATTTTGTTTCCGGCATCGTTCAGCTTCAGGAAAAAGTTAATAATGTGCAGGAATCGGTCAAGGGCGTAGTTTCTTTCCAGAATATTTTTAAGTCCCCCAAACTGCGCGGGCAGTGGGGAGAAACTTCTTTGGAAGCGGTCATGGGGCAATTCTTTCCGAAAGAACTCTACTCCGTTCAGCACTATTTCAAAAACGGAGAAGCGGTGGATGCGGTTTTGAAATTGCCCAACAACCAGCTCTTGCCGATTGACTCAAAATTTAACTGGGAAAATTTTGAAAGGATGACCCAGGCAGAAGACGAAATTAACCGTGATATTTTTAGAAAGAATTTCTTATCTGATATCAAGAAAAAAATAGACGAGATTGCTACCAAATATATCCGTCCTTCGGAAGACACGGTGGATTTGGCCCTGATGTATATTCCCGCCGAAGGAGTTTATTATGAAATCGTCAATCAGATTAAGGAAGCCGATGTTTCGGCTTATGCCCGTTCCAAAAAAGTTATTTTGGTCTCACCCAACACTTTTTATCTCACTCTTTCGGCTATTCAGCACTGGTTCCGTGATGTGCAGATTACCAAACAGACCCAGGAAATTATTAAGCGCTTGAGCTGGATCGGTAAAGATGCGGAAAAACTTGACCACAGCTTTAAACGCTTGGGCAAGCACCTTTCCGACGCCAAAAGTTCTTACGACGATTCGGAACAGCGTTTGGGAATGATGGTTAATCGGGTGCAGAAAGTTACTGGGGCAGAAGAAGAAACCGAAGGGGAACAAGCCAATACACATCAAAACTCTGGTTTGACATAATTTCGTTTTGGGTGTACAATTAATGCATACTTAAGAAAGGCCCATGGTGGGCAAAAAGGCTGAAAACCAAGCTTTTTAACAACTAACAATAAAAGGAGAACTGACCATGAAAAACAATCTGGTCGGAGACACATCGGTCGAATTGGCTGGTGTATTGGGGGACATTATGGCCAAGTACAGGGGTGGCCATATCTCTTTGGAACATCTTAAGCGCTTTGCGGGGATGGAGGCTAATCCTTTTGCCGTAAGAGCAAAGGATGCCAAGAGAGAAATCGAGAAGTTCGCGGCCAAGACGGCGCGGAAACTCTCGACCGTCTTCAAGAAGCGAATCGTCGTTGATCCGCTTCCGCCTGAATTCACGGACGAGAACCTCGCCCATTGGGCGTCGTTCAACTTCCGGCCCGTGTTTCTGCCCCGGGAGGACATCGGCGCGAATCGTCAATTGAAAAACTGGACGAAGCCGGAGGGGTGGTTTTATAAGCGGGTTGATGACGGCAAGATCAAACCGATCCATCCTGACCTGCCGCCAACCCTGCTTCGCGGCTGTTGGCATCTCGCTGACTTCACGATCAGCGCAGATTACATCGATGGGAGCCAGGTTTTCGTGAATGATCCTCTGGAGCCGATAATTGCCGACTTGCGAAGTAAGAAGTTAGTAGGCAAAGACAACAACACGCCGGACGGTTCTCGGTTTTCCATCACACCAAACGAATGGCAAGGTGTCGTTCTGGCTCATGTCGCCTCCAAGCTGGGCGTGACAAGAGCGCAAACGCGTCTGGAGCGGGCCGTTGATTTTAACGCTATTGGGAACCTGTATGACCCCAATCGCGGGAAGTTCAACTGCTGGGAGTGGTTCGAAGATTATTTCGGGGGTTCCCGCCGTCTCTACGGTGGTGACCGTGGCGGCGGTGGCTTGGCCGATGTTAGCTACGGTTGGTCCGGCCTTCGCTACGACTTCGTCGCTGCGCGTCCTCTGGTGAGTTTCGTTCTTTAGCCCTAGGACTCTTGGTCCGTCATGGGCGGATTGGTCCTGGGACAGCCCCGTCTTGCGGAAGCAAGGCGGGGTGTTTCTTTTTGTATTTTTTTGATAAAGTTTCCAATGTGAAGCTATTGAAGAATAGATCAAGGTTTATTCTCGCATTCACTTCTGTTTACAAAACAGATAAAACGAAACTCCTTGCTTTGGGCTGAATCGGATATTTTTGAATTTTTCAAATATTGCCGAGTAAAAATTATCCGCGACACGGATTTCAGGAGAAACATAGATTGAATCTCCGGTGATACTGATGGACTGAAGCAAATTTCGAGGATTCCAACCGTCTCTACGGTGGTAACCGTGACAACGGTGGCTTGGCCAATGTTAACTACAATTGGTCCGACAATCGCAACGACAACATCGCTGCGCGTCCTCTGGTAGTTTCAAGATTGAAAAGCGCCTAGCGAGGCGCTTTTCTCTAGAGTTAATTTGATCGTATCCAACCGCCGAGCATTTTTCCGATGATTAGGATATTTTCTTCTAAGTTTATATACATTTTTAAGTTCAGAGCTTTTATTTCAAAGGCAATGCGGATAAGGTATTTTAATAGATCAACTTTTTCACTCGCTTTCTTAAGTAGAATATGTTTTGTTTGTCTGTCAGAATAGGAGGCAGATAAAAGCAGTTCCAAAATTTCTAAAATTACAGTTTCAACTTTTTGTCCGAGAAAACGATCTGATTTTGGAAATACCTTGAAACAAGTATGAAACAAACTAAACAATTCACACAGTCGTTGAACCAAAGACGCGGACTGCTGGGGGGGGGGGCTTAAAGGAAATATCTGTCATGTTATTTTTGAAGAGATTATTAGTTTAGAAAATTTGTTTTTAGCATGGAAAGAGTTTAAAAAAGGTAAAAAAAAGAAACAAGATGTGCAGGAATTTCAGTTTAATCTGGAAGATAATCTTTTTCAACTGCATCAGGAATTAAAGGAAAAAACTTATCGCCATGCTCCATACACTGCTTTTTATATTACCGATCCTAAGTTGAGGCATATTCATAAAGCCTGCGTTCGAGACCGAGTGCTTCATCACGCTATCTTCCGGATTTTGTATCCAATTTTTGATGAGCAGTTTATTTTTGACTCTTATTCATGTCGGATAAATAAAGGAAGCCATCGGGCCGTAAGACGATTGAAAGTATTTTGCCGTAAAGCCAGTGGTAACAATTCAATGGGAGTAGTGGCCCTTAAATGCGATGTTAAAAAGTTTTTTGATTCGGTTGACCACAGTGTTCTTTTGCAATTTGTACGAAAAAGAATCTGTAACGAAGATGCACTTTGGCTTATTGAATTAGTTATAAAAAGTTTTAGAGCAGATAAAGGTGTGGGTTTGCCTATCGGTAATGTAACCAGCCAGTTGTTTGCCAATATTTATCTGAATGAACTGGATAATTTTGCAAAATACACTCTTAAAGCCAAATACTATCTGCGTTATTGCGATGATTTTGTGCTGTTGAACAAAAACAGGACAGAATTAGAGTGGGCTGTTAACAAAATTACACATTTTCTGGGGTCCAATCTTAAGATATCTCTGCATCCGAATAAAATAATTTTCCGAAAGTATCATCAAGGAATTGATTTTCTTGGATATGTAGTCAGGCCTTATTGTATAAATTTAAGAACAAAAACTAAAAGAAGAATCTTAAGAAGAGTGAATAAAAACAACTTGCCGTCTTACTTAGGAGTTCTGAAGCATTGCAATGGATATAAAATTCAGAAGATCGTGAGTGCCAAACTGGAAAAATATAATAGCATTTGATACATTATATTGATATGAATATTCTTCTCTTTTCTTTAATTTCGTCTTTGGTTGGCATTGGTTATGGCCTATTTTTGATGGGGCAGGTTTTGAAAAAGCCGGCGGGGGATGAAAAAATGCGCTCAATCGCCGGAGCGATTGAAGAGGGGGCCCGAGCTTATTTAAAACGGGAATTTTCGGTGGTTTTGCTGGTTGGTGTCATCGTCGGTTTAGTTTTATGGAAATTTTTAGGAGGACTAATGGCGCTTGGTTTTGCGGTGGGGGCAGTTGCTTCTTTGGTGGCCGGTTATATTGGAATGTTTGTGGCGATGAAATCAAACGTGCGGGTAGCCGAGGCCGCCAAGAAAGGAATCAAGCCGGCTTTTGATTTATCTTTCAAGGGCGGATCGGTAACCGGATTTTTAGTGGCTGGTTTAGCCCTCTTTTCATTAACTGTTTTCTATTGGTTTGCCCAAGACGTTAAATCTTTAGTAGGCTTGGCTTTGGGAGCTTCCCTTATTTCTGTTTTTGCCAGAGTGGGTGGGGGGATTTTTACCAAAGCGGCTGATGTGGGCGCGGATTTAGTGGGAAAAGTGGAGGCGGGGATTCCGGAAGATGACGAGAGAAATGCGGCGGTAATTGCCGATAATCTTGGCGACAATGTGGGGGACACCAAAGGTATGGCCGCCGATGTTTTTGAAACTTACGCGGTTTCCGCCATCGCGGTCATGTTGCTCGGCTCTTTTTTGTTTGGAGGCAGTCAATTGATCGTTTTGTTCCCGCTTTTGATCGGTGCTATAGCCTTGCTGGCCTCGATTGTCGGTTCTTGGTTTGTGCGATTAAGCCGTAATCACTTAGAAACGGGGTTTCTAAGTGGAAACCCCGTTTCTAAGGAAGGGGGAGGAATTATGACGGCCATGTACAAAGGTTTAGCCGTAGCGAGTATTTTATCTCTTGTTACTTTTTACTGGTTTGTGGTCAAAAATCCGATTACCACTTTTGTCAGTATCTCAAGTTTAAATATTTTCTATTCTTTAGTAGTGGGTTTAATTGTGACAGCTTTGGTTTTTGCCATTACCGATTACTATACTTCTAAAAAATTCTCGCCCGTGAAAAATATTGCCCAGGCTTCTACCACCGGCCATGGCACCAACATTATTATGGGCTTGGCGGTTTCGATGGAATCGACTGGTTGGCCGATTTTAGTGATTGTGGGAGGAATTCTTTCCGCTTTTTACTTGGCGGGAATTTACGGGGTGGCTTTGGCGACGATGAGCATGCTTTCTTTAACTGCCATTGTGGTAGCCATTGATGCTTTCGGGCCGATTACCGATAATGCCGGCGGAATTGCCGAGATGGCCGGTTTGCCGGAAGAGGTTCGTGCCGCGACTGATCCTTTGGATGCAGTCGGCAATACTACTAAAGCAGTGACGAAAGGATATGCCATTGCTTCGGCCGGCTTGGCGGCTTTAATTTTGTTTTCTTCTTATGCGCAAGAGTTAGTTGATCTCGGGCAAAATATTTTGTTTGACCTTTCTAATGTAAAAGTTTTAGTCGGTTTGTTTTTAGGCGGATTGATGCCTTATCTTTTTGGAGCGCGGTCCATGAAAGCAGTCGGCCGGGCGGCGGGAGCGGTGGTGGAGGAAGTGCGCCGGCAGTTTAGAGAAATCCCGGGGATTATGACCAGAGAAGCCAAACCGGACTACGCGCGGGCGGTGGATATTGTGACTAAAGCGGCCATTAAAGAAATGATTGTGCCTGCGTTGATCCCAATTATTTTCCCGATTGTGGTGGGATTTATTCTTGGTCCGCAAGCTTTAGGCGGATTATTGGTGGGAGTAATTGTCACCGGAATTTTTGTGGCGATTTCTATGACTTCCGGCGGAGCGGCTTGGGACAACGCTAAGAAATATATTGAGGAAGGCCACCACGGTGGCAAGGGTTCCGAGGCCCACAAAGCGGCGGTGACTGGTGATACGGTCGGCGACCCATACAAGGACACGGCCGGCCCGGCGATCAACCCGATGATCAAGGTTGCTAATATAGTGGCTCTTCTTATCGCGAAATTTCTTGTGTAAAAACTTCCCTGCTAAAATTGGGAGCCCCAGCAGACTTAAGGGGCTATCCCAATTTTAGCCCTTCGGGTTTCCTCAACTTCTTCGTTAAAATTTCCGTTTGAGACTCGCCGTATCAGTATACGTCTCGTCTCAAGCCTCAATTTTGCCTCGAATTTGAGAGAAACAGGAAAGTTTTTTGGATGGCGTGGTTATCAACTTGATTGTGGATTGTGGAATGTTAATCTTTAGTTATGTTGGTAACCAAATGCGACATTTGCAAGAAAGAAATTAAAGGAGAGAGGGTTTTGGCTGGTATTGGTAATTCGTTTCTTGCAAGTCAGTCGTTTTGTTTAAAGTGCGGAAAGCCAGTAGCCGATTTTTTCAACAAACTAAACAAAAAAGAAAATGTAAAAAGAAAAAGAGTCGGAGTTTTAGAAAGAACCGCCAAGTAAAAAGGTCGATTATAAAAATTTAATTAAAATAAAAAATATATGGGATTTGAATCAATGCCGGAAGTTAAAAAAGATGATGTTGATAAAGCAAGCATAGAGCACGACTTAAATTCTGCAAAAAGTTTGCTTGAAAATAAAAATGCCGAAGCAGAAAGAATAAATTCTCAAATTCAGAGGGTGAAAGAAGCGAACGCCAAAGCAGAGCAGAATGGAATCAAGGTGGAATCTACGGATGATTTAACTAATCTTGATAAAGAATATAGCGAAGTTTTGCAACACTCTCAACAAATAAAGAATCATATTGCGGATTTGGAGAAAAAACTTTAGTAATTATCAAAAAATAAATTAAAATAGCCAGCTGGCTATTTTAATTTGGCTAAAGCGAAGCGCCTCCTGCCTCTTCGGGACGCTGTGAAGCTGTGGATTGCTCGCGAGTCGCTTTTTCAGCCCATTCGTTTCGAATAAGATGAAAAAGCGACGAGCTGGACGGAAAGAGAATAATTATTCCTCAA
>Ga0209541_10013041_pt1 | contig 12760 bp, 10 predicted proteins | sample RifCSPlowO2_01_FD_184027 | JGI IMG/M metagenome (GOLD analysis project Ga0209541, IMG submission 184027) | Groundwater microbial communities from Rifle, Colorado - Rifle CSP2_plank lowO2_0.1 (SPAdes) (version 2) | ecosystem: Environmental > Aquatic > Deep subsurface > Groundwater | place...
TATTGAATGTTTTGCAATGCTTGTTTGGGCATTGAATGTCCAATTTTCTTGCTATTCTCATAAATGCTCACCTCTACAAATGTAGAGATAAGCTAGAATATAAAGTTTACTAATTTAGGTCAGTTTGTTTATAAATGTTATTATTTTTAACTACTAAAAAATGATGAATCATTCAATAATTTGACAAACTTGCTATAATTTCAAATCATAGATAACAATGACATAACTTTATGAATTGGCTTAATCCTTCAGCCTTATTTAAATCTCCATCTTTGGCGTATCGCAAATTTGGTGCGATTCTCCAGATTTAATAGAACTAGTATTCATAAACTTTTTAAATTGCATAAGAATTATCAAGGAGAAATGGAAAGGCTTGTCGGCATTAATGGCTTTGGAAGGATTGGCAGAGCTATTTTCAGGATTCTTCTGCAAAAGAAATATTTTGACATTCTTGTGATAAATGAGATTAATCCCGATAATAAGAACATAGCCTACCAGCTCCAGTATGATTCTTTGTATGGAAAGCTTGATGACAAGATCTCTGCTGATGCAGAAAGCATCACGGTAAACGGCAAAAAAATCTACGTTTATCATGAAAAAAGCATAGATGATGTTCCCTGGGAAAAGCACAATGTGAGCAGGGTAATTGACAGCTCCGGAGTTTTTGACAATGTAATAAGGTCAAGGAACTTAAGGGACAAAGGAGTAAAGCAGGCAATAATAACCCATTCACCTGATGAAAAAGCTCTTGACAAGTCAATAATAATGGGTGTTAATGAGCATGATCTGGATGTAAAAAAAGATATGGTAATCTCAAGCAGCATTTGCGATTCCGTTGCATTTGCTCCAGTAGCCAAAGCGCTTCTGGACAACTACGGCATTGATCATGGATTCTTAACGACATTGCATCCCTGGTTGCAGTACCAGAACCTTCTTGATGGCCCGTCTATATCCTGGTCAATGCCTGGCCACACGGATTCCCACTACATTCTCGGGCGAGCAAGCACCTTTTCCCTTATGCCAAAGCCAACTTCAACTGTGACTGCAGCCTGCAAAGTCCTAAAGGCGCTTGACCATAAATTTCATTCGTTCTCTTACCGTGTTCCAACAGCAACAGTATCTTCCTCAGATATTTCTGTCAAGCTGAACAAGAAGGTGACAAAAGAAGAGGTAGTGGAGATGTTCAAGAGAATGGAGCAAAAGCAAAAATTAAAGATATTCTACAACAATTTTGACCCTTTGGTTTCAATAGATTTCAAAGGAATGGAGCACTCTGCAATCATTGACCATAGATGGACTACAATTAATGACGGCAACTATCTCAAGCTCATATTGTGGTATGATAATGAGTGGGGATACAGCTGCAGGGTTGTTGACATGGTAAATTATATATTTGATAAGGATAAAAGGTAGATAATTGACATGATAAAGCCACTTAATTTTGTTTTAGCTATGCATTGCGCCTTCGGCCAATCTAGCGCTCGGCGTAGCTTCTCGTCCATGCTTGGAAATCGCGGATTTCCCGCATCCCGTTCGCTACGCTCAGGGATAAAATTCGGCATCACATTGATTTGCCGCTTAAGCTGACAATATTATCGCATATGCAAAAATTTATAAATTGCCATAAAATTTTTGGCAGAGTTAAAATTGATAGGCAAAAATGAATGTTATCCTGATTGTAATTGATGCTCTGAGGCCGGATCATCTCAGCTTCAACGGATATAGCAGAAAAACATGCCCTAATATAGACGGAGTTGCAGAAGAAGGGGTATCTTTCTCTAATATTTATACTGTGCTTCCAAGGTCGGATCCAACAATAACTTCTATTATGACTGGCATGTATCCTTATTCCCATGGGGTAAGAATGGTCGCTAACAACAAAGTAAACCCTTCCCTTGCTACACTCGCAGAAATTCTTCAAAGCCACGGATACAGGACAGCTTTTACAAAGCCTGGCAGCATTATACCAGAAGGCTATGACCGGGGCTTTGATGATTTTGACCTGCTGGAGTGGAAAATAAAGAACAAGATCAAAAGAGGGATCTACAAGGCATTGAATAGCGGAAATTTCATGAGCGATGCCGAGCAAAGATTCTCCACAGCCATAGACTGGGTCAAAAAAAATGCCGGCAAAAAATTCTTCATGACGATAATAACAAATGACCTGCATTGGCCATATCCCATTCCAAAGCCATTTGACCACATATACGATCCTGGCTATAAAGGAAATCATACATTCTCTGACCGCGCAAATGACACTATAAGCAGGGGGGATTTGATTTTCGGAGTTAAAAGCCTGCCTAAAGAAGAGATTAATCATGCTATAGCGCATTATGACGGCGGCATTAAATATACGGACATGCATCTTGGAAGGCTGCTGGATTTGCTTAAGGAGAAGAAAATATATGATGACACCCTAATAATAATTGCATCTGACCATGGAGAGCACTTTGGCGAACATGGCTACTATTTTCAGCACGGTTCCAGCCTTTACCAGCCAAGCCTGAAATGCACGCTCATTTTAAGATGCCCTAAAAAAGCTCCTCAAGGCAAAAAGATAGAAGGCAAAGTCCAGGTTATTGATATCATGCCCACGATTCTTGATATCCTTGATATACCTCTTATAGAGGATATAGAGGGGAAAAGCCTTTTGCCGCTGGCTGAAGGCAAGATAGAAAAGGTAAGGGATTTTGTGTTTGCAGAAGGCATAGAAGATCATTTCAAGCAGGACAAGAGGATGTTTATCAAAGGAATCAAGGGCAAATGGAGGGCTATGATTATAGGAGACTGGAAAATAATCTATATCCCCCATACAGACAAGGATATTTTTGAGCTTTATAACCTAAAAAATGACCCCGGGGAAAATAATAACCTTGTAGAAAAGGAAAAAGAAAAGGCAGAAGAAATGAAGGAGAAAATACTCGACTTTATCAAGGGCCAAAGCAATGAAGGAGATGTCAATGCGGAGGATTTGTCTGAAAAGTCAAGAAAACTTCTCATAAAGGCGGGGTATATAGAATAGAATATGCACCCATAATCCAATTCCGGCTCCATTAAACTATTTTTTCACAGCTTTTATTATCCAATTACCTTGTAAATATCTTCTTTGAAAAAAATTATTTTGATAGTGAAAATGGCTTATTTCAACATCTTTAAAAGATGAAAACATCTGCTTTATTTCTTTTTTGCTGTAAAGCTTGGTTAATGGCGAAAACCCGTAAGCCTCTGAATATTTATTGATTAATTCCTGCATTGACATCTTAAGCAATTCCAAGCCTATTATTCCCGCAATGCCCACCATAATCGCATAATGCTGCCATGATTTGGAGTAAAGAAGTATAATTGCTTTGCCTTTTGGCTTCAAAACCCTAAATATTTCATTTATGGCTTTCTGCGTGTTGGGAGTATGATGCAAGACTCCAAAAGAGCACACCAAATCAAAAGTATTATCTTCAAATTGAAGTGTTTCAGCGTCCATTACCTGCAAGTCTGCATTTAAGCTGAAAGCCTGAAATAATTTTTTTGTTTCCTCTATTGCTCCTTCTGTTAAATCAATGCCATAACAAACAGCTCCGTTTTTGGCATATTGAAGCAGGTCTATACCCATTCCAATGCCGACTTCAAGTATTTTTTCATTTTTATGCTGGTCAAATTCAGCCATAAGCTTAATATGCGGATAGAAATATTCATACTTCTTTTTTTCTATGGCTTCGTAATACTCTCTATCGCTTTGATATTTTTGCCTGTCAGAATACCATTTGTTAGGCTGCTTGTCTTGCCAGTAATGCTTTATTTGATGCTTTAGTTCCATATTATCACATGCGCCAACCGCCAACAATTCCCTCCAGATATTCTCTCAATTTTTAAATCATTCGTTTACTAAAATTCCCAACCAATAACTTTTATAAACCTCCCAGCCTTCCCTAAAAGAAACTTTGGTGCATGATGAAGATATTCAATCCATTCAAGAAGAAAAGGCCAAATATAATAATGGTTTTTATAGATGGGGCCGCGAGGCAGGATGCCCTTAATCTTGTTCCATTCTATCAAGATCTGAAAAAAATATCAACTACTTTTTCCAGCATGATCAGCTATGCGCCCTATTCAATCGCGTCATTGAATGCAATAATATCCGGCATGTACGGCAATGTCAACGGAGTAGATGGCTATTACAAAGCGTATAATTTTGACAAAAAAAAAATATTTACACTGACGCAATATTTGGAAGAAGAAGGCTATTATAACGAGATGGATTTCGTGCTTGCAGATGCTATCCCAAATGAAGGATTCCATAAAGTCAGGGCTTTTGGGGCAGATGTTGCAAAAAATATAGACCTAGCTGAAAGGCATTCAGAAATACTCAACCAGCTCAAAAATAAGCAGCCTTTTTTCGTCTTTTTTGACTACAATAAAATAGCTCTCAACTTGGTAACATCTGTTATAAAAAAATATGATGATTTTTCTGAAGGATATTTCAACAATAAGGAAAAGAACTTTGTCAGATATGTGGGATGGGTCAAGGAAAGCGGAATATATCTTCAAAAACTTTTGGACCATATTAAGAAAATTGGCCTGTACGAAAATTCCATAATCATAATCTTTAATGACCATGGGTGCAGCGTAGGGGACAAGGTTGGGGAAAAAGTGTACGGTGTTTACCTTTTCGATTATACAATAAAATGCTCTGCGTGGCTTATAGGAAAAGATTTTCCAAAGGGCATGGAGATAAAAAATACGATAAGAAGCATTGATATGATGCCCAGCATACTCGAAGCGCTCGGAATACAGCAAAAGAAAGGCTATAAGCCGATTCAAGGGAAGTCATTTTTGCCATTCCTGGATGGAAATATTGAGAAAAGGATAGCTTATTCAGAAACCGGAGGCTTAGGCGGGCCAACACCTTCTCCTAATACCCACAATGTCCAGAGCGTGAGGACAGATCACTGGAAGCTTGTGCATAACAAGACAAACAAAAAGACAGAATTATATAATCTTGATGAAGACAATGAAGAAAACAACAACTTGTCTGGCAAAGGCCTTTCAATTGAAACAGAGCTTTGGAAAGAGCTTGAGAAAATAAGCGAAGAAAACGCTAAAATCAATGAGGAATTTTCCGCAAAAAACCAATAAACTACCTTATCCTGCTATACAAGTCCTTTACTTCTTTTATGCTCATGATCTTAAATAAGAACAGTAGGGCAACATATATGAATCCCGCTATTAACAGAATGATAAAGGTCTCAAGCCACACATTAACAGTCAATATCCATTTAAGCAGCCAGATTGTTGCTGTGAACAATATTCCTGCCAACAGCGTTTTTGCCCAAACCTTTACCGGGAAGGAGAGCTTGATGTATTTTCTTATCTCAAGAAGACCCATTGCCATCATTATCAAATGGCTGATAGTTGTTGCTATTGCAGCCCCAATCATCCCTATAACCGGTATCAAAACTATGTCTGCTATCAGGTTAAAAATTCCAGCGATATAAACAATCTTGCTTATTATCTGGGGCTTTCCGATTCCGGCAAAAAAATTGATGGTTATTCCATAAAGCACCGCAAAAATCATCCCCACAACAAGGATCTTCATGGCATTGCTCGCCAACACAAAAGCCTTCCCGTAAAAGACAACTATGATAAGCTCTGCAAAAGAGAATATTATGAAAACCAGGGGCACAATAAAGATTACTGAATATTTAAATAATGACTCGATTCCGACTATTATAATTTTTTTTTCTTTCTTAGCCCAGAGCTCGCTTGTCAATGGCCACAACATGCCCCCAATAGCCCTTGGTATAAACAGCAGTATTTTAGCTGTAGGCAGCGCTACACTATACAAAGCAACAGCTTCCAAGCCAGCGAAATAAGTCAGAGCCAGAGTGTCAGTATAGTATAACATGGCTGTTCCGATGCTTGTGGCTGTAACAAATATTCCATATTTGGATATCCCTTTCAGAAGCTTTTTATCAAAGAAAAATTCTGAAACAAAGAACTTCGGGAAAACGAATTTTACCAGAATTATGCCAGAAACAATCATCAGAACAATTGGAGCAAGAATATAAGCATATACTGGAATGAACAGCCCATAACTTAATTTGAATCCAATAAGCATTATAGTTATGATTAGCAGCATCCTTATGGCATCTATCCCTGAAAAATACATCATTTTTTTGAAGCCCTGGAATGCAAATTTCAGCATAAGCACAAAACTATCCAGAAAGAAAGCTATTGCCATCAGCCTAAGCACAATATCTGCCTGCGGATTATTAAAAAAGTTAACAGCCAAAAAATTCGATATAAAATACACGGCAATTATGATAACAGAATTTGTTATAAGAAGTATAAGCCCAACATAGACAATGGAACTTTTTATTCTGCTATCATCTTTTTTATGCAAAAATTCAGGGATGAATTTCACCAAAGCCCTGTCAAACCCAAGGCTTTTGAAAAATCCTATAAGGCCCAAAAATGCAAGGACTGCATAAAAAAGGCCAAATTCCTCCAAAGTAAGGTTCCTTGCAAGAATAAGCCTTACGAGATAGCCCAAAAACCCGGCTATAAGGGACACAATAAGCACAATAGCTGCTCCTTTGACTGCGTGTTTGGTGTAGGTTGTCATTTTAGGCTGAATAGTATACTACAATTTCATACCCTGCTTTTCCAATCTCTTTTATAACGACCCAGGAACTTAATGGGCTGTCAATTTCCGCAGGAAATTTTTTATTCTTATCTGCATCTTTCAGCCCTTTTATAAAAGGCTTATTTACTATAATATAAGCATCTTCGACTGCGCCTAAGCTGCTTGGATAGTCTTTAATGTCAATATCTCCACTGTATCCAGAGATATAGCCCAATGCCTTTATTGTCCTGCTGTCAGCATAGGCTGTCTTGTCAAAGCCCCGTATCAATGAATATGCATTCTTTAAATTATCAAGGTCTGTTCTGTCATCATGATATATTGAAAAAACCGAAGCAGAAAACAATATAGCTATCACCAAAGGGGCAAGCATTCTTTCAATGATTTTTTTCTTTTCTAAAAGGAAAACCGCAAGAATAAGCATTCCTGGAACCGTTATTACCTCAAGATACCTGTCAACAGCGCGGAATGGGATGTAAGCAGATAAGCTTGATGAGCCGAAACTTAAATATAGCAACAAAGGAATGAACCACAATAGCAGCAGATAATAATTTTTTTCTCTTGTCTTCATCAGGCAAATGATTGCTATAAAGATGAATATATAAAAAAATGCAATAAGGCTGCTTGTCAGGATAATGTAAGGATAATGGAATAAGCCAGCTGGAAAATCCAGCCTGCCAAAGTAATCATGCGCAGCAGAGGCCTCTTCCAGGTGCTGCTGGGAAGCATGAAACCTGAACAAAGGATCGTTAGCAATGCCCAGGAATAGCAGTGACTCAAAAGCAAAAACAATCAAAACGCCAAATGGCACCAAGAAGTACTCCTTTTTTACCCTTTTTTTGTATAGCATGTAGCAGAGGAAGAATAATGCTATCAAAAGCGCGCTTTCCCTGATCATGTAACCAATGCCTATGCTGATGCCGGAAAAAAAGTAAAAAGAAGAATTCCCAGGCTTTTTTATTTCTGATAGCAAAAATAAGTAAACTCCGAGAGCCATGAAGAATGCCGATGGCAGATCTGAAAACAGCTTTGTCGAATAAGCAACTTCCAGGGGAAAAAATGACAGCAGAAAAGCAGCCATTAAACCGACTCTATCACTGAACAATAATCTTCCAAAATAAAAAACCAATACTATCATTGCAATTGAAGTCAGCAGCACAAATAAAACTGATGAAATATCATTTATGCCGAACAGCTTGTAGGAAAATGCAGTTGGATATATCAATCCCAATCTTGTTGAGAGCGTCAATGCTCCATTCAGGTCTATTCCTTTGCCGATGTTAATGTCATTCGCGGTTTTGCTGTACCTTAATGAGTCTGAGGCATCCATTCCGGAGAAAAATACCAACCTTAAAAAAATTCCAAATACTACAATAGCGAATAACGCCAATTTCGGTTTCCTTGCAAATTTTCCAATCAAATCTGAATATAGCATAAACTATTCCAATCCTTATACTTTATTGTTTTACAGTCTTTTAGCATATACTTCTTATTAAAAGCCTTTCGCTAGTATTTTATCTCCTATCTCTATTTTTACCTATTTATAAAATCAGTAAGCTTTTTAAAGCTGCAATAATGAGCTACAATGTAAGATTCAGATAGTGTGGCGGCAAGTGGAAACTAAACATTCATACAAATTTGATGTAGCTATAATTGGTGGATTAGGCCATGTAGGCCTTCCGCTGGGTATCGTCTTTGCAGATAAAGGGCTTAAAGTATGTCTATGCGACCTTGATGAGAAAAAGGCAAGAGCAGTAAGGGAAGGAAAGATGCCTTTTATCGAATATGGAGCAGAGCCTGCCCTTAAAAAAGCCCTTAAAGAGGGAAAGCTTTCGGTCTCAATAGGCAATGAAAATGCTTCAAAATCCAAATATGTCATAATTGCAATAGGCACTCCGGTAGATGAATACCTTAACCCCAAAACAAGGCAATTTCTTGAGTTTTTTGACAGTCTTAGCAAGAGCCTTAATCCTGAGCAATGCATAATCATAAGGAGCACAGTCTATCCAAAAACATGCGAGCAGATACTTAAGCGCCTGGGAAGCGGGAAATGGAAAATAGCGTATTGCCCAGAAAGAATCGTGCAAGGATACTCAATGGAAGAGCTGCGCAAGCTTCCCCAGATTGTTGCTGGGTTGAGCAAGGAAGCTGTTGAAGAAGCATCAGAGCTGTTTTATAATATCTCTCCAAAGATAATAAAGACTTCCATTGGAGAGGCTGAATTAGTGAAGCTGTTTTCAAATGCGTGGAGATACATCCAATTTGCAGTTGCAAACCAGTTCTACATGATATCGCATAATTTCAATGTTGATTATGACAAAGTCAGATTTGCAATGAGGGAAGGCTATGAGCGTGCGCATTCAGTTCCGGGAGCAGGATTTGCTGCAGGCCCATGCCTGCTGAAAGACACAATGCAGCTTTCTGCATTTAACAGCAATAATTTTCTTCTGGGGCATGCAGCCATGATGATCAATGAAGGGCTTCCAAACTTTATCGTAGAAGATCTCAGAAAAAAGCATGACCTTAGCAAAAAAAAAGTCGGCATCCTTGGAATGGCATTCAAGGCAGATATAGATGATGTAAGGGATTCCCTGTCTTTCAAGCTTGGAAAGATCCTGAGGTTTCATGGAACCAGGGTTTATTACTCTGATGAATACGCAAAAAATCCTGATTTTGTCTCCAAGGAAGAGCTTATCAGGGAAAGCGATATAATCATAGTAGCTGTGCCTCATTCTGCATACAAGAATTTGGTTATGCCCCTAAGCAAGGAAATTATAGACCTGTGGAATGTTATTAAAAGAGAATGAAATATAAAAATGTGCTTTTGACAGGAAGCTCTGGAAAATTAGGCACTGCCATAAAGCAATCTGGACATTTTTCAGGCCTACTCTCCCCAAAAAGGGAAATCATGGATATAACCAAGCCTAAAACCATATCAGATTTTTTTGATAAAAATAACTTTGATGCGGTGATCCATTGCGCAGCATTAGCAAGGATGAAGGAATGCCAAAAAGACCCCTCAAGAGCCATACTTGTGAATACCATAGGCACCGCAAATTTAGCTGCAGGAACAATAAAAAAAGAAAATAGCCGGGGAAAAAGCATAAGATTCATCCATATATCCACTGATGCAGTATATGGAGGAAAAAAAGGAAATTATTCTGAAAATGACGCAACAATGCCTTATAATTCTTATGGCTGGACAAAGTTCGGAGCGGAATGCGCTGTAAATGCGCTTTCAAACTTCTGCATAATACGGACGAGCTTTTTTGCTCCTGAAAATCTGAATTTTACTCAATCAGCAACAGATGCATATTCTTCAAAAGTGCATATAAACTATCTGGCCAAGGCAATAGCAACCATGCTCGACAGTGATTTTGTCGGAACTATAAACATTGGCAGCCAAAGAAAATCCGATTATAACCGGTACAAGGCTTTTAAGCCTTTATTGAAACCATGCAAATTCAAGGACATATTGCAGTCTGCAGGGATTCCCTTGGCAAAAGACGCTTCAATGGATTGCAGCCTTTGGCATAAAATTGAGAGTAAAAATAAATGACAATAAAATCGGACCAACACTATAATAACAAAAAACAAAAAAATGGAAAACAGCGTGGCAAAAAATCAATCTAAACCAAGGCTTTCGATCGTAATACCTGTCCTAAATGAAGGGGTAAATCTCAAAATACTCTTAAGAATATTGGAAGCGGTTGTTGATGTAAGAAATGAAGTTTTGATAGTCTATGATTTTAAGGAAGATGACAGCATTCCGGCAATAAAAGAAATGCAGAAAGATCGTGAAAACCTTAGGCTTATCCATAATACGCTTGGCAAAGGCGTCATAAATGCCATCAAAGCAGGTGTTAATGCCGCATACGGAACTTATGTGCTCACAATAGCGGCTGATGATATAGGCCCGCTGCTTGCAATCAATGATATGGCATCTTTGATGGATCAAGGCTGCGATCTTGTGAACGCAACCAGATACGCATATGGCGGCAAGAACATCGGGGGAACATTTATTTCTGGCAATCTTTCTTCCATAGCAAATAAACTGTTTTACCTGCTTTCGGGCTCTTCACTGACAGACCCTACATTTGGGGTAAAGATGTTTAAGAAGGATTTATTTGGGAATCTAAACCTTGAATCAAAGCCGATTGGCTGGGCAGTCGCATTTGAATTTGCGATAAAAGCGCAGATTGCAGGATGGAAATTGGGGGAAATCCCATTAATCTCCTTGAACAGGCTTTACGGTAGGGGGAGGTCAAGCTTCAAACTCAAATGGCTTTTGGAATATTCAAGGTGGTTTTTGTTCGGAATGAAGCATCTGCTTTTTAAAAAAAGAAACAAAGTTATCAGAAAAATCCCAAGCAATATGAAAAGATAAGGTGTAACTAATGAAAAACAAAAAATATCTTGTCACCGGGGGAACAGGCTTTATAGGCAGCGCCTTGGTCAAAAGGCTGGTCAAGGAAGGGCATAGGGTAAGGGTTATTGATAATAATGTAAGGGGCTCTGAAGAAAGATTGCGCAGCGTAAAAGGCCAAATTGAGCTTGTAAAATCTGATATACGGGACAAAGAAGAAGTGCAGAAAGCATGCCGCGGTGTAGACGGTGTCATACATCTAGCTTATATCAACGGCACCGAATATTTCTACAAAATGCCGGAATTGGTTTTAGAGGTTGCAGTCAAAGGGATGATGAACATAATTGACGGCTGCATTAAGGAAAATGTCAAAGAAATCATACTGGCATCAAGCTCTGAAGTTTACCAGTCAGCAGAAAAAATTCCAACTGACGAAACTGCCAAGCTGATTGTTCCAGATCCACTTAATCCAAGATATTCTTACGGCGCAGGAAAAATAATAAGCGAACTGCTGGCAATAAATTACGGCAGGAAGCATTTTAACCGAGTCCTGATATTCCGGCCGCACAATGTCTATGGCCCCGACATGGGGTGGGAGCACGTAATTCCCCAGTTTGCCTTAAGGATGAAGGAGATATGCAAAAAAAATAAAAATCGCACAATCGAGTTTCCAATACAGGGGACTGGCAAAGAAACCAGGGCTTTCTGCTTTATTGACGATTTTATTGAGGGGCTGATGCTGGTTCTGAAAAATGGAAAGAATATGAATATTTACCATATAGGAACTATGGAAGAAATCCCAATAGAAACTGCAGCAAAAGAAGTAGGCAAATATTTTGGCAGAGAAATTAAGACAGTGCCTGGAGATGAGGCAAAAGGCAGCACTAAAAGAAGGTGCCCGGATATCTCAAAAATGAAGTCATTGGGATATGCTCCAAAAGTATTGTTCAAAGACGGCGTGAAGATAACCGCAAGATGGTATGATGAAAACTCGGATAAATTAAGGAAGATAGGCAATCAATAAAACGACCCAATACCAACAAAACCCAATAAGACGGACAATAAAAAATTTCCCAACTTAAAAAACAAAAATCCAACAATAAAATTCCAATAATATGCAATCAAAAAAAATAAACAAAAAATCAAAATGAAAAGCTCACCATTCGGCACAGGAACAAGCATTGTAGTTGAAAATTGCCAGGTTTGCAATAATCCAAAGCTGGATTCAATCATGTTTTTAGGCTACCTGCCACCGGTAAATCAGCTGCATAAGATTGGGGAAAGGCTAAAGGAGGAGCCAAGCTACCCTGCAGAGCTGCTATACTGCGAAAAATGCAAGCTTGTTCAACTGGGATTGATAGTCGACCCAACAATATTGTTCCCAAAAGAATATCCTTATACAAGCAGCACAACAAGAATCTTGAGGGAGAATTTTGCAGAGCTCTACCAGGAATGCAAAACCATCATTAGTCTGGGAAAAGAAGATCTAATAATTGATATAGGCTCAAATGACGGCAACTTATTGAGCAATTTTAGTGCTAGTCACCGGGTTTTGGGAGTGACTCCGGAGGAAATAGGCAAGATTGCAATAGAAAGGGGCATTCCAACAATACTGGATTATTTCAATGAAAAAACTGTTGAAAAGATAAAAAAAGAATACGGAAAGGCTAAGATTATCACTGCAACAAACGTGTTTGCCCACATAGAAAACATCAACGAAATAACGCAATTGATAATGGAGATGCTGGACGAGATGG
>Ga0209541_10013044_pt1 | contig 12759 bp, 10 predicted proteins | sample RifCSPlowO2_01_FD_184027 | JGI IMG/M metagenome (GOLD analysis project Ga0209541, IMG submission 184027) | Groundwater microbial communities from Rifle, Colorado - Rifle CSP2_plank lowO2_0.1 (SPAdes) (version 2) | ecosystem: Environmental > Aquatic > Deep subsurface > Groundwater | place...
ACAACACCCACCGTATAGGTGCCGATTTTTGCGGCTACGTCCGCCGCTGCATTTTCCACGTACCTCAGGTCTATATCGCCGTCGTGTTTCGAAGGCGTGCCGACTGCTATAAAAATGAAATCCGCGGTGGGCGTATTTTTTATACTACTTTCAGCCCTGATAAGATTCTTCTTTCTGGTATGTATGAGCGCTTCATCGAGTCCCTCCTCGTACAGCGGCATCACGCCTGAATTTATTGCGTTCACCTTGCTTTCGTCCACGTCAACACACGTTACGTCATGTCCGCGTGATGCAAACGCAACGGCAGTGCACAGCCCGACATATCCTGCGCCGACAATGCTTATTTTCATAAATACAGAATTCCTGAAAACCTTAAATTACCACAGTCCAGTATCATAATTTAGACTGATTTACTTCGCAGACAATGCCGATACGATAGCCACGATAAAATACTTCTGTGCCGTCACAAAATTTCTCCAGTGTATCTATTTCATCCTGCCTTGGCACAGTGGAATAAAACGCTACATATTTTATTTTATTGTCCTTTATGTAAGCAGACGTTAGAGATTCTAATTCGCATGCGCGCAGGGTCTCGTTTTCCGGGGTTATTTTAAACAGCACGTCCTTGCTCGACCAGACTTCACGGTAATCGTATCCTGATGTGTTTATCTTCTCGACAATATCGTCAACCGCCCCAGAGCCTATCTTTATCACGCTGGAATTTGTGAAAGCAAATACCAGGCTCAATGCAAGAAATCCTGTAATGAGAATTCCCGTAGATTTCTTCGAGGCCAGAGCTACTACAGAAATAGCGTAAAACGCACCAATATAGAAAGGGTTATAATATCCAAGGATGTCGCTCACAAAAACGGCCATTAGTAAAAAAATGAAAAATGTTATAATCATCTCCTTCCTGGGTTTGAAATTTTCTGTGTATTTTGCGATTATTAAAAAAACAGCCGGCAGGGCAACGGTAAAATACCGCTGCGCGTCTGAGCCGTAAGGCAGAACAAACAAAAGTACCGCTGCAAGCAGCCACGAAATTAGAATATATGTATTTTTGTTTTTCTTGGAGTGATAGATAGAAATACAAAGCAAAACTGCAAGGAACGGTGTCATTTGCCATGTTATTGTTGATATCTTGAATAATTTGTCAGTCATTTGTTCGTACAGTGTAGGGTTTACGGATGCGACCCGCACTATATTCTTGAATGGGCTTGTAAAGGTGGCGTCATGACCTATAATTTGCGCCGAAAATAACATGATAAGAACCGTGAAAAATACTGCCGCTGCAAGAAGGAGTACCGTGCGCCTTGTTCTGCCATAAAGATACGCCGTAACGATTATGGGTAAAAATAGAACTATGGCACTCAATTTAGAGAATAGGGACAACGTCATTGCAATCAAAAAAAGCGCCATGTATAAATTTTTCCCTTTTTTAGCATACATCACAAAAAAAAGCAGCGCTGCTGAAGTAAGAAAAATAAAATGACCTGAATCCGTTGCTACTATGTCGGACGCGTAAACGTGATACCTGGAGACGGCGGCAAGCAGCGCTGCTATCAGGCCCACTTTCTCCGAGTACATTTCCTTCCCAAGTTTGTATATGACAACGATGGACGCAAGACCGAAAATTATAGGAAGGAGTCTGATTGCAACATTAACCCCAAAAAGCATCGCCCATGCTGTATAAAGAAATTGTCTTAATGGGGGGTGTGAAAAATTATAATATGGCGTGCCGTCGCATGTGTTGTACTGCCTGAAATCCCCGTCGATCAGGAAATGCCTGGCGGGCCCGACGATATCTATTTCATCACCGGTAAAAGTATTGCCCACATCCGGCAATCTGAAAATAATGGCAATAACAAGTACAATAACAAGCGGCGAGAGCTTCCTGGCAAGAGTGTGCATAGAATAAACATCCTATAAAAGGTTTTATCTTTATTATTTCAAAAACCAGGTTAAAAATACGTATGCAAACCTTGGTGCGGTTGTATTCCTTTAACGAACGATGATCCGCAGATAGGGTATTATCCGTTGATAATACCCTCAACTAGCATGATTGCGGACACGCAATCATGCTCCTGCGGATCGTCATACTTTTATGGAATACGATCATTGGTGCTCCTATGACTCCTACAACACTTGTCATGATACCAACGTTCAACGAAAGAAACAACCTGCCGAAGCTAGTCAGTAGAATAATGGCGATGCGTGATATCGGTATAGTTATAGTCGACGACAATTCGCCGGACGGAACCGGAAGTATAGCAGAGACGCTCGCGAAGAAATATAAAGGAAGAATTCATGTCGTGCACAGAACGAAACGGGGAAGGGGAACAGCCGGAATAGTTGGTTTGAAAAAATGTGTCGAACTCGGGACAAAATACGTTATAGAAATGGACGCTGATTTTTCTCACGACCCGAAATATATACAAACTTTTCTGAAATTAATGGACGCCTGCGATGTTGTGATAGGTTCCAGGTTCGTAAAAGGTGGTAAAGACGTAAACAGAGGGTTTTTGAGAAAATGGATAACTATGGTGAGCCATGCCATATACTCGGCAGGTCTTCGTACAAACATAAGGGACATGGGAAGTGGGTTCAAGTGCTATAAGGCCAGTGTATTAAAATCCGTGGATCTTGATAAATTTGTTTCCAAAGGCTTCAGCATAAGCATGGAACTTAATTACAAAATAAAGAAGAAAGGCTTCAAAATAAAAGAGTACCCGATCGAATTTGTCGACCGGGAATCCGGCCAGTCAAAGCTCAAGTATACAGATTTTATAGAATCCGTTATAGTGATATTAAAATTGAACCTGATGAGAAAATGATCAATAAGAACTACATAGCGACCATAGTCGGAATGGCAATTATCGCCGCTGGTGTGTTAACAAAGCCCCCGCTGACGTTAAACTACCTGACATACGCAGAGAGTGTGTTTACAAAATACGTTATAGTTGCCGTCGGCCTGGCCGTGTGCGCGATATCACTGTACCAGATAACACGTAAAAAACTGCTGGTACAAAAAGAAACCGTTAAGCGTGCGGTAATACTTTTATTCATGGTAGCTGTATTTCTGATTTTTATAGAAGCATACCTTCGTATATCAGCGCCGTCTGATGCTTTCAGGGACGACGAGATATACCACCACTCCATGGTGCCTAATTTTACCGGACCTCTAATAACAGGTGAATTTAATGCCGTGATAAAGGTAAATTCTTTCGGTCTGAGGAGCCCCGAAATCCAGGCGAAGTCAGAGAAATACAGAATTCTTGTCCTGGGTGATTCGTTTACATGGGGCTTCGGTGTGGATTTCAACCAGACATTTGTGAAGAGGCTTGGCGACGCGCTTGGGAACAAATATGAAGTTATAAACGGAGGCGCCACAAGCTATTCGCCGACACTCGAATATCTATACATGCGCGAAAAGGGCATGCAGCTAAAGCCTGACATGGTGCTGCTTGCGTTCGATATGTCTGATGTATTCGACGATAACGTCTATGAAAGGTACGCAGTTTTCAACGAGTCTGATATTGTTAAGGTACCCGCGCAAAAAGCGGGTATGATTTCGCAGATAACATCCTCGAAGGTATTTGTAGTCGTGAAGGGGTTGATAGAATCTTTGTACTCCAGAATGGAAAACAAGCCTGTTATAACAGACTCGCCGTACTTGAACGATCCAAACTCCGACAAGTATGCCATAATGCGTTTTACCAACAACACATACGACGTGGAATGGAACCGTACATTCAAGTATATTAAAAAATTAGACGTGTTGCTGAAAGAAAACAATATGTCCTTTGCAATAATTGTCTACCCGTACGGTAACCAGGTCAACGGACGTGAATGGCAAAGAGGCCGTTTCACGTTTGCGTTCGCGGAAGGCGTTACGTACCCTGACACACCTGCACGGGTACTCGAGGACTTCGGGAAACGTGAAAATATTACAGTAATAAACGCTTTTGATGCTTTCCGAAACAGCACAATGTTCCCGTTGTTCTACTCGTTCGACGGGCACTTTACTGCAAGCGGCCACGAACTTCTCGCAGATGTGATTTATAGTAAGCTTTTCGGCTAAAGTAATGTTTTATATACATTTTCAGCAATTTCTTTGAATGGAAGAAATTCCCAGGCCGAAAAAGAAAAGGTTCTACATGTTTCGCGAGCTTTTCTCGTTCATGAGGATGAAAAGGAAGTGGTGGCTGCTCCCGGTTTTCATCATGATAATAGTGGCTGCGCTCATAATAATTTTCGGCCAGAGTTCGGCAATTTCGCCGTTCATATACGCGCTGTTCTAAAGACAGTTTTTTAAACGCATCTATTATAGTTACTTTGATGTCTGGAATGGCGAAGAGGTTGGGATTTTTCACCGGTCTGATGATTTTTGCATCAATGCTGTATTTTGTCGGGTCGAAGCTGCACCTGCTCAGCCTGCCGTATGTTTATCTCATATCCGGCGTAGCCGTGCTCCACATGGTGTATTCAGCCTTACGCAAAACATCGAATGGTGGATTCAAGTCAGGCTTCAAGGAATTCGGCCACCGTATGAACAGCGCAATAACGGTTATAGTTCTTGTACCGGTTTACTTCATCGGAATAGGTTTTACATCTCTTATCGGCAAGGCTGCGGGCAAAAAATTCCTGAACATGAACCCCCAGGGCGACAGTTATTGGATAGACGCGCATAATGATGAGACAATGGAGGAGCATAGGCACTCCTTCTAGGTGATTTTTGTGTACATACTGGGCATTTCCTGCCACTACCACGACGCCGCTGCGGCACTCCTGAAGGACGGGGTAATTGTAGCCGCAGCCGAAGAAGAAAGATTTACAAGAAAGAAACACGACACAAGCTTTCCGATAAATGCAATAAATTACTGCATGAAAGAGGCCGGAATCACATCAGACCGGATATCGTACGTGGGATTTTACGAAAAACCCATGCTGAAATTTGAACGTCTCCTTAACCAGCACTTCAACGCGTTCCCGAAATCTTTTCCGGTTTTCCTGCGCTCCATGCCGTCGTGGCTCACAGAGAAGCTCAAAGTCCCGTCAACCGTCAGGAAAAAACTGAAATACGACGGCGAGGTTTTATTTGTACAGCACCACGTGTCGCACGCGGCATCGGCATTTCTTGCTTCGCCGTTCAGAAAGGCGGCAATACTTACTGTTGATGGCGTAGGCGAATGGGCAACGACAACCATGGGTGTTGGCGAGGAAAACAGGATAAAGTTGCTGAAGGAGATCCATTTCCCTCACTCTATCGGGCTCTTGTACAGCACCGTTACGGCATACCTTGGTTTCAAGGTGAATAACGATGAGTACAAGGTAATGGGTCTTGCCGCGTACGGCGAGCCAATTTATTATGATAAATTCAAGAAACTTCTGGAAATCAAGGAAGACGGAAGCTACAAACTTGACATGTCTTACTTTGTTTATCACTACAAAGAGGCCATGCCGTCCAAGAAATTCGTAGAGGAATTCGGCCCTGCCAGAAAGCCCGAATCGAAGATGGAAAAGCGGTATGAAGACATTGCTGCGTCCGTCCAGAAAATAACGGAGGAAGCCGTAATAAAAATGCTTAATCATCTGCACGATGTAACAAAATGCGACAACGTCTGCCTGGCAGGAGGCGTGGCCCTCAACAGCGTTGCAAACGGAAAGATTCTTTGCAATTCACCTTTCAAGTCGGTGTACATCCAGCCCGCTGCCAGCGACGCAGGAAGCGCCGCAGGCGTGGCTCTTTACATATACAACTCTATTCTCGGCAAAGAACGCAGATACGTTATGGATCACGCATACTTAGGGCCGTCTTTCAGCAACGAGGAAATACACGGTTACCTGGAGAACAACGGCATAAGTTTTACGGAATTCGCAGGCGACAAAGACCTTGTCAAAAAAACAGCTGAGCTGATACACAACAACAAAGTCGTCGGCTGGTTCCAGGGGCGTATGGAATGGGGCCCGCGGGCACTTGGCTCAAGAAGCATACTGTCGAACCCATGCAACCCGCAGATGAAAGGCATACTTAATTCCAAGGTCAAGCACCGTGAAATGTTCCGTCCGTTTGCCCCGGCCGTTGCCGAAGAAAATGCAAAGGAGTATTTCGAAACGGACGACCCGGTGCCTGTTCCGGCTGATTTCATGTTAATGGTGTACCCTATAAACAAGGAAAAAAGACACATGATACCGGCCGTGGTGCACGAAGACGGCACTGGACGCCTGCAAACAGTCAGAAAATGGCAGAATCCCCTTTACCACAGCGCAATAAAAGAGTTTGAAAAGCTGAGCGGCGTGCCGATAATAATAAACACGTCATTCAATATACGCGGCGAGCCCATCGTCTGCACTCCGCAGGAAGCGTACCGCTGCATGATGGGCACAGGTATAGATTATCTGGTAATGGGCAACTACCTGATAGCACGCGAAGACAACCCAAAAGACATGTGGAACAGCGAAAAGCTCGCCAGAGATTAGGCTTTTAATTTTAAGTGTTAAGTGATTGTATTCCGTAAAAGTACGATAATCGGCGTGAAGATCATTATCTGTTGATAATGATCTTAGCTGACCTGTTCGTCAACTGATGAACAGGTCTACGCCGATTATCGCTCGTTAAAGGAATACAATGATATTAAGTGATCACATGAATCTCTACCTAGCCAATAAGTACAAAGTTTTTGTCGGAAAAGGGGAACACGTTGGTCTCTGTACCTTATGGGACGACCCTGAAATAATTCTCAAAGCTGAGCCGCAGATTCTTGATCACGTTGCCATACTGGGCTCGCTTTACAGCAGAGAAGGCGTCAATATAATGCTGCGCAATTTATGCCTCAACCCGCAGATATCCCATGTGCTTGTATGGGGAAAGGGAAACCTTTCAAAGACTCCGATAGGTATCGTAGGCAGAGAAACTCTGGAAAGGCTGTGGAGTGGTGAGCTGAACGGCGGTACAATTGAAAGTACTGGATTCCGCATGCACCCGACAATAAGCAGTGACATAGTAGGGCTTGTGACAAGTAATGTTGAGTTAGTTGATGTAAGCGCACTTGCCCTGTCTGAAATTATTGAGAAGATCAAAACCCTTGAACGTAAAGAGCCTTACATGGAGCCTGTTATGTTTGAGGAATTCCGCCGTGGCGGGGATTTCACGTTCCCTTCTGAAGAAGTCGGCTTCGTCGTGCATGGGAAAAAAGTCACTGACGTCTGGATAAAGGTCGTGGACAAAATCATGAGGTACGGAACAATTAAGCCCACAGAGTACGGAAACAACCAAAGAGAACTGCAGTCTGTGACATGGGTCGTTGAGGCAGAGAACACGGACAACAGGCACATACCTGAATGGCCGAGCGAGATAAAGAAAACTGTCGGGCTTGAAAAAAACTCCCTCGACAAATATATTTCTACTATATTCTTCGACCCGTCTCCGCCCGACGGCACTGCATACACATACGGTAACAGGCTGCTGGCCTACGACCAGATATACAACCAGACGAAATTCATGATAGATAAAATAAAGGAGTGCGAGTCGACGCGACGCGCCGTTTCTGTGCTTTATCACCCGCCGACGGACCACAAAACCAAATCTCCGCCATGCCTTACGCATATTCAGATACTTGTGAGCGGTGACAAACTCAATATGTTTGTCGTTTATCGCAGCCATGATATATTCAAAGCCGGTATATCCAATGCTTTCGGTCTGCGCGCGCTGCAGGAACACATAGCAAAAGAAACTTGCCATGTGGTTGGCAAGCTTGCCATCACCAGCAACTCGGCCCACATCTATGAGGAAGACTGGGAGAACGCGAAGAAACTATGCATGTGCGAGATATGGGAGCGACCGCCGAAGGCGGCGTACAATGAATTGCAGGACGGCGATGCGCGCGGCATGGTCATCATAAGCGTCACAGGCGACAAGATAGTTGCCGATATCAACTCTCCGTCAGGCGAACCGCTAATCTCGATAGAAGGCGATAGCGCCAAAGAAGTTGCGAAGAAGATGACGAGTCTTGACCTGTTATCGCGCCCCGACCACTGGACAGACATAGGAATGGAGTTGCAGAAGGCCGAAATTGCAAAACGGCTTGGTGTAGCTTACAGCCAGGACAAACCGCTTAAATTGAATGATGTCATAGAATGACGTTGTTAAGAAATGGCTATTCTCATCACTAATCGTATTTGACTAAATTCAGAGAACCGGTCTACTTCCTGGCGTGCTTGATCTTCATGGTCTTGACATTCATAACTTTGCCGCAGCTTTTGCACTTGGCAAGTATGCTCTTTCCTCTTTTTCCTCTTACTTTGAAATATTTTTCTTTGCAGCCTGTACAGACAAGTTCCCAGTCATATGCGTATTTTTTTGTTACCATTTTTTCGCCTATTTATCTATTCATTTCAGCCTTCTTAATGATTATTTCACGCGGTTTCAGGAGAATCAGTTCTTTTTCACAAAATCCCAAGTTTTATTAAAAATTTTATCTCGCCAATACTGTAAATTCTTTTTTAGCTTGTTCCTGATACGATCTTAGTTTCTCTAGCTGATTCTCGTTTGGTGGATGTGTTGCCAGGTATTCTATCCCTTGATCGATGTCTGTTTCCAAAATTGGGGCTACAAGGCAATAAGAATTATTCAGGAATGCATTTGTCACAAATTCACCGCTTTCAACTCCGCGATCTTTGAAACGATCTGTATAATCATTATAACCAAGCGATATGTTTCTGCAATCTCTTAGAAAATCTAATGTATTCCGGCTAAAATACTCTGCAATTCCTTCCGCAATCATACTCTTTCTTAGAATTTCTCGTCTGTTCCTTAGGTCTTGTATATTCAAAGTAGAGTCTGAATTTAGTCCCTTTTGAAAACCTCTCAACTTGAGGAGGCTATCAGAATAGTAGTGTCCTAACTCGTGCGACAGAGACCTGTTGACACCTTTTTCACTGAAGTTTCTTCTGGAATATACCTTCATTGTGCCAGATTCCGAATCATAATCCGCTACTGCGCTTGAAGCTCCCGCCGGTCCTGAAAATACTGCTATTTGCGGAGCCCCAGAATATTTGATGCCCAATTTTTGTTCCTGTTGTGCCATTATTCTTGGCAAAGCTGTGTCAACATACTCTTTAAGATTACCTTGGAATTCGCTCGTACATGCAGCCATAAGAACAAATAAGCTCAGAGTAGCTGATCTGATTAATTTCATGCTGGAGATAAAGCAGAATCTTATTTAAGTTACTATTTACCTGCAATCAGACCTTTTATTATCATCTTCGCGGCGCGCGGTATGTCCTTCTTCTTTATGGTGGACATATTCGCAAGGTAGTAAAGCTTTACGCGTTCGTCTGCCGTGTATTCCTTCGTGTCAAAGACGGGCTTTGGCCTTGCTCCTATATGGAAGCCCTCTTTCCAGTCGCGGTGCAGCCGCGTATCAGGATCTTTCTTTATTTCTTCCCAGACTTCGGTGCCGGGATACGGTACAAGTATGCCCCACGACGCCGATATGCCGACCCGTTTTGCAAATTCTATTGACCGTTTATCAGCATCGTAGCTGCTGCCAACAAGACCTATTATGAAAAATCCGTGAACCTTTATGCCAGCAGCCTTGGCCAGTTTTATTCCGCGCTCAACATCTTCCAGTTTTTCCCCTTTCTTTATCTTGTCGAATACAACAGGATCGCCGCTCTCAACGCCTATTGATATCGCGTAGCATCCCGCTTCCTTCATCAATCCACATAGCTCTTCATCCAAGCGGTCAGCCCGTATGCCGTTCGGGCACGTCCACTTCATATCGAGTTGTTCGCGTATGAAGAGTCTGCATATTTCCTTTGCCCTGTCCATCTGTAGTGTGAAATTATCATCAAGCACTTTGAATTCCGTGCTGCCATAGCGTTCGCGCGCATACCTTAGTTCTTCCAGTATGTTCTCGCCAGAGCGTGTGCGGAATTTCCTTCCTATAACTGTAGGCACGTTGCAATTATTGACCAGGAAACCATTGGCAGTATATGTGTGGTCTTTGGCAACCTCTATATTGTAAACTGTTCCAGAAAAGTCTTCGGACTCAATGCTTTCTACTGGAAAATAAACGGCATTCTCATCCCTGATCTCTATAGAACTTCTTCCGACAGTCATATCCAGTTCCATTCCGAATATGCTACCTAGTAGCTGCATTACATCGCGTTTCGATTTGAAATTCAGGTGATAATTATATCCGCAAGACCTGACTTCCCGACCGTCTATAAAGCTGTTGCCCATTGTATTTTTTTGCAGGCTTGGCGAAAGCCCGACTTTTTGAGATACAATAAAAAACTGATAAGCCAGAGAATCCGATACGGTAGAAGCCTTGATCATTTTCTTGCCTTCGTAATTGACGATTCCGCCGTCTCCTAGAATCCAACCCTTGAGCAATTCCGCAAGGAACTCTGGGTGAAATGCCATCATAAATCCCGGTATTGATTTCTTGTCAGATCCTGACCCGAAAAGATTCTTTATTAGCAGCCCAATGATTGCATTAGAGACACAAATTCTTGTAACATTATTCTGATTCACTAGAAATGGCTCTATATCAAAAATTTCTCTTATAGTATTGCAAACGTCTTCGATATATGTGAGCTCATTTCTGTTAAATGTCCATGAAACCTCATAGCTATTGGGTCTGTTTTTACTCTTTGATACAGAACCCTCTGCAAGGTAATAGCCAAACAGCCTCATCAGGTTCTTGGATATTGGAAGTTTGGCTGGCACACTTCTTGAGAACTTGAAGCTTATTTTGTCGTTATTTATCTCAATTTTATTTTCAACCGTTTTCTTTTCCTTTAAATTACCATTTATAGCTGTATGAACAAAGCTCTTGCTCAGCCCTGTTTCGGAGGCTATTTGTCTTGTAGAAAGGCCGCTACTATGAAGCTGGACAGCGAGTTTTATTTTTTCGTAAGGCACTTTTCTTGAATACTCGTAGAGAAGTGGGTATTCGCCGATTGTTTGCTTTACATCAATGAACTCTGAATGAACAGTTCTGGGGAGCTGTATGGTCAAATAGTCACCCGTTTGTATTTGCTCCGCGGGTGTTTCCATTTTTACGCCGTTCCTTAAGATGTGGAATTTATGATTTCCTGTCGTCTTGATGGAAGGCAATTTACGTGCCTTAATTTTTATCAACTTGCCATTGTAAGGTCTTTCGTAGAAACGTGCGACTGATACCCATTTGCCGGAATGTGAGAGAACCTTTGCGCCTTTTTTATCCCTAAGGTTCTCGATTTTTGTGAGCCCCTTATCCGTGTGAATAAGCGTTTCGCCGGGAAAACAGTACGTGCACGTGTACGGGCATCCGCGGCTTGTGACAAGCGGCCATACTTCGATTTTACCGTCCATCGAATCAAAGTCGTCGTATATCGGAAACTGCAGCGCGTCCAGGTTTGTGTCCCACTCCTTTGGGGCGTTCTTTATTATCTCCTCGCCGTTTCTGTATATGATTCCCTTTATCTCGGAAAGCGGCCTGCCGGACAAAAGTTCCTTGAACGTATGCTCGGCCTCGCCGAATACTGCTATGTCAAAAATAGTGTTCTCTTTCATCAGGTTGAGCCCGTCGACCATAACATGCGGGCCGCCGGCTATTATCTTTATGCCTGGATTTATTTCCCGTATCATATTTGCTGCCATGATAGATTCGTCGAGCGTGAAAGATTTCATGGATATGCCGGCGAAGTCTGCGTCCCTGACTGCCTCGAGCCGCTCGTGAACATTGCCTGACTTGTTGACGAAATCGACAACCTTAACGGTGTGCTCTTGCCGTATTCCGGCGGCTATGTATGCCAGCCCGTTGTTCAGCCCTTCCCATACGCCTTTTGGGTCGACAAATACTATCTTCATATAAATCAGAACCTGTGAAATTAAACTAACACCCGATACTTCTTAAACATAATTCATCAATGCTGTTTTGGTACAAGCGTGGAAATGATATTGCTTAATAAGTTTTGCAAAAGAGTTCTGATAATGAAAATCGCTTTGTGCACTGAAATCATGTATCCCGTGTTCGGGGTAGAGCGGCGTGTTTTCGAGATGGCGAAAAGGCTGCCAAAGCACGGGTATGAGGTGGACCTGTACACGTCAACACCGCCTTCAGACATGGAAGGCTCGGGGCTGAATGTTATTCAGGTATCAGATTCCACGATAAAGAACCCACCTAAAAGAAACTATTTCAACTGTGTTGCATTTTGGTTAAATCTTTTTCGGAAGCTATCGGCAAGCAAGTGTGATATAATAGACGCTAACGGCCATATGTCGCTTTTGCCGTGCTCTTTAGCCGCGAAGATGAGAAACCGTGCATCTATAGCAACAATACACGACATGTACATAGGTGAGTGGCGTGGTATGTACAGCGGGATCATGGCGCTGCCCGGCGCGCCGTTCGAATTTTTCTCGGCGAAGATGCATTTCGATAAGTTCCTGTGCGTAAACACAACGCTTAGGAGAAAACTCATAAGTATAGCCGGCATAGATGCCGGCGCCATAAGGGTTCTTCAGAGCGGTATAGATACGAGATTCATCGACAAAATAAAGTCTGGAAGAAAGAAGCAGCGCATACTTTTTGTCAACCGTCTTGCCCCGCAGAAAAGCGCCGACACACTGATAAGGGCTTACGCCCGCCTCGATAAGGAGACACGTGATGAGTATGAACTGTGCGTAGTCGGTAAGGGCAGGGAACGTGAAAATCTCGAAGCGTTGGCGAAATCCCTTGGTGTTGGTGTGAATTTCACGGGTTTTGTTAA
>Ga0209541_10013046_pt1 | contig 12758 bp, 12 predicted proteins | sample RifCSPlowO2_01_FD_184027 | JGI IMG/M metagenome (GOLD analysis project Ga0209541, IMG submission 184027) | Groundwater microbial communities from Rifle, Colorado - Rifle CSP2_plank lowO2_0.1 (SPAdes) (version 2) | ecosystem: Environmental > Aquatic > Deep subsurface > Groundwater | place...
CACACTGCAGGAGGAATGTTTAAACAATCTGCCAGTTGATGTTAAGCTGATGAAAAGAGCCATCCCCAAATACCTGACCTATTACAATACCCAGCGATTGCATCTTGGACTAAACCTGAAAACCCCGCTTTCAATGATTCAATAACGTTTCCAAGCTATTGGCTAGAATTCGTCTGCTAGAATGAAAATATGGATGAGGTCAGGATTAAAATTCACGGGCAGGTGCATGGGGTTGGTTTTCGCTATTATACAACCCTTCAAGCCCGCGACCTTAATCTTACGGGGTATGCGCGAAATTTGCCGGATGAATCTGTGGAAATCGTGGCGCAGGGGACAAAGGAGAATTTGGAGCAGTTGGTTGATTGGGCAAAGACCGGGCCGCGGCATTCCAGAATTGAGAAAGTCGTCGCGCAATTCTCCAACTCAGAAACAAAATATACGGATTTCCAGATTCTGTGATCCAAAATCAACGGCTCAACGCGTTGAGCCGTTCAGAAAACCGCCCCTCGACTTACGCTCGGGGCGGGTTTTACTTTGACGATTGAATAGTGACCCCAGTAGCACTTAACGATTTGACCGAAGTCAAACTTATAAAAACTACTCGGGCTTGTACCATAACCATTCTGTTTGCTTGAGGACGGCTACGGGGCAAGTAGGAATTTTTACGCGCCTGCCCTTCCGAAGTTCACGAAGTGAACGAAGGAGGGTTTTTTGATGCTGTTTCCGAACTAGCGTCGCTGCCCAGAAACAACATATCGACACTTTTCATTTACCCGAAGGCAAGTGAAAAGTTATTTAATCTCCTTAGAAAGGAGGTGTGTCGGATTCCTCTATCAGCTATTTTCCAGTCTTTCTACGATAGTATTACTTTTAAGAACTTTCCGTAGGAGTATTATACTCCTTCAAAATACAAAATCACTACTCTTCGAATATCTTTGGACTCCTTGGATTATTACCCTCAACCCTATCAATCATGAATTTTACTGCTTCATTCATATTGGCTGACTTTATTTTTATGGCCGGATGTCTGTTTTTGAATACTCTAAATACTTCATCAGAAAATGCTTGTCCAACCATTGGCACTTTCTCGAAATCCAAAATGATGGATTTAAACTTTTCCAAACCGGCCAAGATTCTCCGAGCCTGTGATCGAGAGACATATACGCCCCCGATTGTGTAAAGTTTTACTTTAATTTCAGTTTTATCAAAACCACTTCCGCTATCTACTTTGCTAGTGTATTGCTTAAATACATCGTTTAAATGCCTAGCAGAATCAGTTGAAATAATAAAACTTACTTTAGTGCCGCGTTTGTCTGCCTTTACTTTGTTAAAAAAAACATCGTTGATGTTATTATCAACAACCAATTGGTATCCGTAACTTTCTAACTCGTATTGATCCGCTGCTTTTGAAGTAAAGAATATACCTTCCCCGGAATGAGATTTTGGCTGGGTGGTAGTTTTTCCTTTCAATAGGTCCTGCATGGCCTCGAGCTCTGATTTAAGCCCTCTATCTTTCATCACATTTCGGAATACACCTATACCATAATCATTTACATAAAATCGCAGTTTCTTATTTTCCAAAACAACCTCAACCTCTATCTTATCTGATTTTGAGTGCTCAATGGCATTATTTAGCATTTCGGAAAAAGCATAAGTGAAAATGCTTCTGACATTTTCAGGTAGTTTCAACAACAATGGAAGATTATTCTCAATCTCCTCTAAAACTTCGTGCTCTTCCAGGCCTTTATTTTTCAAACTCTTTTTTATCCTCGTAGGCAAAATCTCAAGGTGTGACGAGGCATAATCCGGTAAAGTATAAAATGCTTTATTGGTTGAGCCTAGCTTTACAAGTTTTCCATCCTTTATCAGTTCTCTCAATATAGCTGACACGTGTTGTCTAGAGACATTAAAAACGCCTACCAAATCTTTGGTCTTGATCTGGCCTTTTTCCTTGGCTATTTTTAGTATCTCTTCTTTATTAACCATATATTTTAATTGTAAAGTAATTCATTTCAATTGTCAAGTGGTTGTCAAGTGAATGATTTTAATTGTCTGATGATTGTAAACCTATAGAAAATAGTTTTTGCTAAGAAATCTTACATTGCTTACTATTTTGCTCTCCCCCGCAATCTCTTCACTTCTCCCACTTCGAGCATGATCTGCGGGCCATTGTGAACTTTGATCGCGGCCACAAATTCCCTAACCTCCTCATTGGAGAGATGGATCACCTCGCGCCTTTGGGGTCTCGGCGGCCGGATTTCCTTGTGATCTAGGACATTGAGATTCATGGCCTCCCGGCAGAAGCGCAAAAAACTTTTCATGGCGAAAATCCTAGACGCTATGTGAGACCGCCCGGAGCCGCGTATGGTCATTTTTTGCTTGAGCTCGGTGAGGTGGCCGGGGGTGAGCGCCTCAACCTCCAGATCGCCAATGTCTCTGATCACCCATCCTAAGGATGCCTGGTATTTATTGACCGTGGCAGGGGAGAGGCATAGCTCGTATTGAGCATATTTAAGGAAGCTCGGGACCAGATTGCTGATCCTCGGCTGAAGGTTTTTCCCCTCGGCCCTGGGAAAAACTCCTTCAATTGCTGTTGATTCTAAGGATTTTTTACTGAACATAAAAACCCCTTTCTCTATGGTAGAAATCGGGGTTTTCAGTGGTCTCTTTGACCCTTGAATAGTGATAGGTAGTGCCCATTTTATCGGGCTTTACGCGTTTTCCGTTTCCGATCCAGCGTTGTGGACCAGAAACGATCGACTCTCTCCATCCGAAGATGGAAAGTTGTTTAATCTCCTTAGAAAGGAGGTGATCCATCGACAGCTTCCGCTACCGATGCCTTGTTACGCACTGTTTTATCCCTTATTACTAAGGGTGTCGGACTATATCTTCATCCTAGTTTCCCAGGAGCCAACGTGTAGTCTCTACAGGGTTAAGGCAACTTGTATGCCATACATTCTACAATATATGGTTTAACAAGTGTTTTGAAATTGGAATAACTTTTCTTCAAGACATACAATCTTGCGCCCTTGGAATCAGAATTGATTGTTGTTTTAACATTGAATCTCAAAAGCTGTTTTTGCAGCATCTCAATGCTTACGGGAGAAAAGTTATGTACAGAGATATCTATCGTATCCCTGTGTTTGGTACCATCATCCATGAACCAAACTGCGATCATCAGAGGAGTTAATTCTAACCCCGCAATTATTTGTTTAGCAGGCTGATACCAAATTTGTCTCAATAAAGTTATTTCTGGATGCCCAATTGTGCCAAATCTGTAGGAAGAATGTGCCGCGATATATTGAATTTCCGAAATACAAATTCTTTTCAATAAATTGTATTTCCATTCAACATATTCTTTATGCTTCGAATTGTGTTCGATTCGCAAGCGGTAATTCTTTCCTGATTTGGATAGGGTTCCATCACCAAGCAAACAAGCAATTATCATCTCTTTTTCCGCAGATGTTAACTGAGACTGTTTGATTTGGTTTGATAGCTTTGTTTGAGGCACGCCGATTTCTTAGCCTAACTTCCCTCGGTATTGCCCTAGGCGTTACCCTAGGAGTTTACCGATATAGTTAGATTTTACTATGCAATTGCTCGCATAGGAAGCCGTAATTGACTTCACCCCAGTCATGGGTCTTACCTTGAACTCGTCAGACGAGCCTTCGGGTACTACTCACTTCCATGGTGTGACGGGCGGTGTGTACAAAATCCGAGAACGTATTCACCGTGGCGAGGCTGATCCACGGTTACTAGCGATTCCGACTTCATGAGGGCGAGTTGCAGCCCTCAATCCGAACTGGGGGGTGATTTGTTAGGATTTGCTCCGTCTTGCGACTTGGCGTCCCTTTGTTGCACCCCATTGTAGCACGTGTGTAGCCCTAGACGTAAGAGACACGCTGATTTGACGTCATCCCCACCTTCCTCCAGGTTAAACCCTGGCAGTCTCTCATGAAAAAACAACATGAGACAAGGGTTGCGCTCGTTCTGCCACTTAAGGCAACATCTCACGACACGAGCTGACGACAACCGTGCATCACCTGTTGCACACCCTCGAAGGCTACACCATTTCTGATGTATGCAGTGCAATGTCAAGTCTAGGTAAGGTTCCTCGCTTATCGTCGAATTAAACCACATGCTCCACCGCTTGTGCGGATCCCCGTCAATTCCTTTGAGTTTTAGCCTTGCGACCGTACTCCCCAGGCGGATGACTTAATGCGTTAGCTTCGGCACGAAAAAGGGTCGATACTTCCTCATGCCTAGTCATCATCGTTTACAGCGTGGACTACTGGGGTATCTAATCCCATTCGCTACCCACGCTTTCGTCCTAGCAGCGTCAGGTGGCACCCAGTGCTCTGCCTTCGCTATCGGTGTTCCGAACGATATCAACGCATTTCACTGCTACACCGTTCGTTCCAAGCACCTCTTTGCCCCTCTAGTTTTGCAGTATACGCGGCGAGTCAAGGGTTGAGCCCTTGGATTTTACCACGCACTAACAAAACCGCCGATCGGCACGCTTTACGCCCAATAAATCCGGATAACGCTCGAGGTCTCTGTATTACCGCTGCTGCTGGCCGGGTAGTAGAAGTTCGACATGCGCCAAAGGCGCAAATGTTAAAAATTGAATATATTGTAAAGCCATGCCGTTGTAGCAAACTGACTAAATATTTTCTGTTGAATATTAGTCGAACTTTCACTACCCGGCTGGCACATCTTTTCTTCTACTGGTATCCCTATGTCACCATAGAGCGTGGACTATATTATCATCCTTCGTAGCTTTATGCGTAGAAGGAGTCTCGCGTGTAGTCTCTGAGGACTCGCCCTGAAATAATCAGGGATTGCCTGCTGATTGTCTTGCAACCCATATGACCAGCGGTGATCTTTTTTGGGCTGGATGAAAATTGTTACTTTTATTCTGTCATTCCCGCGAAGGCGGGAATCCAGAACTGGATCCCCGATCAAGTCGGGAATGACAAATAAATAAGTATTCCACCATTAGCAAGGGTTTCCAGCATATAGCGAGATTTTCTTTGAATGTGTTACCACAATCACTCTGCACCACCCGCTAAAGGGTTTACAGAGTTAGCAACCTCTTATTCATGAGGTACCGTCAAAGTTCGTCCCTCATAAAAGCGGTTTACAACCCGAAGGCCTTCATCCCGCACGCGGCGTCGCTGCGTCAGGGTTTCCCCCATTGCGCAATATTCCCTACTGCTGCCTCCCGTAGGAGTTGGGCCCGTATCCCAGTGCCCATGTGGCTGGTCATCCTCTCAGACCAGCTACCCGTCATAGCCTTGGTAGGCTTTTACCCTACCAACTAGCTGATAGGACGCAGGCCTCGTTCCATCCGGTAATTCTTGCGAATACCATTTAATCTTGCGATTGTTATCGGGAATTAGCCCCGCTTTCGCGGGGTTATGCCCGTGATGGAAGAAGTACCTACGCGTTACTCACCCGTTCGCCACGCCCCTTGCGGAGCGTTCGACTTGCATGTATAAGGCACGCCGCCAGCGTTCATCCTGAGCCAGGATCAAACTCTCATTGAAATGAAAGCTTCAAACCAGTGTTAATCTCGATTGGCGAGACTAACGTAGCAGGATCTCCGCCGAAGGCGGATCCGCCTCTGGCGGAAAACTCTCATTAAAGCTCATTATGAGCTGGTTTTTAATAGATATTTTTAATGGCCATCTATCAGGGCCATTCAATTTCAAAGAATTGACCCAGTAGTAGAACCTGGTGGTTCACTACCGGGCACGCGCGTAAAATTTACCTATCACTATTCAATTGCCAAAGAACTCCTTAAAATTCAGCTTTCCCAACAAAAAACACGCTTCCAAATGCGTGCCATATCCCTCTGAACACACTTTATTTAGAAAATGCTTGCCGTTGTTGTCTCCTTGTGAAAAAGCTTAATAATTAAGGGTATTTAAATTATAACCGGAACGGTTAAAGCTTGTCAAGCTATTTTTTTTTCTCCCCGTCAATGTCTTCAATGAGACTGTTCATCACCCACAAAGCAAAAACATAGACCACAATCGGTAGCATATCCAGCAGACTGAAATAGACAGGAGAGACAATCGTGTCAATGTGGGTGAGGATGCGCAGAATCTGCCGCAGAACCAGCAGGCCGGAGATCACAGTCAGAATTTTAAAGAATTTATTAAGCCTTTTTTCGACCCGCCAGACAATTCTTAGGGCCAGTATGAGGGTGATAAACGCGGCGATCAGGCCAGCGAAATCCCAAATTAGAAGCGTATTCACTGACACGTTTTTTAGAATTTATGAATCAGACCTTTGGCCAGGAGATCCTGTTCGGTGATTTGATGGATGATCCGGGATAAGGATTGCACCTGCTTAAGTTCATAATAAGCGATCAGGCCAAAAGCCGTCAACAGCAAACTCAAGACTTGAAAGATCAGAGTGAGATTGAGAGCTCTGCCGCTGGTCAAAGTCAGAACCGGCGGTCCGTTGATTTCAAAATCGATGGTGGAGAAAGCCGCCAGCCGCCCGTCGGGATAAGGCAGATAAATTTCCAAGCCGTATTTGCCCGGCTCCAGCCGGTACCCCGTCCGGAACAATCTGGCAAAAGTTTGGCTTGGTTGGGAGACGACCAGGGTTTCTTTTTGTTCCAGGACGATCTCATCTTGCTCGTTTTTGATTTTGTAAAGAAGGGTTATTTTTTGCGCTTCGGACTCCGGGAAGGGATTGACTATATCTATCTGAACCAGAAGATCCTGCCCGGGGTTGATGGTTTGGTAAGTATTCGGAATTGAGGCGGAAACATCATATTCCAATTTATCCTGCTCGTAAAATGACGGAGGCGGGGGCAAGGGTGGGGCCGGGGCAGGCGGGGTAACGGCTTCACTGCCCGCTACCCGAAACTGCAGAATCGTCCGGCCAAGTTCAATTTCCGACTGGGGGTCAAACATCGTGACGTAGAGAATATGCCAGCCTTCTTCCAGCGGCTCGGGCGCGGTAAATTCCCAAGAGCCGGTTTCGTCGGTCTGAATCGTCGCGGTGAGGGCGCTTTCCGGTTCGGAATGAAGCTCCAGGATAAGCACGGCAAACGGCAGGTCAATATTGCCCCGGAAAGCCGGTTGGTTGTGGCGGATGACCGGGATTTTGGTCTGGGGGGCTTTGTCAGTGGCGATTCCTGATGGGTGTTCTTTGCCCTGTTCATCCAGCAAAGCCACGCGGAAACTTCTTAGCGGGGTCGGTGATTTTTTTTCCGGCTTTTTTAAAATCGGGCTGGGAAAGACCGTCGAGCTGCTGCCGCCACCGCTTGTACTTGGCGACTCCACCGGCGCGGCGCCGGTCTCGGTGATTTCCAGAGTAAACAGGGTTTGCTGGGAAGCGCCTATGGAGGTTTTAAGATAGAGCGTGCCCAGGAGCGAAAAAGACACGAGAGAGAGAATCGCGGAGACGACTAAAAAAGTCCGATGGAATTTGTGTTTGCGGTGGAAGAGATGAAGATGGGGATGAGACGGCGCGATTTTCATATGATATAATTATAACATGGCTCAAGAGACTAGGACAATTTCTTTTTTGCTCCGCTTTGTCAAAGCCGGAGTTTTTATTATTCTCCTCCTGCCCCTTTTAATTTATGAGCAGTCTTTATTTCCTTTTATTTTTCCCCGCACGATTGTCTTTCGCCTGATCGTGGAGCTTATGTTTGGCGCCTATTTAGTCCTGTGGTTTTCCGCGCCGGTTTATCGCGTTCGAAAATCAACACTCATTTGGTTACTTTCCGGTTTCATTTTGGTTTTGGTTGCAACTTCAATCTTCGGCGTTGACCCCTACCACAGTTTTTTCAGTTCCATTGAGCGGAGCGAGGGCCTTCTGACCCTGCTGCACCTGCTGGCTTTTTTCTTTATCTCTTTAGGAGTTTTTAAAACGAGGCGGGAGTGGCTGCAGCTTTTCAATGTCGCCCTGCTGGCTTTCTGGTTGCAGACGATTTATTCCTTAGGGCAAATGTTTGACTGGGCGTTTGTGCTCAAGACCACGGGTGAGCGCGTAAGCGGCACTCTGGGCAACCCCAGTTTTTTTGCCAGTTATCTGGTATTCGTGATTTTTCTGGCGGCTTATCTTTTGAGCCAGTATCGTTCGCGCTGGGTAAAAGGATATTATTTAAGCATTATTGTCTCGGCTTCCATCCTGTTGTGGCTGACGCAGAACCGTGGCGCGCTTATGGGTTTGCTTTCAGGCTGGCTCATTTTTGCGCTGGTTATGGTTTTTCGGCGGCAGGTTTCTGTGCGGATCAAAGCCGGTTTTTTCATCGTCCTGGCCATGCTGGCGATGTTGGGCGCGTTTGTGTGGGTTAATAAAGACGCCCCGTGGGCGCACTCCTTTCCCACGCTGTATCGCCTCACCCACACCTCGGCTGCTGACACCACCGTGCGAAATCGTTTGATCGTCTGGGGCGCGGGCTATCAGGCTTTTTTGCAGCGGCCGTTTTCCGGCTGGGGCTGGGAAAATTTCAACGCGGCATTCAACGAGCATTTTGATCCGGCCATCACGCGCGACATCGGCTCCCGGCCCTGGTATGACCGCGCGCATAATACGCTGGTTGAGATTGCGGTTGGAGCCGGGATTTTTGGGCTCCTCATCTATTTGGCAATTTTTGCGTGGCTTGTGAAACTGCTTTGGCCTCGGACGAAAGGCGGCAAAATCGCAGCGGGCAAGCTCGTTCTTTTAAGCCTCGTGCTGGCCTACTTTGTCCAGAATCTGTTTGTGTTTGACACTCTCAATACTTATCTGATGTTTTTTTCCCTGCTGGCTTTCGTGGAATGGCAAAGACGCGAAGATTTGTCCGGCGGCAACGGACAATTAACAAGACCCATTAATCCATTGGTAGCCAAGCTCGCCATTCCGGCCGCGGTGCTGCTGTTGCTCCCAGCGGTTTATTTTTTCAACCTGCGGCCCGCGCTTTCCAATCATTACGCGGTGCAGGCTTTGGTTTTTCAAAAAGCCGATCCGTCCAAGAGCAAGGAATATTTCGCGCGCGTTTTTGAGTACTCGCCCCCCGGTGATTATGAACTGCGTTTCATGCTGCTTCAGCACGCGCGGGAAAGCTTGGGCAAAAACGGGTTAAACGAGCAAACAGCGCCATTGGTCGAACTCGCCGTTGCCGAGGCAAAAAAGAGCATCAAAGCCGCCCCGCAATTCGTGCCAAACTTTTTGCTTTTGGGCGAGCTTTATTTATTCCTTGCTTCCTCCAACAACGAGGCCTTGTCCGAGGCCGAAGAAATTGCGCTTCAGGCCCTTCAGGAAGCGCCGCGGCGGTATCAGACTTATCACTTTTTGGGCCGAGTCAAAATGTCGCAGGGAAAGTTTGCGGAAGGCATTGAATATTTCCGGCAAGCCGTCGCCCTCAATGACAAATTTGCCGAGGCGCGCTGGAATCTGGCCGTGGCTTATATCTTAAGTGGCCAGGCAGAGCTGGCCCAAACGGAACTTAACCGCACGTTTGAGCTCGGCTTTAATATCTATGATCCGGACAATATCGATAAATTGCTTCAGGCCTATCGCGATTCGCGCGACCTTCAGGCGACCATCAATTTCCTGAAAGATTTGGTCGTCAAGTTCCCGGACAATAAAAACTACCAACAGGAGCTGGCAGAGTTGCAAAAATTATTGGAACAAGTCTTAGAAGCCGCCGGGCGCTAGCCGCTTATTGCAGAGTGAAAATAATCGTGGTGGTATAGACGGCCGAGGTGGGATTGGCCGGGATAAACTGGCCCAGAGCCGTGTCCGTGAGCCAGTAAGTGCCGTGGCCATTGCTATTGGAGGCGGTGATGTAATCAATCGCTGTAACCCCGGAAGCGAAACAGTCGAGCGCGCCCTTGGTGACATTAGTTAAGGAGCCGACTTCAGCGTAGAGAGCGCCAACTGACGGATCAGGACACATTTTCCCGAGGTTGTCATCCTTTCCCCCGCCGTCGCAGTCCATCTGTTTGAGCTCGGTGTCGGTTTTCCAGTCATTGCAGGATAAATTTAGCGTCCAGCCGGGCGTGGTGGCGCGGTCATCTTGGACCTTGAGCGCGCCAGCTATTGCGATGGTTGAGCTCTGACTTGAGAATTGCACGATGAGCGATGAGTCGAAACTATAGGAGGAGGACGCGTAGACGTCGAACGCGCCGGTAACCGCGGCGTCCACGACAAAAGTGCCGGAAGTTGACGCGGAACAGTTAGCGTCGTCGTCGCACACAAACGCATAATAATTTTGCGTCCCGACGTCGGGGTTGGTCGTGGTGTAGGAGACCGCTTCGGGATCGGTAGTGGTAAAAGCGGTGGAAGTTGCCCAGAAGCCGCCCCCGCAGTTCTGGCTGGTCAAAGAATCGGTTTTGCAAATTTTGGCTTTGACCTGCTCGCCGCTGTCCGCGTCATTCCAATCCACTGAAAAAGTAATATCATTGCCTTCGGTGACCGGATCCGGAGAGTCGCTGGCCGAGGTGATCGTTGGCACGGCTGTGTAAGTGACCGTGACGCGCACATGGTCAATGTTGACGGTGACATCAGCGCCTCCGGCCGTAAAGCAAAACCGCACGCCGAAGCCGCTGTTCTCGATTTCCGCCTCGGTCCAGGTCCCGGTCGGGTACCAGTCGTCAGTGGTCCCTCCAAAGGATTGATAAGTGCCGACCGGATCCGAGGTCGGCAGACTGCCGGTCGCTTTATTGTCCCCGCGGTTGCTTCCCGGCGCGGTGAACAGGCTCACAGTCTGGTAAGCCGCCGTGTCGCCGGAGGTTCCGACAAAGCCCAACACTTCCACGGTGATACCAACAATCGCCGAGCTGGTGATGGCAAAACCAAAATTGGATAATCTTAATTCATCAGTAACATTTCCGTTGTCAAGGGCATTGCCGCTGATCGAGGTATAGGTGGTGTCGTTATCATTGGCGCCTCCCGTGCTCCAGTTGGAATTGTCATTACACCCGCCCCCGACCCCTGCCTCGGCTTCAGTTCCGGGATTGTTCGGCCCGGCCGTGGCGGCCATCGCGGTTTGGGTTCTAAGCAGAGAGTTTTGCGGCAGCCAGAATTGCGGCCAACCGGAAAAAAGCCAAGAGAACACGAGCAGAAAGACCAGAGAAACTTTTAGAAATTTGCGGAAATTCATTTCAAGACCTTGACATAAAATATGGGCCTGCTATAATGAAAATAATCACGCCCCCCGGGAAACCGGGGGGACGATTTTTATATGTCCAATAAATTCTTTAATTGCGCCTTAAACAATCCTCTTTTTATGTCCCAAACTTCCCTGCCAAGATGACCGGAGGTATAAATGACGATCACCTGTTTTCCAAGCTCAATCAACATTCTATATAGGGGCGCATAATCCCCATCGCCAGTAAAGAAAATAAAACTTTCCCCGTCTTCTTTTAGCAGTTTGTGTACATCTATGCATACTTCCATATCAAAATCGCATTTCCGAAGATAAATTTTTTTTCTGTCTATTTCTCCCGCAAGAATATACTTAACCGGTTTGGTTGTAACTTTATAACCTATTCCCGCGGCGCGTTTTAGAAAATTAACTGATTTTTCGTTCGTGTCCGTGCCGAAATAGAATCTGATATTTTTTGTTTCTTTATATCCGGATAAATACGAAAAAAGTTTTTCAAGAGAGATGGCTTTTTTAAGGGTTTTTTCCCAGCCGTGAACATTTGCCCAATCAATATAAACTTCCGCCCTGCCCCGGATAACTAGTCGCTTAAATTTTACATCATAATTTTGCATTATTTTTTACGTAATTTAGGTTTTACCGCAACAAAATCCATTTTTATCTTGTTCTTTTTATTACATTTCTTGCAGATAAAATCACTACTGAATTCGAAAGTATAAGGTAAGCCCAAAAAACCGTAGTCCGCCGCTTCTTTTTCAAAATTATTATCCGCGTCGCAATAAGCGCATTTTAGAGTTTTGATAAAATAAGTATCGCCCATAATTTTTAGTAAATTGAAATTTCTATGGATTGGGTTTCTGTTTCTGCGGGCAAAGCCTCCAAAATTTCTTGCGGGACGTGAAGCGGCGTTTGTGATTTGTCAAACTCGGCGGCGGTAATTGCGCCGTCAATCGCTACACTGATATTTACCCCTTCACTTCGCCCGTTAATCTGCGAGGTTGTTTCATTGAGCAGGTCGGGCAGGGCAGAGGTTATAGATTGCGGGCTGACCGGAAATACTTCATATTGAGGGGCCGAAGCAATGTTTAATGAAAGCAAAATCTGCGTTTCACCGGCTTGCGCGCCCGAAGGCAGGAGCAATATCAGTATTATAAAGCAGAAAATAAACACCTTACAAATTTGCATAAAGACAAAAAGCTATAATGCTAAATGTTTGTTTTGGTGTTTACCCAGCACCATTTAATGGTGCTGGGTTTATTTTGGTTTTGGTTTTTTAAAATTTGGCGGAACCAGAATGGTCTGGCCTTCTTTGACTAGCGGTTTTTTCAGTTGGTTGACCCGGGCCAGCCGCCGCCAGCCGATGCCTGCCTCTTCGGCCAGCGCCACCAGCTGATCATCTTTTCTGACGACATACTTTTGCCAGTTACTGATATTATAATAGCGCTTTTTGACAAGAATGGTTAGCACGATCAGCAGCGCCATCACCCCTCCCACCACTGCCAGTTCCACCCACGGAATGACCCAAACGACAATCTGGGGGGTAAGGAGGGTTTTTTTCTGCCCCGCGTCGTCATAGGTCAGCACTGCCTGAAAGGTAAATCGGCCGAATTCCGGTTCATCCCACTCCCAGCGGGTGGTA
>Ga0209541_10013047_pt1 | contig 12757 bp, 11 predicted proteins | sample RifCSPlowO2_01_FD_184027 | JGI IMG/M metagenome (GOLD analysis project Ga0209541, IMG submission 184027) | Groundwater microbial communities from Rifle, Colorado - Rifle CSP2_plank lowO2_0.1 (SPAdes) (version 2) | ecosystem: Environmental > Aquatic > Deep subsurface > Groundwater | place...
TGGCAGCAATTTAAGAACCAAAGATGTATAAAAATTGTAGATAAAATTATAATCGCTCATCGCAACTTCCTTTTATACATATTTTTCTACAACTTCCTCAACTGGAATAACATGGGTGGTTGGCGACAATTTATCCCTAAAGCTATCAAGCTTTTTCAATGCCTCATTGTATTTTGATTCGCTCCTTAAATATTCCAAAACATGAGAAGCCACATGATGAGGTTTAACCTCGTGCTGTACAAACTCAGGAAAACAAGACTCTCCCAAAATGAGATTAACCATTCCAATATTTTTTATATCGCTCATAAGAAGTTTCCCAAGATAATAACTTATGGGAGAAAGCTTATAGAGAATAACCATGGGAATTTTTAATAAAGCCAATTCAACCGTTAGAGTACCTGAACAGGCTAGTGCAAAATCAATATCTTTTAACTGTGAAATGCTTTCTTTAACGATGACTTTTATGGGTAAGTTTGTTTGCGTAACCGGAGCATAATAAACTTCATCTATATGGGATAATTTAAATAAATAAAACTCTGCGGCAACGACTTTACTTATTTCAGAAGCCGTCTCTATCATGGGTGGAAGAAGTCGCTTAATTTCATTTTCACGGCTTCCCGGGAAAATTCCAATCCGGATCCTGTTCTTGGGAAAGGTTCGATTATAAGTTACACTTTGAGTTAAACGAACCAGAGGATGACCTACATATGTGGCATAAGCGCCCCGCTGTTCATACCAACGAGCCTCAAAGGGAAAAATAACAAGCATCTCGCGAACATATTTCTTTATTTTTTTAATCCTTCCTTTTCTCCAAGCCCAAAGCTGTGGGCTCACATAATAAATAATAGGAATCTTTTTTCGTTTAAGATGCTTTAAAAGTAAAAAATTAAAATCTGGAAAATCTATAAGAACAGCTGCATCAATGGGCACACTCCTCATCAAGCTCTTAATAAACTGAAAGGCTCTGAAAATATGATGGATGCGTTTAAATACCTCTGTACCACCTGTTACGGACACAGTTTTATAAGATATAAACTGGTGGGGTTTAAGTTTTGCCATGTTCTCCCCCCCCATGCCCACAAAATTTAAATTGTGAAACTTATTTTTTAACTTAAGTAAAAGCTCGGCACCATAAAGATCCCCCGAGGCCTCTCCGGCAACAATTAAAATTGTTTTAGAGGATTTCACCTAGACTCCACGTGAAAGAATTGGGGGGTGATATTTTTTCTGAATGCGACTTAATTTTTTATCAATTGCATCTTTTATCTGACGGGCCAAGGACAGAGAAGCAATGGCGTCATCTATTGATACTTCTGGTGTATTTCTTGTTGTAATACAATGTAGAAAAGATTTAATTTCAAATTCCAAAGCATCACCTGGAGAACTCTCAATTTCTTCATAAGAAAGCTGTTTTTCTTGGTTCATTTGAGAAATACTTACTTTATTACTTGCCGTATCAAGAGAAATATATCCACCTTCCTGGAAGAATCGAATTTTTCTCATTTCTTTTAAAGAAACACGGCTGGCAACAAGATTAGCAACAGCTTCATTTTCAAAATAGAGACGAGCATTAGCAAGATCCACCTTATCAGTTAAAAGTGGCACACCCAGGGCCTCAACTTTTTTCACTTTCGATTTTACAAGGCTTAAAACAATATCCAAATCATGAATCATCAGATCCAAAACAACATCAACATCATAACTTCTTTCTTTAATAACACCCAAACGATGTGCCTCAATGAACAGGGGATTTTTAAGAATCTCCCTACACTTTTTAAAAGTGGGATTAAACCGCTCAAGATGCCCCACTTGTATGATGCATTCATTTTTTTTTGCTATTTTTTTTAAGTGAATAGAAAGCTCAACGGTTTCTGTGGCAGGTTTTTCTATCAAAATATCAAGACCAAACTGAAGGCATTTTTTTGCAATTTCAAAATGGGTTACGGTTGGAGTGGCAATAATGGCCGCATCAACTTTTTTTAAAAGGGGTTCATAGTTTTCATAGATTTGAAGCTGATATTTTTTTTGGAGTTCTTCTCTTCTTTCCTTGTTTGATTCAACTGTAAAAAGTTCAACATCTGGAAGTAAAAGCAGCTTCTTAAGATGATGCTCCCCCATATGACCTAATCCTATTAGTAGTACTGAAATTCTATTTTTCATTTTTTCTCAAAAAACCTAGGGATACCCTTTTTAGAATTCTTTATAAATGAAACCAATTTATGGACAAAAAGATTACGATTCGTATCTATTTGAGCTATCGATGTATGAATGGTGGTATCACTACCAACAATAAAATTGTAAGTTTCTCTTAGCGCTAAAATATCCTTCTGATGCAACTTCAAGTTTTCTAACAAATACTCCTCCGCAATCTCTTTAATAGGTGCGTTCCGTCCTCCACACTTTACAAATGGGGGAATATCACGATCAAATGCTGTCATATTATCTAAGTAAGCTCCCTCTCCCACCGTTGTAAACTGACTTCCTGTAGACATATACCCCATATAGGAATGATCTTGCATCATAACATGACCAGCCAAAACAGAGGTATAAAGCAGTGTAACATAATTTCCAATAATACAATTATGAGCAATGTGTACAAAATCTCCAAAAAAACCATTGTTTCCAATAGAAGTATTTGGATACCCGACAATACCTTGGTTTATAGTCACATGGGAAGACAAACTATTTTTGTTACCAATCTGGAGTGGCTGTTCTACATGAAAATCTTTTAAATGTTGTGCATGAGATCCAATGACAACAAATGAAGAAATAAAATTATCTTCTCCAATTATAACAGGGCCATGAATATTAACATGCGAAGAAATAACCGTATTTCGACCAATTTTTACATCACCGATTATACGTGAATACGCCCCTATGGATACATTTTTTTCTACTATAACGCTCTTATCGATAAGAGCAGTGGGATGAATATGTACACTCATGCATTATTAATATTTGTAATAACACCTTTTTCCGAACTCTGGATAAAATCCAGAAGATACGAAACAGCTGTGTCATTTTTACATTCAGGAGGAAGTTTTTTAATATTTTCTTGAAGGGGAGTTTCGACATCAAAAAGATCATGAAAAACTTTTCTCAAAATGTTGATTCTTTCAGTGCTGTAACCCTGTCGCTTAAGACCTACGATATTAACCCCTCTTACTTCAACGTGATCTGTTCCACAGCAAAAAGAAAAAGGAGGCACATCTTTATCAATTCTAGAAAAACCTCCGACGTAACACGAAGTACCTACACGCACAAACTGACCCACACCTACTTTACCTGCAATAAATACTTTATCTTCAATGGTAACATGGCCTGCTATGCCAGAAAAACTAGCGATAATAACATGATTTCCTAGAATAGAATCATGACCAATATGAACAAGTGACATAATAAGATTATTATTTCCAAGAACTGTTTTATTTCCCCCACCACGAGTCCCACGATGGATGTTTGTGGACTCGCGAATAGTATTATTATCACCTATAATAAGCTCTGATTTTTCCCCCTGAAATTTAAGATCCTGAGGTTCCTGGCCTAAACAAGCAAAAGAAAAAATTCTATTGTTTTTTCCAATCCGAGTTGGTCCTTCTATAACGATATGCGAGAGAAGCTCTGTTCCTTCATCTATAGAAACGTCAGCCCCTATAATACAATAGGGACCTACTTTTACATTTTTACCAATCTTTGCTTTGGCATGAATAATGGCTGTCGAATGAATCATAAAAACCTATTTAACATTTTTTTGTAACATACAAGAAATACGCCCCGTCGCAGCTACAAGGCCATTGACCTCAGCCGTTCCCTGTAATTCAAAAAAACGGTTCATCTTTTGCTTCACTAATTTTGCCTCTAAAAATAAAACATCGCCCGGCGCTACCTTATGACGGAACTTAAAATTGTCAATTTTGGTTAAAACAAGGAGATCTTTTTTAATATCCCAAACCTTGTAATAAGAAAGCATGCAGATACCCAACTGTGCTATGGCTTCAACAACGAGCACACCCGGCATAAGAGGCTCATTAGGAAAATGCCCCTTAAAATAATATTCTTGAGCTTGTACATTTTTGAAACCCCGCACATAACTCCCGCAACGATCCTCCCCCTCTTCTACAAGAACCATCTCGGAAACCCCATCTACAAAAAGAAAGGGATCTTTTTGAGGTAGAAGATTAATAATGTCGGATCTATTTAAATTTACCTTCATTTTTTCTCATTTAATTTCTTCACAACCATACTCGTTAAATCAAGTTTATCATCGGCATAAATAATAAAAGATGCTTTTTTTTCAAAAACAAAACTATATTTTTCAGCTGCAGCTGTGTGTTCAATAATTTTTCGTACCCGCTCAACAAGAGGGGAAAGAAGTTCTTTTTCTCTCTCTTTCATCTCTTCAAAATATTTTTGCCGCATCTGTTGGAGTCTCATGAACTCCATTTGCATGTTTTTTTCTTCTTGCTTTTGTCCTTCAGGGTTTAAGATAGTCTTTTTCTTTTCAAATTCTTCCGCCTTTTTCTTCAAGGCATCTTCTAATTTTTTAAGCTCCTCTTCCTTAACTTTAACCTCTTTATCAAATTGAGTTTTAGCTTTTTTACCCTCTTCAGAAGCAATGAGAATTTGATCTAAATCAACATAGGCAATTTTTTCAGCATAAATAGGCGAAAACAAAAAGAGCACTAGAACTAAAAGAGTTTTTTGCATATATACCTCATCATTTAGAAGGCTGGTGCGATTAAGAATTGAAAAACAGGGCTTAATTCGCCGGCACGTCTGGGCACTGGAAATCCCCATTCTAACCTAAGTGGTCCCATGGGTGAATTCCAACGAAATCCAAACCCCACGTCGGCCCGAAAATCAGCATCTGTAGGATCATCAAATGCCGAGCCATAATCAAAAAACAAAACATTTTTTATTTGTAATTCCTTCAAGAGAGGTATCTCCAATTCTGCATTAAAGATAACTTCATTTCGTCCGCCAACAACAATTTGCTCACCATTACTATTTGCCTTTGTTGGTCCTAAACTTAAGGGTCTAAAACCTCTCAAGCTATTAGCCCCACCCAGAATAAATTTTTCGTATGTGGGAATCGCCTCTCCACCATAAGATTGGATGGCACCGGCATTAAGGCGCAATCTCAAAACCGACGACCAAAATGTTGGAAAATACCATCTGGTTCCAACCTCACCCTTAACAAATTTTTTATCTCCACCTAAGCCTGCCACTTCAACACTTAATGAATGCAGAGAACCTTTGGTTGGTGAAACAACATTATCTCTTAAATCATAAGAAAAACTTGGAGTCATACTGCTTGTAATACCATCGTTTTCGCTCGCTAAAATAGCATTTTGGTTTTCTGCCGGAACATTAACTTTCACATCTTCCAACTTATAATGAAGCGAGGCATTGCCAAATTCAAAAAAAGAATGCCCCAAAACAAGCGCACCACCATTTCTCTTTTCTTTAAAATCAAGAGCTTCACGCTCGGTTTTAAAAGCATCAAAACCTGTATTCCATGAGGTATCCAGCAAATAAGGCTCTCTAAAACTCAAATTAAACAATTGGCTCTTGCCACTTAGCTGCGCCATAAGATTAACAACATGTCCTCTTCCAAATAAATTATTTTGTGCAACGGAGGCTTGTAAAAATATGGATGTTGCACCACTATAACCAGCTCCAAAATTAAAGCTTCCTGTATTCTTTTCTTTAACAGTTACTAAAAGATCCAAGGCATTGGGATTTTTAGGATTGGAAGCCTTTTGCACGTCCACCTCACTAAAAAACCCGAGCCTATTCAAACGAGAAATACTTGCTTGAAGCCTCGTCTCATTATAGGGTTCACCCTCTAAAACCTTAAGCTCTCGTCTTAAAACCTTATCTCGTGTCTTAATATTCCCCGAGATGCGAATTTTTCCAAAATGAACCTTCTGACCTTTTTCAAAATTAAAAACAAGATCTACCTTTTTATTTTTTCTTTCAATAGAGGTATTAGGTATAACGTTGGCATAGGCAAAACCCTCATCTTTATACACATTAGTAAGCCTTAATATTTCTTGACGGACAAAATCATGATTATAGGTTGTACCACCCTTGATGATGCTTCCTTCCAAAAGTTGATTTTGGGAAAGCATGAGATCTCCAGAGACACCAACTTTACCAAACTGATAAAGCGGCCCCTCATCAAGACGAATGGTGAGGTAAAGCCATTTTTTGTCGGGTGAAATCTCGACTTGCGGTTCATGAATTTTAATATCAACATACCCGTTCATGAGATAATAATAAGCAAGCCCCTGTTGAACATCTCTTTTAAAAATTTCGTCTTGATAAACCCCGCTTTTTGTTATCCAAGACCACACCCCTTTCTCTTTGGTGTGCATAATGGCTTTGAGTTCATCATCTTTAAAAGCATGATTGCCTATGAAATGAATACTCTTAACACCAACTTTATCTACTTCTGAAATATGGAATGAAACTTCAACATCATTGTTTTTTGATACTTCACTTAACTCATATCGCACATCGGCAAGAAAAAAACCTTTTTCGGAATAGAGATTAAGTATACTACTTTGCGTTTTTTTAACTTGGGATACGTCAAGAAAGCTATGCTTTTTAACCAGATAGATAGCCTCTAAATCCTCCGTATCAATTTCCTTATTACCTTCAATTATTATATTGCGAATTGTTGGTTTTTCTCTGACAACATAGGTAAGAACAAGCCCCTCTGCCGATTCTTTTTTGTAGATGGCAATATCATCAAAATAACCAAGCTTATATAGACGCTTCATATCTTGTCTGACGGCAGAGGCAGAAAAATCTTCTCCCTCGCGCTTGCTCAAAGCATCTAAAATCACGGCTTTTTCTATTTTTTGATTACCCACAACATGAACAGCAGCAATTTTATGTCCCGCTTCTGCATGAAGAAAGACTGGAAGTAACAAAAAAAGAACAATCTTATTGATTTTACTCATAAAACACCAACAAAGTGTAGTTTTATATGCAAATGCCCCCTATGACAAGTCCCCATTTTTTAAGTGCCAGGTTTTATCAGCATAAGAAACCCAATCCGCATCATGAGTTACGTAAATAATGGTTGTTTCCATTTTATGATGCAAATCTTTTAAAAGCTCAAAAATCTTTTTAGCATTCTCTGAATCTAAGTTTCCGGTTGGCTCATCAGCCAAAATGAGTGCAGGCTTTAAAATAAGAGCACGCGCTAGTGCTACTCGCTGGCTTTCTCCTCCAGAAAGCTCACCTGGCTTATGATTTTTCCTTGCACTTAAACCCACATAATCTAAGAGCTCATGAGCTCTTTTTTCTAAATCGCCCTCGCTCTTTCCACCAATAAAAGCAGGCATGAGAACGTTTTCTAAAGCAGTAAATTCCGGCAATAGATGATGAAACTGAAAAACAAAGCCAAGTTTTTCATTTCTGAATTGCGCTAATCTTTCATCAGATTTTTTAAAAAGTGGAATACCTTCAAACAAAACCTCACCATGGGTTGGTTTATCAAGACTACCTAAGATATGCAGGAGTGTGCTTTTTCCGCTACCTGAAGCACCTTGAATACAAATAAATTCCTTTTTATTGACAGTAAAACTTACATTCTTAAGGACTAAAAGCTCTTTTCCACTCATATAAAAAGATTTCCCTATATTTCTTGCTTCTAATAGATTAGGCATAATTGATTCCTCTTTTTCGTTCCTCAAAATAGGAATCAATTATTTTGATAATCATGGTGATAACAAAACCTCCTTTTTACTCATAATGCAATCCTTCAACGGGATTCATTTTGGATATCTTCACAGCTGGAATATAAATCGATACAAAACACAATACAAAACAAAAAACACTGATTGCTGCAATGAAAGGTATGTTTAAGCTCACTGGTAATCTTGAAAGCTGATAAACATCAGCTGGTAACTCAATAAGAGGATATCTTGTAATAATAAAACTTAAAATCCATGCCATTAAAATACCCCCTAAAACACCTGCAATACTCATAAGGCCTCCCATCCATAGAAAAATACGTTTAAGAAGGAGAGGAGTTGTGCCCATGGCTAAAAGAATGGCACACTCTCGCATTTTTCTTCTAGAAATAATCATAAGCATACTCATCACGTTAAAGCCGGCTACCAACACAATAAGTGAGAGGATAATAATCATAAGTCTTCTCTCCAGAACAATAGACTCTAAAAAATTTCTATCAATATCTTTCCATGATTGGGCTTGATAAGAAAATAACAATTTTTCATGTATATCATCAAGAGTGCTTTCAATACTTTCCGGGTTTTTAAGCTTGACGCCAAGAGCAGCAACCTCTTTTTGATTTAAAACTTGTGCAAGCCATTGTCGATTGACATAACAATATTTTAAATCTTGCTCATAGCGACCTACCTGAAAAAATCCTTTTACTTTTATAACTTCAACTAAGTTTTTTCCTTCTTCGGTTGAAAAAACAAATTTCAGTTCATCGTCTATTTTAAGATTTAAAGCTTTTTGTAGTTCTACACCTACAATAATTTCACCTGGCCCAAAATGCTGTACTTTGTCCCCGATTAAAAACCTTTCAAAGGGTACAACCTTTTTAAAACTCTCCCAATCTACGCCATTTAACTGTACCCCCTTGACCTTGCCGTTAAAGGCCAACAAGCCTTGGTAGGAAGAAAACGGTGTCCAAGCTGAAACATTAGTATGTTCACCCAAAACCTCTTCTACAAACTTTAAATTTTTATTCGCTCCACCTTCAAAACGCTTTTCTAAAACAATGTGTGGGTAAGAATCAACAATAATGCTTTTTAACTTCTTTTCAAAACCAAGAAATATAGAATAAACCATGATAAGCGTTGCAACACCAATACAAATTCCAAATATGGTAACAATTCCTAAAGATTTAAAAATGGAATCAGATTTTGATGGTTTTAAAAGTCGATATGCTAATTTTAAGGCAATCATGTCACCAGAAGGGTGTCCCTAATTTCCCATTTTTGGACAGTCCATTTCATCCTTTTTCTCTCTTAAGATGCGGAAAGAATATCACTTCACGAATATTGTGTGAATCAGTTAAAATCATAATCAATCGGTCAATACCAATGCCCTCACCGGCTGTGGGGGGCAATCCGTACTCAAGCGCTCGAATATAATCTTCATCTACCTCTGCCATGCCTTCACGCTTTTCTTTGACCTGGTCGAGAAATCTTTGTTTCTGATCAAGGGGGTCATTCAACTCCGAGAAGGCATTCGCCATTTCTCTCCCACACATATAAAGCTCAAAACGATCAACAAAGCGCGGATCCGTATCATTCCTTCGTGAAAGAGGCGAAACCTCTATGGGGTATTTCGTAACAAAAGTAGGCTGTACTAATTTTTCTTCAACAAAGGCATCAAAAAGATCCATCATAACATCACCCAGTGTTGGTTTGTCTACACTTGGTTTGACACCCTTTGATTTTAAAAACTTTAAAGCCTTGTCGAGATCAGATAAAACCCCTTTTCCCTCCGGAACATACTTCTCAACTGCTTGTTGCACAGTCACACGCTGGAAGGGTGGCTTAAAATTGATGCAGTTTTCTTCATAGGTCAATTCATGTTTACCACAAACACTTTTCACAAGAGAAGAAATAAGCTCTTCTGTAAGGTTCATAAGATCTTCATATGTTGCATAGGCTTGATAAAATTCAAGCATCGTAAATTCTGGGTTGTGTTTTGCCGACAAACCCTCATTTCTAAAATTGCGATTGAGTTCAAAAACTCGCTCACACCCACCTACGACAAGCCTCTTAAGATAGAGCTCTGGGGCAACACGCAAATACAATTTCATGTCCAATGCATTGTGGTGAGTTTCAAAGGGTTTAGCTGTTGCTCCCCCACAAATGGGTTGCATCATCGGAGTCTCAACTTCCATATAATCTCTTTGTAAGAAAAAGTTACGAATAAAACTGATCGCACGAGAGCGTATCTCAAATTTTTTTCTCACCTCTGGATTTACAATAAGATCAACGTAGCGCTGGCGAAAACGCATTTCGACATCTGTTAACCCATGAAATTTTTCTGGCAAAGGAAGAAGTGATTTAACAAGAATTTTAAAAGAGACCACTTTAAGGGTAAGTTCTCCGGTTTTGGTTTTAAAGAGATTCCCTTTAACTCCAACAATATCCCCCGTATCTAGGAGTTGAAACTCTTGGAGATCGTCGGCTCCAAGAAATTGGCGCCCTATATAAACTTGCAATTTTCCGCTTCGATCTTGCAGACTCAAAAAAGCAGACTTCCCGAAATCTCTCACAATAAGAACACGCCCTGCGAGAACAAACTCATCTTTTAAACTCTCAAAAAAAGAGGATTCCTTACTGGTGTATTGTCCAACAAGATCGCAAATAAGATGCTCTGGTTTAAAATCGTTTGGATAGGGATTTCTTTTTTTTCTGATTTCTTCTAATTTTTTGAGACGCTGCTCGCGATATGTATCCATTCGGCGAAATTAACAAAAAAGTGACTTACTGTCATCAGACAAAGAGTTTGGGCTGTAACAAGGAATCCTCTTTCTCCAAGTGCTTCTCCTTTGTATGTAACTTTAACCCCTCCATCACTTGTTGTGCGCGTACAACAACTGAAGAAGGCACACCTGCGAGACGCGCCACTTCAATTCCAAAGCTTGAAGAAAGAGCACCCGGTTTTAATTTTCTTAAAAAAATAATATCGTCACCTCTTTTTTGCGTGGCCACATGAAAATTTTTAATATTTTTTTTCGTTTTTTCTAAAATAGCCAGTTCATGATAGTGCGTTGCAAATAAAGTTAACGCCCGTACATGATCTGCAAGATGCTCAGCCAAAGCCCAGGCAAGGCTCACACCATCAAAAGTACTGGTACCACGCCCTACTTCGTCTAAAATAATAAAACTTTTTGGAGTTGCTTCATTTAAAATCTGCGCTGCCTCTTTCATTTCAACCATAAACGTACTCTCACCCCGGGCTATGTCATCAGAGGCACCAATTCGAGTAAAAATACGGTCAACAAGTGGCAGCTTGGCACTCTTTGCCGACACAAAACTACCTATTTGCATCATAAGAAGGGCCAACGCCGCTTGACGCATGACGGTTGATTTTCCAGCCATGTTGGGACCGGAAATAAGATGGAGTTCCGCCTCTCTCATGACAATATCATTGGGAATAAAGGCTGTTTCCTGCTCAACAATCGGATGCCTATTTTGGATAAGCTCCAAACCACCCTCTTCTGATAGAGAGGGCTCACAATAATGATATTTGTTTGCTGCTTCGGCAAGAGAACACGTCACATCAAGCTCACTCACATAATCAGCTAACCTCTGAAGTGCTTCCACATGAACTAAGAGAGAGGATCGTAACTGAATAAAGAGTTCCTTCTCTAGTTTTTTTCAGTTACGATCCTCTGAGAGAATTTTAGATTCAAAATTTTTTAATTCTTCTGTAATAAACCGCTCAGCCCCCGTTAAGGTTTGTCTTCTTTCATAATGAGCGGGTACTTTTGAAAGGTGTGATTTTGTAACCTCAATATAATAACCGTAAACATTATTGTATCTAACTTTAAGTGTTGTGATACCCGTTTTTTCTTTTTCTTCCCTTTCGTAGGTGGCAAGCCATGATTTTCCGTCGCGCGAGAGACGGATCAGTTCATCAAGCTCTTTGTGATAACCCTCTTTAAATATGCCACCTTCACCTAGGGTTAGAGGTGGTTCTTCAACAAGGGCCTGCTGAATCGTCGTTGCGAGTTTGTCATCCCCGCCGGTTGTCATCCCTGCGAAGGCAGGGATCTTAGCAAGTACAGGAGGCGATCCAATGCCCGCCATCACCTCCAAACTCTCCCGCAGTTGTTTCAAATCAACCGGATGAGCGCGGCCGCGCTCAATTTTCGACTTGATTCTTTCCAAATCATAAATATGGCGCAGTTTTTTCTGTATTTCTTCTCGCGCATACTGTTTGTGAACAAGACTTTTGACGGCGGCGAGACGTTTTAAAATTTCTTCTCTTTCAAGCAGAGGAAATTTTAACCACCTTTTAAGGCATCTTTTTCCCAAGGCTGTTTTTGTAAAATCCAAAACCTTGAATAAAGATTTTTTATCTTCATCTGTGTGGATGATATCTAAATTCTTAATGGTTTTTAAATCTAAAACCATGTGTGCTTTGCGAGAAGTTTGTTTTTTAAAAGCATACTCATTTTTTGTTGCCTTAAGATAAAATTCTAAAATCTCTTCTGGCTTGTCGCATTTTTCAAAAACATCTTGATCTAAAAAAACAAGTGTAGGCGTTGGACTTACATTCTTTAAAAAAAGAGCAAACCTATGATTCTGCCATGAGTTGGGTAAAAGAATTTCTTTTGGTTCAAGCCTTGATACCTCGCCTTCCAAAGCTTGCTCGTGAGCAATATCTAAATTAGCGTATTCACCTGTCACAATATCTAAATAGGCTATCGAAAACTTGGCATGGTTTTTGATTTCAAAAGTGCCAGGCACTTTTTCAACAATGGCGAGAAGATAGTGATTCTCACCCTCCCCTACAAAATCTTCGTTAAAGGGAAGAGCTGGTGTTACAATTTGAACAACTTCTCGGGAAACTAAAGTTTTACCGGGTTGAGGTTCCTCCATCTGCTCACAGATGGCCACCCTAACACCTTTATCTGTTAATTTTTTAATATAAGAAGCAGCACTGTGATGAGGCATACCACACATCGGCACTTCATGGTCTGTATTTTTATAACGAGCAGTCAGTGTTAATTTTAATATTT
>Ga0209541_10013049_pt1 | contig 12756 bp, 1 predicted proteins | sample RifCSPlowO2_01_FD_184027 | JGI IMG/M metagenome (GOLD analysis project Ga0209541, IMG submission 184027) | Groundwater microbial communities from Rifle, Colorado - Rifle CSP2_plank lowO2_0.1 (SPAdes) (version 2) | ecosystem: Environmental > Aquatic > Deep subsurface > Groundwater | place: Rifle...
ACATTTTCCCTCCCAACATAAACCCTCTTCCTTCCAGACGGCGTTGGTTATAGTACCGCTGTTATTACTACCTACTGAATCGCTTACAGTTGATCCGTATCCTTCATCAAATTTCCAATAAGTTACTGAACGTGAACCCGTTGCATAGCCCGGAATTTCCAGGGTTTGGTTTTCCGAACTTATATTTCCACCAAATCTTAGGTATTGAAAGATAAGAGTATCAGTTCTTATTAAGTTTTCGGAAGGATTTGTAGTGTAACTTCCGGATTCCAAATGGGCTCGGATGTAATAAAGATCAGTTGAGCCATTAACCGAATATGGTCTCCAGTTGGTTGGGTTAACACTCCAATAAATTGCACCGTCGGAAGTTAAATTAGTTGTCCCATCGGTAAAGCCGGAAATACTTTCCAAATCTGCCCATGAATCACCATCCCAGTATTGCCAGTTTAAGTCTGGTGTAGTTCCGGCCACACCATTAGTTGCCAGATCGATATTGATGCCAGAAAACATGCTATCGCTCCCGATAAAAATATATTCTCCTCGATTGTTGGCATCATCAGCCACAAAATCCAGAGTATAATCGCTGGTTTCGTCAAACAGATATTCAGAAGGATCAGCTGTATTACCACCACCAGCCAAAGTATCAGGATCGGTATCAGTGTTGTAGATTCTAAATTCATCAATAATACCATTAGCTTCACTAGTTCCGCCGGCACCAGAATTTCCAATATAAAGTGTTGTTGGGGATAGTAGTACAGTTGAATCCATATCCGTTCCACTATCAGAATGGGTAGCAGGTTCAACGCCGTTAATGTATATTCTTTGCTGAGTAGCTAGAGCTTCACTATCATCCCATTCTGCTCGAATATGAACCCAGTCATATGCTTGCCAGGAATAATTAGCTGAAGTAATAGAATAAGTTATTGCTGTATTTGCCTGTTCATAACGAAGTTCTAGAGCGTTAGTGGAATGCTTATACAAATTTATTCGGTTATCAGTATCATAATATAATGCAAATATGTCATGTAGGGCGCTATCTGTATGGTTATAGTAAGGTTGATACCAAAACTCTACTGCTGATTTAGCTTTATTGTAGTCAGTTCCGGTTGCAACAGTTACACTTAAATCGGCTGAATCAGCATTACACTCAGCTCCCTTTCCATATTTACCGCCCACAAAATTACAACCACTTTGTGTCACATTTCCTCCAACATCAGTGGTTGTACTTTCTAAGGTCGAAGCCCAGGTTAATTGATCAGCAAAAAAGGCTGCGGCTATTGGTTTGTAGTCAAGGTTGTAATCAACCCCTTCGGTTAAAGCTGATCCCTCCATTGCCACTGAAGTTGGTTTCGTATTCTTGCGATATTTTCCGATTTTCCACATCGGTTTATGCCGGTTAATTAAAGAAACAACACTGTTATCAGCATGGCCAACAACAGATAATTCTCCAGATGAAGGAATACCGGTAAAAGTAGTTGCTGTGGTATCAGTGTAGGAAAACTTGTCCCCTTCAATATAGGCATAGTAAGTAGTTGATCCGCCCCCATCAGGAAAACCAGTGGTGGAGTCTACGGTAAAAGAAGTATCTCCGGCATTTAAAGCCACGTCGTTAACCAAAGTTGAAGCATCATTTCCGGCATCAATATCAATTTGTACCTGATCACCCGAGGCATCGATAGTATAAGTTCTTTCAGCTTCGTTATAATGATCGGCAACAAAACCTGTACTCCAAACAGGTCCTGTAGTTAAAGTACCGTCGTTATTGTTGGTGTCATTTTCGTCATGGGAAACAGTGCCTGTATTTTCATTCATCCGCCAAGCGCTTACAAGTCCTCCCTCTGAGCGAGAAACCTGTTTGAACATGTTTTGGGAAACTTCAGCCGCAGTTCTGGCATCATCAAAAATTCTTACCTCATCAAGGACTCCGTCATAATAAGTGGAATTTCCCCCCATCCTTAAAGCATTGGCGTTTGAGGAGAAGTCGGTTGTTGTCGGCTGATTTCTGACTTCGGAGCCGTTGATGTAATATCTTAAAGTTGTACCGTCTAAAGTAATAGCAACATAACTCCATTGATTAGCGGGAATATTGCCGAAGCTTTTAGGCGAACCAGCCCAGTCAAAGACAAAACCACCACCTGTTTGGATAAGTTCGTATGCATCGGTTTTGGAAATAACCGGGTGGGAAGTAACGATTGAGGAGGCCAGACTTAGACTTTCTGCTTCATTATTGTGGGAAAAAGCTGTGTAGTAAATATTTTTCCCGTCTGTTGCTACTCCCGGCGAAGCAGATTCTCCTCCACCTATGCCTCCACCCGGATCGCCCCGACTGGTCCAACTGGTCATGTTAGCCCCATCAAGATCGGCTTCGGCGGTTAAAAAATCATCTATACTGGCATCGTGCATATAGGCGGCAAAATAGAGTTTGTTGCCTATTATTACCATATCTATGAAGCTATAATCTTTACCTCCATCCGGATCTGACTGATTTACCCAAGCGGAAAAATTAGTACCGTCAAGATCGGAATAGGCAGTGAAGAAATAAGGAGCGTAAGGGGAGGTAGCGTCATTGGTGTAGGTGGCATAGTAAAGTTTTTGACCATCGGATTCTATCCCCACACTGGTTGTTGTCAGGTTTGCAGGTACGCCTCCTGGATTTGTTTGAGTTGTCCAGCCGGAGAAACTTGTACCGTCTAAATTAGAATTAGCTGTACGAAATGCCTCGGTTCCATCACTATGCAGGTAAGCTGCAAAATACATCTTGCTGCCTACAATCACCATATCAATTGAACAACCATCCGCATCACCACAGCCGTCAGGAGCGGTTTGACTTGTCCAGGAAGAAAGGCTTGTTCCGTCAAGATTGGAATTGGCAGTATAAAAACTTTCAGTAACTCCATCTGTTGCCAGAACAGCGTAATAAAGTTTATCTCCGTCCGAGTCCACTGCTACGCTTGTACTGTCACCGATTCCGGCTCCATCAGGATCTGTCTGATTAGTCCAGCTGGCTTGACTTGATCCGTCTAAATTTGAATTGCTGGTTGAGAAACTTTCGGTTGCGTCATCGTGAAGATAGGCTGCGTAGTAAATTTTGTTACCGACAATAGTTATATCCACTCCATCGTTGGCATCGGAAGCATTGGCTCCATCTGGAGCTGTTAAAGCGGAAAAGGAACCAAAACTAGACTCGCTGGAGGCAACGGTATCTGGTTTTACCCAAGCTTCAATCGAGCCGGTATTGGTAAGATCAAGACTATTGGCATCGGCAACATTTATATAATCATTGCTCCCGTCAAATTCAACCCCTGGACTGGCTGGTGCATCATTCCATTCAGAACCAGTAGTAAATTCTAAAATATCTGGATTGGTCAGGTCATTGAAAAAAGATTCTCTTTCGGCCTCTGTATCTAAATCATTTTCCGGTTGGAGCAGAAAATACCATTTAGTGGAGTGAATACCAATAGGAGTGACATTTCCTTCCCGGGCGTGCAGTCTATCGATGGTACCGGAGTAACCAATATCAATTCGCCAGTCTTCGGTTCCTCCTGACTGGTCAAACCAACCAGCTCTTTGAATACCGATAATAGCTGATTGATAGCCGGAAGCGTCAACGGCAGGAAAAGTAGCATAAGTGTTGGTTTCTTCAAAAGTAGCGTCAATAGCAGTGTTTCCTTCGGTGGCGCCATCGCCGTAATAAAGAGTGCCGCTAAAAGCATTATCTTGGATATCTCCATCTATCATCAGAAAATTGTAGCCGTTCTCATTGGCTCCCGGAATGTCTAAGGCCACACCGCTAGTTTTAAAATCAGTAATATTGGAAACATACATACCTTCGGTAGTAAAGGTATAATCTTCGGTTACTGTTAAGGCGGTTGTTCCATCGGTCAAGCAGGCTCCACTCGCAGCGGTATCAAAGCAGCCTTCAACTCTGATTCTTACCCTGAGATTAGAGGACTCTAAAATAGTTGTCTTTCTGGTATTGTGGTATCTAAGCATATATTCAGCAGCAGTTTCGTAGATATAAGGCCCGATAAATTCATAGGTGTTGCTTGGACTAGAATCGTTTTGCGCCCGGTCATAGATCAAAAGATAATCACTCGTATCTCCTTTTTGCATAATCGCCCGGTAGCGGTTGGGGACGTCAACCTGGATAGTTGTCGAGGTGGTTGTAAGTTGAATGCTTGCAGCTTTGGCTTTTTTGCTAGGAAAAAAGCCAAGACGGATACTGGTTAGTAGAATAAGTAAAGCAAGGATCAGGGATAGAATTTTTCTTCTTCTGGTTTTTGTAAAAAATTTAAAGATATGTTTTATACGACTTATCACTTTATTACCTCCTTTAGGGCTTATATTCCTGCTTGCTTGGCGAGCTGAATTATCCACCAATTAAAACTGATATCAAAAGATTCTACCTGACTTAGACCTACAACGAATTCTCCTTCTTTTTGTTCCTTCACAAATATTGTTTGGGAAGTTTCCGAAGTTGGGGTTATAAAGATAAGACTATTGGGAGTTACTTTCGGGTTTTTAATAATTACCTGGATAGATCCGCTGGACAGTTTGGCGCTTCCGGCTGAAGCGGAAGTCTCATAGACGACTCCTTCAAATGTTGCTGAAGAAGTTGCCTCTGGGTCATTTGAAAGAGTAATTTTACCTATTTCGACAGAGGCAAATCTGGCGGAGCCGCTGGCTGAAATTTGGGCAACTTCTTCTCCCTGAGCATTAATTAGGGAGAGAAGTTTACCAAATCCGCTTTCCACCTCCGAGGTGAAATTTCCCGACACCTCGGAGGTGTTTTCTGCCTGCAGGACGAGTCCGGAGGAAGTGATGCTTCCTCCGACCGCCAGATCTCCTGCAATTTGCAGATTACCCTGGGTATCAATTTGAACCAACCCCGCCATAATGTACAGAGGTTGGGAGGCGGATGATTGGATGGAAAGGGGGGCGTTTAGTGTATCAATTGATGTTCCCGCAATCACCTCCGAGGTGATGTTTATGACCAAATCGGATCCTACGACAATAGATTGAGTGACAGACAAAGAATTGATTGCTGCTTTATTGGTAACATATAGATTTTCCAGAGCCAGTTCGTTTAAAGCAGCTGACCCTGTTGAAGTATCGAATTCCCAGGTTGATGTCTGAGATAAAAGTTGCTGATCAGTTTCAACATCTTTCAAAAGATTTTCAATTTCTTCGCGAGTAATACCAGTCAAGCTATTAGTTGCTGCATTTGCAAACTTTGCATCAAGCCCCACGATTTCATTGGCGTAAATTTTTTCAGCTCGCAACTCGCCGGCAATTGAGGCCCCGCTTCTTACTTCTAATTTATCACTGACAACTTCACTGGTTATTAATTTGTCAGTTGTTAGCTCACCAGCAAATGTGCTATTGCCCTGACTGTCAATTTCGGCAACGACTTTGTCATCTTTGCCTTTAACCAATAATTTTCCGAATCCAGAATCTCCAGTACCTCCATTTTCTAAATCTATAATAAGGTCCGACCTTATTAGGGGGGATATTTCAGCGGTTTTTACTGAAGTTGTAACTACTGAAGTTGCAACCAAGTCGGTGATTTCGGCAAAGCCTGCCTTGACATTTTCGCTGACAAAAGAAGTAAAACCCGAAAGTTTATCGATTAAATTTCCTTCTTTGTCTTTAAGTTGATAGAAACCTTGATTTTCCGGATCTTGAGCAAGTTTAATATCACCTGTTGGACTAAGAGAATTATTGGCAATGTGGTAAGTATTATTAACAAAAACCATTATCTGTTCTTTACCTGAATCGGTTGTCCAAGCTTCAAGAGCGGTTCCGATAATCCGGCCGGACTGTGTCGCTTTCATGGCTCTGCCGGGCTGATCGGATGTGGTTAAGAAATCTCCTGAATGAATAGGATCCGAACTTTGCACAATTTTAACAGGTACCCGTCCGGATAGAGCCACAGGCATTGGATGGTCCTTGGGTTCGACAGTACGATAACCGGTTGAAGTGAAATCACCATAATTTTTAGAGACAATTCCGATAATATTCGCTTGGTATTGGTTTGAACTTTTTACAAGTTTGGATACATAACGTTTATACTCTTCGCCCAATAAGTTTCCATATCCGTCGTCCATTCTTGTCTCTACGATTTCGTCACTGGTTGCGACGATATCAGCGTAATCTACATCATTGGCTGTTGGGTAACTTTCCGCATAGTCAACAGCCGGAGCAACGTCACAGTCCCTGAGTTCATAAGGAGTTCCTGAGGTTGGATCAGTTGAGTTTGCCAAACTTGAACAAACAGCTGTTGAGCTTGTTGTGTTGGAAAGACCTGTCCAAGTTACTCCAGCGGTTGTTACATAAAATCTGGTTGTTCCCGAGGCTGAAGCGGTGAGAAGATCTTGAGATTCATCATGATTTATTATCACAGCTGCTTTTCCGAAGGTTGCAGTATTTGAAGTATCAACATGAAGCATTCCGATAGGGGAGGCGGTACCGAGTCCGAGTCTGCCCTCGTCCGTCAATATAGAGGTGGTCGATCCGTCGTTGTCAAAAACAATGTCTCCGGTTCCGTAAGTTTTTAAAGTTAAGTTATTGCTTTCAAAGCTTTCTCCGGCAACTAAAGAAAGCGGTCCGTAAGATTCAATTTGAGACGCTGTTTGATTGCTAAATATTAAATCATAGGCAACTGTCACATCTCCAGCGGATGTGAATGCGTGGGGGACTGCTGACTCAATTTGGGTTTCAGCAACCCTGAATAAGGTTGAGGAATTATCGGTGATATTTAAAAGATTAGTTACATTTCCGCTTGAACCAATATTTATTCTGAAGAGGTCTCCTGTTTTGGTTGTGGATGACCCCGGACTCCAGTCAAAGTATCCAAGTAGTCCGTCAGTTATGGCTGTAGTGTCTGTTGTTACCGACTGAACTTGAAGAAGTGTTCCACTTGATAATCCCGCTGCTGTTGCATCGTCAATCAAAAGTCCTGTTCCTGTTGTTATTCCATCCAAAGACAAATCAACTCCGGTTCCGGTGGTTAGGGTGTTAAAATCCAAGGTCATTGGATTTGTGGTTGTTGCGCCTGAATTAAATGTAAAGGTTGTGGCAACTCCGGTATTACCAAAAGTAATCGTATCGGCAGTGGTTCCTCCTGTACCGATATTTATACTATCCGCTGCCGTTCCGCTTCCGAGATTTATTGTTTTTGTGACGTTGCTTGTAAATAGATTGCCTGTTGTTGAAGTTGCGCCGGCAACCGGAAGGTCAAGCGTAACAGCAGTATTGGTGTTATCGGTATTGACAGTTAAGTAATTATTGGTTGATTCTGAGATAGTTAGGGCTGTTGTCGAATTGTCTATAATATCTAAATCAGTTGCCTGGGTTGCCAGGGATATGGTTGCATCATCAATATCAACAGTTCCTCCAGTGGTGTTTATCACCAAGTTTCCAGCCGGTGTAAGAGAAAGATCTCCTGTTGTTGTTAGTATGGCCTGAGCACCTGTAAAGCTAATATCATCATCAAAACTTACCGCAGTTGCATCTATATCAATTACACTTCCGGCTGTATCAACTCTTAATCCTGTTGTTGTACTTCCAATGTCAACCGTATCATCAAGTATTAAATTTGAATCAGAATCAGAAATAGTCCCTGTTACTAACAAGCCATCGTTAACTATTACTGTACCTAAACCGTTCGCAATCAATGTAAGGTCTTCATCTGTTCCTGTGGTAATGTCGGTTGCAACTGAAGAGAGGGTAAGTGTTCCTCCTGCCGTTATTGAATCGTTAAGGTTGATGACACCTCCACCTGTACCATATAAAGTAAGATCCTCTCCGCTTGCAGTAGTAATATCATTGGCAACAGCGTTGAAAATGAGAGATCCGTAGGAAGTAACACTATCGTTAAGTTCGATTATTCCAGTGCCGTATGCAACAAGAGTCAGGTTTTCATCTGCAGTTGTTGTAATATCTGTAGTGTTATTTCCGAGGACAATACTGTCAGCTGTAATTGCACCAGTGGTTGCATTAACATGGAATTTGGCTGATGATGTTGCGGTTCCGCCTATGGCTAGGTCTGCAACTCCTGCATAAGGTCCGTATGGATGGTAGACATTTAGCGTATTTGCCCAAAGAGAGGAGGATGAGAGCGGATTTCCTCCAATATAGAATGATCCTCCGACTTCCAAAATATCCTCAATGTAAAGGTCATCATCTGTTGAAGCATAGGTGGCTGAACCACCTGAATCAGAAATAACATTGTAGGCGACATCTCCTGCATGGCCTCCGATGATTAAAGTATCGGTATCTCCCAAGATAACCTCATCTCCCGGATTAAGAGTTAAATCCCCAGTTGTTGTTAGTATGGCCTGAGCACCGACAAAGGAAATATCATCATCAATTGATACGGCTGTATCATCAATATCAGAAATGGTTGCATCAGTTGTCAGTAAAAGTCCGGTGGTTGCTGAGCCTAAGTTTAATTGATCATCGAGAACCAAGTCTCCATCAATATCTATAATTACTCCTGTGGTTGCTATACGAACTCCGGTTGTGGCACTTCCCAAGTCAACCGTATCATTAAGGATAATATTCCCATCGATATCTATTACACTTCCGGCTGTATCAACTCTTAATCCTGTTGTTGTACTTCCAATGTCTACTGTATCATCAAGTATTAAGTTAGAATCAGAATCAGAAATAGTTCCTGTTACATCAACAGTATCATTTAACTGTAGAGTTCCGTCGATGTCAGAGATTGATCCGGTGGTTGTAACCCTAACACCCGTTGTTGTACTTCCTATGTCAATTTGGTCATCCAAGACAAGGTTTCCGTCTAAGTCAGAAACCAAGCCGGTTGAGGTTATATTTACCCCAGTAGTTGCTGTTAGGATTATTGCTCCTGTTCCATTAGGGTCAAAGGTCAAATCTTCATTGGTGTCCTGTGTACTGAGCGTAGCCGAAGCATCATCGAGACCCAGTGTCAAATCACCAGTTTCAATAGTCCCTGTCCTTGTCAGATTAAATTGGGTGGTTCCAGAAGCACTTGCAGTTAATATGTTTTGGTCGCCGGTTTCATCAAAGATGGATAAGGCCTTTCCAACAACTGCTCCTGTTAGGTGGAATTTGGAGGTGGGGGAGTCGATGCCGATACCCAGCTTATTATTTGTTGCATCCCAGGTAAAACCAGAGGTTTCTGAGGTTATTGAGGTGGTTGTGTCAAAGTAGGCAATTTGTCCTGCTGTTCCTGATCCGGAAATTCCCCCGAGTCCAACCGTACAGGTGACCAGGTTATTTGATCCATCCAAACAAAGTGCGGATCCGCTTCCTGAGGTCAGCCCGCTGATATTAAGATAGCTGGTATCTCCTGAAGTAACGGTAAAATTAATGTCTCCTGTTGTGGCTGGATTAAAATTTATGGCTCCATCCGCCGTAATTGCGCCTATTCCGGAAAGATCACCGCTGGTTGATATATCCCAATCTCCAGTGTTAATGTCTAAGGTTCCGACTCCACCCCCTATGGCTATTACATCTGCCCCAGTTCCCCCTGTTCCGATATTGATAGTATCGGCTCCTGTTCCGGTGCCGATATTTATGGCTCTTGTCAAAGCTCCTCCGGCTCCGATATTTAGGGTTGTCGTGACAGTACTACCCAGGTTAATTGTTGTGGCAGTTGTGTCTCCCAAAGCCAATGTTCCAGCTGCGCTTGTATCGATTCCGTAGCCTCCCTGAACTGTTATATGGCCTGTGGTTGCAAGATCAAAATTGGAAAAATCAATCACCGCGCTTGTTCCTGAAAGGGTATAAGTTGTTCCAGTTATAGTATTGGCTCCAACATTTAAAGCATTGGTTATTGTTTCATCGGAGACATCAATTGCATCAGTGATAGTGCCTGAGGAAGTTTGTCGGATAAGAATTGCATCAGCAGTTGTTCCGGATCCTGCCGCATCAGTGGTTATTAAAGTTCCAGTTCCTGCGTTTGATATTCTTAAAGCATCGGTTGCCCCTGTTGCCAGCTGATCAAGTGTGAGGACGTATGAGGAGTCCGTGCCTCCTGATGCAGGGTTTCTGAAGATAAGAGAATCATCGCTTGAATCAAGAGCAATAATTGTATCACTGCCGTTTACATCATTGCTGTAAGCTTCTTGCAAGCTTGTTGATGCACCGCTAATATCCGACCATGTAGTTCCGTTATAAACCTTGACTCTTTGGTCTGAAGTGTCGAAAGCAAGGTATCCCATTCCGCTTGAGAGGTTTGTCAAGCTTCCTGACTGTGGAAGTTTTAATCCCTGCGGGCTTGAATCATCGTGGACAATATTAGAAAGATCTAAAAAACCTCCGTCTGATATAGTTAGTATTCCGGTATTACCTATTGTAATTAGATCAGTTCCGCCTGAATTTTCAAATACTGCAAGATTAGAGGTTTGAGTGCTATTTCCCTGAATAAAAAGCTGAATTTGGTCAGTATCTCCGTCAATTGAAAATTTGGCACTCGATAAGGTTGATGTGCCTCCTAAAACCAGTTCGTCGGTTGTGTCGGTTAAATAGACTGTTGTACCCGAGTCTGTCCAAGAATCGGTTGTCCAGGTAAAACCGCCAGTTGAGGAATTATAAGATAAAAGATAAGCATTTGTGGGTGAGTTTGATACACTAAGATCGATTTCTTTTATAGTATCATCGGCAATTTCTCCTGACTCTATCGAAGTTCCCAAAGTTGTTTGGAGTGAACCGCTTGATACTTGTAATCCTGTTCCGGTAATGTCTGTTATTGTATCACTCCCAATCACCAAAGTTGGAATATAGGCAGAGCCATCGACTTCCAGATCGCCGGTTATATAAAGATCATTCCCGGTTAGGTCAATTGAGCCGGCTGTTCCGGTTCCCACTGATACGCCGCCTCCTCCCGGATCAACTAGTAAGTCACCTTCCGAAATCAAACGATTGCCCGCCAGGTTAAGAGTATTGCCTATTGTTGTTGTTCCTGTGCCTGCGGCTAGATTGAGAGAAGTTGCCGCGCCTCCGATATTTAAGGTTGTTGCAGTTTCGTTGACAAGGTTAAAAGTGCTTGCTGAACTTACGATTTTTCCACTATCTACAGCAAGTATTCCTTCAATGGTTGTATTTTCTTTAAAGACACTATCTACATTGACATTGAAAGATATATTTTGAAAGGTTGAGGCAGCAAGAACCTCTTCTTTTTGGGATTCAGAAAATCTTTTTAAGCTTTTGAATGCTTCATTTTCCTTATCTTTTTTTACAAGAGGAAAAACTGAAGAGGATTCGCTGCTTGGTATAAGTTTAGCCAAGAATCTTTTTTGACCAATAAGAGCCAGACTTAATGTCAAAAAAAGTAAGCTAGCTAAGACAATAGCTTTTTTTTGCACCTTTGGTAGAGATTTATAAATCGCAGGAATTACTTCCATGGTTTTTTCTTCGATTGAAGGACCTATGAGAGGTTTTCTGAAAAGAATTTCTGCTTGGGAGCTTTTCTCGAATTTATCAAAACTATATCTGATCCTTTTTTTGCCCTTTTTACGCTTAAAAGTGTATATTTGTGAGAGAGAATAGCGTCTATGTTTTCCGAGTGTGCGCAAGGGGAAAAGTATGTGCTTTTCTTCCCAGCGTCGTAATGTTTTTTCAGAAACATTAAGTATTCGGGAAGCTTCATTTATGGAGACAAATTCATCATTTTTTTTAGGCAAGTTTTTGGGCATTTTAGTAAGAGTTTGGAAATTTACCCTAAAAATTTGGACATTTAAATACGCAATGTCTAATTTATTAAGACTGGTTTTCTGATAAAAGTCAAGACTGTTTTTAAGAAAAAATTACGATGTTGTAAACCTGGATATTGAGATCTATCTCTGATGTTTCCCGCAAAATATTCGGAAATTAGTTAGTCAATTATAAAAGTTTAGCTATTCCTGGCTTTATTAGAAGACAAAATAGGCTTTTTTAAATAGTTGCTTTTTCGATAACCGCAATAGATGCGTTAATTATTATTCTTCAATAATTATCTTTTACTTTCCATTTTTATAATCTAAAACATTAGGAAATTATGCGGAAAAATATTTTGCATAGATATTCTAGAGAATTTGGTAAGCTGCAAATATTGCTTTTTAAAAGATAAGATACTAGCATGAATTAATATGCGGAAAAATACTTTTTTAAAATTTGTCTTTTCAATATTACTTATTTTTTTCTTTATTTCACTGAACTTTGAAGCTAAGATAAATGCTCAAATAACTTCATCAGGTATTGCAACTACAGCCCCGATTAACGATGATCAGGCCCAAAACGGCGATATTATCTGTTTATATTCTGATGGAGTAAGAAGGTGTGAGATTTTCCAGGATCCTGCAATGTATGGAGTAATTAGTGATCTTCCCGCGGCATCTCTTGAAGATAAAGATGTTAAAAATTCAAGGCTTGTTATAACATCAGGTATTGCTGAAGTTAGAGTATTTTCGGCAAATGGTTTTGTCAAAGAAGGCAATTTTGTTACCAGCTCAGAAACTCCAGGAGTTGCCCAACTTTCAAATAGAAATGGTTACGTCTTGGGCACAGCTTTGGAGAATTATGAATCAACTGATCCTAATGCGATTGGAAAAATCCAAATTATCGTTAATATTCACCCAGCCATCGGCTTAACAGGTTCAAGAGGAAACCTGATTAAGTTTATAAGAGAGGGTATGACGGTTCCGATTTTTGAACCACTTGAATCTTTGCGTTATTTGCTTGCTGTTTTGATGATTCTTCTTTCATTTAGCTTGGGAATGATTTATTTCG
>Ga0209541_10013051_pt1 | contig 12756 bp, 11 predicted proteins | sample RifCSPlowO2_01_FD_184027 | JGI IMG/M metagenome (GOLD analysis project Ga0209541, IMG submission 184027) | Groundwater microbial communities from Rifle, Colorado - Rifle CSP2_plank lowO2_0.1 (SPAdes) (version 2) | ecosystem: Environmental > Aquatic > Deep subsurface > Groundwater | place...
ATGGAATATATATTACAACGACCTGGAACACTGCGGATTAAACGGCAAAACACCGAATGAATATTTAAAAGAATATCAATTAATTAATCCGCCATATGTATGTGCTTAAAACAATAAAATTGTTAATATGCTATACTTAAAAAATGGTAAATATATACATAAAAACTCGCATTTTATCAGCGTTTTTCGCAGTTTTTGTCGTTTTTCTACAACCTACAACCTACAACCTACAACCTAATATAGTTTCTGCTCAAACTACCGATTCAGTTCAAACAGAGAGTAATATTACCATTTCTGATCTTGGAATTATCAATCCGGGAATGCTTCCCACTAGTCCTTTTTATTTTTTGAAACAATGGGGCAGGAATTTTAGGCGGACGATCACTTTTAATCCGATAAAGAAAGTGGAGTTGGAATTAAATATCGCTAATGCTAAAGTGGCGGAGCTCAAGAAAGTGGCGGAAGTGGAAGAGAATAACGCGGAAGCGGTGAAAAAGGCGCTTAAAAATTATCAGAGTTCGCAAGAGAAATTGAAGACAAGATTGGAATTACTCAAGGAAACATCGGAGAATCCGAATGTGAAAAAACTGCTGGAAAATTTAACAGAGAGAGTCGTGAAACATCAGAGAATAGTTGAAGGAGTGGTGGCTAATTTTAAGGATAATCAGGAGTTAAATGATGTGGCAAAAATTATAAAGGAAGATATCGCTGGAGTGGTAGGCAAAGCGGCGGAAAAAGACGAACCAGAGAAATTTGCCGCTAAAATGGAAAAAGCTCTTCGCGTTGATGGTGTTGCTTGTATTGAACTTTATAAACCGATATGTGGTATAGACGATAAGACATATTCTAATTCGTGCTATATGGAACGCGCGGGAATTAAAATACAATACGAAGGCGCATGTAAAATTATGGAACCAGGAACAACTCCAAATGATGTAAAAGACAGAGTTCCTCCTGTCTGTCCCGATTTTGCGCGGCCGAATCCGGAAATTGAAGCGGAATGTAAATCGCGTGGCGGCGAAATGATTTCCAAAACCAGTGAGAACGGCTGCAAACTTCAGCCGATGTGCACGGTGTTGCCGTAGCTGAAAAATTTTACGAGAACCATCTTTGATTTTTTTGAAGATGGTTTTTTTGTTACCTCGTTACCACAAGAAAGATTGCGAAGCGAGCGCATTTTGTAATTTATTTCATCAACTATGAATTCACAAAAATATAAAATTGCTTTGATAAAATATTGGTTTCGGACGAAAGCTAATCTTTCTTGCGGTAAGGGGTTTAATTTATTAAAATTATTATCAGATTATTAAAATTGGATTGAGAAAAATAGCGATGAGGTTTAGTGTTTTTTGGTTTGGAATAGGAATGATGGTTGGCGTAATGTTGGGTAATCTTTAGTTGGGACTTATTATCGGTTTTATTTTTAATATGCTTTTTGAAGACAATGACGATAATGCGAAACATTCTTAATTTGCTAAATTTTCTGAAAAGATGTAGATTACTTTTAGTTATTTTGGAAAGAACAAAAGACAATGTTAGAAGCGAAAGAAAAAGTTTACTATATTGAACCATTAGATAAGATGACGAATTATCTAATTTCTTGCCAATTGCAGGAAGAATATGCCTGCGAAGTCAAGAACGCGATGGGAAAGAAATTGAAAGTTTGGGAGTGCGATACGGACTTTATGTTAAAACTGGAAAGAAGCCGAAAAAAAGATAATTTGAAATTCAAAATATATCGCAAAGATAGAAGCGGGTTAAAGAGAGTTTTGAATATGGGATAAGGTTGCGATGTTAATATACGAATGTATACTAATGAGAATTGAAAATCATCTACGTTCAATGCGTAGATTTTTTATTTTACTAATTACTATTTACTAATTACTATTTACTTATATATGTCTTCCGATTTAGAATTTATAAAATCAAAAGTAGATTTAGTGGATTTTCTTAAAAGTTATCTCCATTTATTGCCGGCGGGGAAAAATTTAAAAGGATTATGCCCTTTTCATCAGGAGAAAACTCCTTCTTTTGTGGTATCGCCGGAGAGAAAAATTTGGCATTGTTTTGGCTCATGCGCTACTGGTGGCGATGCGATAAAATTTATAATGCTCTACGAAAACCTGGAATTTCCGGCGGCTTTGCGACATATTGCCGAAAAATTGGGTATTGTCTTGAGCCAAGCAAGTTTAAGGGACCAAAGAGAATTTGGAGTTTTGTATGATATTCACGAAGCCACTAAATTTTTTTTTCAGGAAGAATTGGCGAAAAATGAAATTGCCAAAAATTATTTAAAAGAGAGAAATCTTAATCAAGAAACTATTAGTGAATTTGAGTTGGGATTTGCCACAGGAGGCGAAGCGTTAACGGTGCGTCTTATAAAAGCCGGTTTCGCGATCGAGGATATCGTAAAAGCCGGTTTAGCCCATAAAAATGTCCACGGGCTTTTTCGCGATAGGTTTTCACAAAGAATTGTTTTTCCGATTTATAATTCCGTGGGCAAAGTTATCGCTTTTACGGGGCGATTGGTGCCGCAATTACAAAATTCTAATTATGACATAGAACCGCCGAAATATTTAAATAGTCCCGAAACGCCGATTTTTAATAAATCAAAAATTTTATATGGCCTACATAAAACCAAGCAGGAAATAGTGAAAACCAAATCAGCTTTTTTGGTGGAGGGACAGATGGATTTTTTGAGTGTTTGGCAAGCAGGCGTGAAAAACGCGGTGGCGATTTCTGGCACGGGACTGACCGAACAACATCTCGCGCAGTTGCGGCGAATGGCGGATGTGCTGATGGTGAGTTTTGATAATGATAATGCCGGCATTAAAGCATTGGAGAGAAGCTTGGAAGTTTTTAGCCGTTTTGATTTTCATATCAAGGCGGTGAATTTGGAAAATTTTAAAGATCCGGCGGAGGCGATTCAAGCCGAACCAAAATTTTTTGAGACCGCTTTGCCAAAGGCGCGGCCGGCGTTCATCCATCTTTTTGATTATTATTTTTCCAAATTGAGCGATGAACCAGACCTCATTTCCGCTAAAAAAAGAATAGTGAGAGATTTGCTTTTAAAACTTAAAGTGGTAAGGAGCATTGTGGAAAGAGATATGTTACTTTCGGAACTAGCACGATTTTCTGGAGTTTCTGCCGTTGCGTTGGAGGCGGAACTCGCGAATTTAGCCGATATCAAGACAAAAGAATTTATTGAAGAGACGATAAAAAAAGAAACTAACCCTTTGGATAGAATAAATCTTATCGCCGAAAGGCTTTTAGTTTTGGGATTTACTAGCCAAGAATTCTATGATATTATTAAAATTAATATAGGTTTTATGCCATTCGCTTATCATAATTTATTGCAAAATCCAGAAAGTGAAGCGGCGGGTTTTTTTGGAATGAAGGCGAGTTACGCGAGCGGCGCGATGGACGAATCGGACGCGCGAAAAGAATTTCAGACATTAATTAAAAATTTAGAGCTGGAATATCTTAAAAAAGAAAATGAAAATTTGAAGGAAAAAATATCGCTGGCGGAAAATAAAGATGAAGATGATAATGTTGTTTTTTTGCTTGCGAAATTTAATGAGATTTCCAAGAGGATTAACGAACTAAATTATGAAGAAACATAAAGTAAAAAAAAGGCGCAGTAGCCATAAACGGAAGACGATAACAAAAAAAAATAAGCACAAGACGGCAAAGTTACGCAAACCGAAAAAAGTTGAGAAATTGGAACAGGAATATAACGAAGCGTTAGAGGATTTAGTGGGCAGGGGAAGAGTGCGCGGTTTTGTGACGGACGCGGAGGTTTTAAATTATTTTCCGAATATAGAAAATCATCTTTCTTTTTTGGAGAAAGTTTATGATCGGCTGGATAAAGAGGGCATTAAAATTCAGGAATCGGGATCGCTCATAAAAAACTTCAAAGAAGATGAGATTACTTTTAAAGAATTAAAAGACGCCACGCGTATTGATGAAAATCTTCCTGACGCGGTGCAGATGTATTTGAAAGAAATTGGACGAACGCCACTGCTTACTTCTAAAGAAGAAAAAGAATTGGCGAAAAGAATTAGTATTTTTCAAGACGAATCCGCAAGAAAAAAATTAATTCAAGCGAATTTGCGGTTGGTGGTTTCTATCGCTAAAAGATACATTAATCGCAGTCCGCATTTGAGCATTTTGGATTTAATTCAAGAAGGGAATATCGGGCTTTCGCGCGCGGTGGACAAATTTGATTATCGGAAAGGTTTTAAGTTTTCCACTTACGCTACTTGGTGGATTAGACAGGCGATTACTCGCGCGCTTGCGGACTACTCGCGCACAATTCGCATTCCGGTGCATATGGTGGAAACAATTACCAAGTATACGCAGACAAAGCGGCATTTAATGCAGGAATTAGGCAGAGAACCTTTGCCGGAAGAAGTGGCCGCCGAGATGAATGTGGATGTGGAGAAAATTCATTATATTCAGAAAATTTCCCAGGAGGTGATTTCGTTGGAATCGCCGGTGGGAGACGACGATGAAGATTCCACGCTTTCTGATTTCATTAAAGATGAAACAAGTATGAGTCCCGACCAGATGGCGAATCACGCTTTGCTTAAAGACCAAATTAAAGAAATTTTGGTGGATTTAACGGAAAGAGAACAGAAAATTCTTTCTATGCGTTTTGGTTTGGAAGATAATATCGCGCACACTTTGGAAGAAGTAGGTAAAATTTTCGGCGTAACTCGTGAACGAATTCGTCAAATTGAAGCTAAATCTTTGGATAAAATCCGCCAGCACAAGAAAGTGAAGAAGTTGGAAGGGTATTAACAAACGATATTTAGAATTTAGATCGGTTAGGATTTATACTAAATTATCCAGCCATGGCTAGATAATTTAGTATAAGTAAGCAAAAGTGAAAATAATAGCGATGACGAAGATGATGTAGTTATAATGAGGTTGAATTGAATGAGATAAAATAATTAAATTCCGAAATGGTGTTTGAATTTTTCTTCTCCTTCAAAATGATTGACATATAAGATAAGTATGTATTTTCTGATTTCTAAAATTGTAGTAAGAAAATCAATTTCATCTTCGCAGGGATAAGGAATAAGATAAACACTTTTTTGAAGAGGATGGAATTGTAATTGTCTTAATTTCTGACTTAATACATCACGATTCTTTTTAAGGTGATGGGGGATATCAAAAATAATAAGACGCCATTTTCTATCCCAATGTTTTGGTTTTTTGAGTTGTAATTCATCAATTTTATAGATGAGCCATTGTTGTTTGCCTTCATTAGTAATTGCAATTTCCACTATTCCATTATCCAATTCTTTATAAGAGATAAGTTTTCGTATTTGAAGATTTTTGAGATCTTTTAGGAATCTTTGTTTTTCAAATGCTCGGCGGCGGATGTATCCATTAAGCAATTCTTTTACGAGAATAGCTCCGCTGGTTGGCGCAATAAGAGAAATGAGTATGATCCCAGAACCAACAGCAAGATATTTCAATATCTTATAAGGATTGGCGTTTTTCCTTAATCTTTTTATGTGTTTTATTTCTTTTATTCTCATTGTTTTTATCATACCAAGTTATACTAAATTATCTAGCTATGGCTGAATAATTTGGTATACGAATTTGGTCGGGTTATTGAAAATAAAAAATGAAAATAAAAATCCCCGATGTATATTTCACAACGAGGATTTTTTAAAATAATATTGAGGTAAAGTGATAAGAAAAAATTTTCCAAGCGATAAAGTTTCTCTGAATAAATGGTACATATATGAACTCGTATTCCAATGACTTTTCAATTTTATAGTTGCTTTTACTCGGAAATAAATTTTACATATTAACCATATTCTTGGTAAATAGTACCAAGAACTACACATAATTAATATATCTTTTCTTACAGGTTTTATAATTTCTAAAACCGATTTTATTTCCGTTATAGTGCTGTACCCTTTGGGATTTGTAATAATATTATTTATTCCATTTTTAGAAAAATAATTTTTCATTACTATCGCTTCGTTATTGGATCGTTGATATGGTTTTGATGTTCCGCATCCGATAACAATTATCGCATCAGGATATTTTTTCGTTTGTTGCAGAGCCGTGTTGCATCTGCCAATTCCTTCTTCTTTGCTTAATCCAATTGCCCAATCCTTACCATTGGTTATAGCCCCACCGCCGAAAGGAATTATATAAGTAGCCACTTATAACACCTCCCTTTTCTTTTAAATTTTAAAAATGAGAAATATTCTTATTCTCTACCTAGAATGATAGCAAATTTAATGTAATTTGTCAAGAGGCGAGAAACGGGCATTTTTGTTATGATTTTTCGTATATGACATCTGCGGAAATCCGGCGAAAATTTCTTGAATTTTTTGAGAAGAACGGGCATACCATTGTGCCGTCGTCTTCTTTAATTCCCGACGATCCTTCGGTTCTGCTTACGACTGCCGGAATGCAGCAGTTTAAGCTGTATTATTCGGAACTGGATCCGGAAAAGACGATTCATCCAAGCATTGGCAAGCCGATTGGGAAAAACGTAGTGTCTATTCAAAAATGTTTTCGTACTTCGGATATTGATGAAGTGGGCGACGAATCGCATCTCACTTTTTTTGAAATGTTGGGGAATTTTAGTTTTGGCGGATATGGGAAAGAAGATGCTATAAAATTTGCTTTTGAATTTATTACAAAAGAAATGAAATTAGAGATTTCTTATGTAACTGTTTTTGAAGGATTGCCGATTTCAGGAGTAATACCAAAAGATGATGATTCTAAGAAAATATGGAAATCTTTGGGAGTAAATGATATTCGCGAAGAAGGCATCAAAGATGTATTTTGGGGACCTACGGGAAGCGAAGGGCCTTGCGGGCCAACAACAGAAATATATTGTCGTAGCACAAAAGGACAGGATGTTGAAATTTGGAATATAGTTTTTAATCAATATTATTGTTATGGTTCTCGAGAGCAACTACTTAATGCACCAGAATCAATAAAATTAAAAGATATTCCATTGGGCATAGATACTGGCATGGGTTTTGAGCGTCTCACGATGGTTTCGCAGAATGTGCCAACAATTTTTGATACCGATTTATTCCAACCTCTTATTTCAATATTAAGGACTTGCGATGTCCTTAGATTAAAAAGAGTGATTGCTGACCATGCGCGCGCGATTGCGTTTTTAATTTCCGATGGCATCCGTCCGTCAAACAAAGAAGCTGGATATGTTTTGCGCCGATTAATACGAAGGATAATTGCTTACGGTACGGGCGTGGAAGAATCTCTTTTTATATCAATTATTAAAAACTATAATCTATTTTATCCAGAGTTGGGTTTATCGGTCATTACAGAGGTTTTTTTGGAAGAAAAGAAAAAATTCAGCCGGACATTGGAAATCGGCTTGAAAGAATTGAAAAAACTTGATGTGATTGACGCTAAAATAGCCTTTAGTTTGTATGAAAGTTTTGGTTTGCCATACGAGACCATCAAAGAGGTCGTTTCGGAAAAAGCAAAAAATCTTAAGCGTGAGGATTTTGACGCGGAATTTAAGAAACATCAGGAAATTTCGCGCGCGGGACAAGAAAAAAAGTTTGGCGGACACGGGCTGATTTTAGATACAGGCGAGCTCAAAGCCGCTGACGAAAAAGAGTTGAAAATCGTTACGCGTTTACACACGGCGACACATATGCTCCAAGCCGCATTGCGGCAAGTATTGGGAAATAGCGTGAAGCAAGCCGGTTCGGATATTACCGTAGAACGTACGCGGTTTGATTTTACATTTGAGAGAAAATTAACACCGGAAGAAATTAAAAAAGTAGAAGATATAGTGAATGAAAAAATAAAAGAGGATTTGCCGATGCAAAAAATTGTTTTGCCGAAAGCGGAAGCGGAGAAAACCGGCGCGCTCTACTTTTTCAAAGAAAAATATCCCGATCCAGTGAATGTTTATTTTGTCGGTAAATCGTTAGAGACGGCATTTAGCAAGGAATTTTGCGGTGGGCCGCATATAACTCGTACGGGTGAGATTGGAAAATTCAAAATCGTAAAAGAGGAAGCAGTTGGCTTTGGTGTCCGCAGAATTAGAGCGATTGTTGACAAAATTTCTTAACGGACTTATACTTTTGTAAGTTAATTTTAAAATTTTATAGAGCGAGAAATGAAACAATACTTTAAAGAAATATTGAATCTTTGGAATGATCCAATGTGGTATTTAACTATTTTAATTTCTTCAATTATATTATTATTCATTTTAGAATTGTCTGTTGTAGGCGTAATTATTGGATTTATTTTATCAATGTTTATGATTGCCGGAACGAAATATAAGAAAAAAAAGGGAGATAATTGAAATATTTAAAAGAATTTTGGTTTTATTGGAAGACACTTTGGGTAAATCCTTGGTGGTATGTGATAGTTGTTCCGATGTTTTTATTCGGAAATGATATTTATGGCGCAATTAGCGGCACCGCGATAGCGATGGTTGTATTGCCGATTTTTGTAATGATTGTTAGAAGAGTTGGTTTGGAGAATGCCGGATTGGGAAAGGATAAAAAGAAATGAACAATACAGAAAAAGTTTGTGAAATTGTAAATGGTAAAATTATCGCCGTTAATGTTTCTTTGTATAAAGTTATTAAAGAATGGTTGAGGGATTTTGCGAAAAGAAAAATCCGCTTTTCATAAAGCGGATTTTTTGTTTACAATTAAAATCTATGGACAAAAAAATTATAGACATTTTGAAAAAAGGCGGAATTGGTGTTTTGCCGACTGACACTATTTACGGATTGGTTGGTTTGGCTTTGGACAAAGAAGCAGTGGAAAGGATTTATAAAGTGAGAAAAAGAGATTCGCGTAAGCCGTTTATTATTCTTATTAATTCATTGAAAGATTTGGATATTTTCAGTGTAAAAATCAACGGAAGAACGGAAGATTTTCTGAAAAAAATTTGGCCGGGACCAGTGAGTGTAATTTTGCCGATTAGCGACGAGCGACAAGAAACAAAAGATAAGTTTAGATATTTACATCGCGATACTGGCACGCTTGCTTTTCGTTTACCTAAAAATTTTGCTTTTCGCACAATACTCAAAAAGACCGGTCCTTTGGTTGCCCCTTCAGCGAATATCGCAGGACAGCCGTCGGCGTTTACGATTGAGGAAGCAAAAAAATATTTTGGTGGCAGTGTTGATTTTTATGTTGACGGTGGAAAATTAAATAATAATTCTTCTTCGTTGGTTGAGGTTAGGCGGTGAGTAAAATAAGGCTCTGGGCCTTAGGCTTTAGGGAATTATACGCCAATATCTTGTAAAATTTGGCGTGGTGATATAGTATAATTTCTGGTTTTTTGAAAATGGAATAAAACTTTGAATAAATATTCTCTTGCTGTCGCGGAAAATTGGGAGAAAATGCCCAAGAAATATGTTTTTGTAAATGAAAAGAAATTGATTGAAAAAGCTAGAAAAGTCGCTTTGCAAGATTTTCCTTTACCGCAATGGAAAGATAATTATATTTTTCCCATTAATAATAAAAATTTCGTATCGCACATTTTTTGGCATAATGTGATAAATTTTTGCTATGGTCATCCTTGGGCGGAAAAAGAAGACGGTTCTATTGTGAAGTTTGAAGCGAGAGATGTAAGCAGGAAATGGCATTCGGGCGCTTACGCGATGGGCGCTTGCTGGTATAGATATTTTGGCGAAAACGAGATATTAGCGGAAGATGTTCTTCGCGTTTTCGGAAGCTTATCTCAGACAAAGAAGTTTTTTAAAGGCAGACACCATTTGCCGCTTGTAGGCGAAAGGCGAATATTACTTACGGAATCAGCTTTCGTTTTAAATTCTTATTTTAGGGGCAACCCGAGAAATATTTTAGAAGAAGGCAATTATAGAGCTTTTGGCAATAGCGACAAAAAAGGCATTGTTAATCTTTTGGTGGATAATTTTCGCTTAACATTTGGTTCCGATAAAAATGAAATTTGGACTGAAAATGCGATATTCGTTTTTCATTTTTATAAAAGAGCTCAACTTTTCGTTTTGGAATATAATTCCAGAGCGGTGGCTTCCGGCGGGCAATTGAAACCAATTGAAGACATTGAAGAAGTGGGGCCGATTGCTGATTATCAATTGCCGAAATCTTACGCAGGAGAAAGAATTTTTTCTTATGCTAATTCTTTAAATGAAGATATAAAATCAAAAGAACCTTTGGAATCCGGTTCCAAAGCCGAAGTGGAAATTAGAGCGGCGACGGTTTGGGCGCAACTCAAAGAATTAGAGATTATAAATAATATAAGAGAAAGCAAAAAATTACCGCTTTTGCATATTGGCCACATAGATAATCGGCGTTGGAATATAGGGAGAAAAGCGGTTGGCAATCATCATATTTGTTTGACTACTGCTTACTAAAATATAAAAAACTCCTAATTTAGGAGTCTTTTTTTTCTGATTCTTCCGGTTTTGTCCACGAAGCATAATCGCAATCGGGATAGCGATTGCAACCATAAAAAAATTTGCCTTTTTTGGTTCGTTTCATCACCACTTCACCTGCGCCGCATTTAGAACAGGGGCCGAAGGATTTTTTTTCTCCTTTGATTTGTATGCCTAATGATTTGGTATTTTTGCAATCGGGGAAGCCAGTGCAAGCAAGGAATTTGCCGAAACGGCCGGTTTTAATAACCATCGGTTTGCCGCATTTTTCGCAAACTTCGTCGGTTTTTTCTTCCGGCGCTGTTTCTTTTTTAGAAACAGTTTCGTATTTTTCCGTCAAATTTTTCGCGAATGGTCCATAAAATTCTTTTATCACTTTTGTCCATTCTTGTTTGCCTTCAGCGATTTCGTCTAAATCTTCTTCCATATGAGCGGTGAATTGAATATCCACAATCAAAGGAAAATTTTCCGTGAGAACCTTATTTACCACTTCGCCTATTTCGGTTGGTTGAAATCTTCTTTGTTCATTTTTTTGAACATAATTGCGAGTCTGAATAACGGAAATGGTAGGCGCGTAAGTGGAGGGACGACCGATATCGTAATTTTCCAGAGCTTTAATTAAACTAGCTTCGTTGTAGCGAGCCGGCGGTTCGGTGAAATGTTGTTCCGTTTTGATTTCTTCGCAATTCAATTTTTCGTTTTCCGCCAACTCCGGTATCTCTTTTTCTTCAAATTTTTGCGGCCAAACCTTAAGGAAACCATCAAAGCGGAGAATGTTTCCATTAGCCACTAGGGTATGGGGTATAAGGTTTAAGGAATTTTGAGCGATGATTTCCACGCGAGTGGCGGAGAAAACAGCTTGCGGCATTTGGGAAGCGATAAAGCGACGCCAGATTAAGTCGTAAAGTTTTTTTTCTTTTTCGTCTTCAAAATTTATAATTTCAGGAACTTTAAAAGGGTCGGTCGGTCTTATAGCTTCGTGAGCTTCTTGGGCGAGCCGTGATTTAGTTTTGTAAACTTGAGAATTTTCCGGCAGATATTTTTCACCGAATTTTTCTTTAATCAAAGCTCTCGCGGCGACCAAGGAATCCTTAGAGAGATTTAAGGAATCCGTGCGCATATAAGTTATTAATCCCTTTTCATAAAGATGTTGCGCGAACATCATTGTTTGTTTGGAACTATAATGAAGCTTTTTCGCGCCTTCTTGTTGGAGAGTGCTTGTGATAAACGGCGGTGGAGGATTTTTTTTCACTTCTTTCTTTTCAACGGAAAGAATTTTAAATTCAGAATTTTCCAAAAAATTTTTTATTTTTTCAGCTTGTTCTTGATTTTTAATGCTCATTTTCCCAATAGTTTCGTTGCCGATTTTGTATAAATTTGCTTCAATATTTTTGATTTCTTTATTTTGATTTTTTATTTTGAGGAGCGAAGCGACGATAGTCCAGTATTCTTCCGCTTTGAATTTCCTGATTTCTTCTTCTTTTTCAACGATAAGCCGAACCGTTACCGATTGCACACGACCGGCGGAAAGACCGCGAGTAACTTTTCTCCAAAGAAAAGGCGAGAGCATATAACCAACTAGACGATCAAGAATACGGCGAGCTTGCTGGGCGTTAACGAGATTAATATCAATTTCGCGCGGATTTTTTAAAGCATCTTTGATGGCATTTTCGGTGATTTCATGAAAGACGATTCGTTCTGTTTTTGGAATTTGTCCGTCGGCTGACGGATTGGAATCTGGAATTCGTTTGGCGTTCAGTCCAAGCGCTTGGACTAAATGCCAAGCGATGGCTTCTCCTTCACGGTCTTCGTCAGTCGCAAGAATTACAGTATCCGATTTAGCGGCAAGTTTTTTTAAAGCTGTAACATTTTTTTTTGCCTTAAGAGGAATAATATAGTGGGGTTCAAAATTATTTTCCACATCAATGCCGATTTTGCTTTTAGGAAGATCGCGAATATGACCAAAAGAAGACTCTACTTGATAGTCTTTGCCTAAAAATTTGCCGATTGTTTTCGCTTTAGTAGGGGATTCTACGATGACGAGATGCATAATCGTAAATTATTCTAATTAATCTAATTGACCTAATTATTCTAATCAGGTGATTTTTAATTGTTTATTATGAATTTGCCGTTTTGTTCCTTAACGATTCCGTCCAGGATAAGAAAAGACAGAGCTTGGTGAACAATATGAGATTCAAGCTTAGTTAATTCAATAATATTGTCAACTGTGGTTGGTAATGTGCACATACATATGGCGGTTTCTCCTACAATGGAGGAATGGCAATATGTATGGCAAAAACAATTAAAGAGGAGCGCCTAAGATGGGTACTCCCAATAATAAACAAAGAGGTTAGGTTAAC
>Ga0209541_10013052_pt1 | contig 12756 bp, 13 predicted proteins | sample RifCSPlowO2_01_FD_184027 | JGI IMG/M metagenome (GOLD analysis project Ga0209541, IMG submission 184027) | Groundwater microbial communities from Rifle, Colorado - Rifle CSP2_plank lowO2_0.1 (SPAdes) (version 2) | ecosystem: Environmental > Aquatic > Deep subsurface > Groundwater | place...
ACAATTTTAAAAGACCGCATCAATCCTTGGGTTATGAAACCCCAATCAAGTTCCATTACAAGTATCACAAAGTGTTACCGATGTACCCGTCTAGTACAATCGCTTGACGACCACTTTTATGTTTGCTAATCTTATTGTATTCCGCAGATAGAGAGCTTTCGAGATAAAACGATATGAGTCTCTCCGAGGATACTTGACAGTTTATTGTTCAAGTGATTATTTGCGGGCTTGTACCCGTTTTTTGTTTAAAAATTAGGATTTAGAAATTTAGACATTATATGGCTATAACGCGAGAACAAAAACAAAATATTTTGAAAGATTTAACAGATAAATTCAGCCGCGCCAAGGCCGCGATTTTGGTTGATTTCAACAAACTTTCGGTGGCTAAAACAATGGAATTACGGCGGTTATTAAAACAAATTGGCGCCGAATATAAAGTTGCCAAGAAAACACTAATAAACCGTATTTTAAAATCCGGCGATTATAAGGGTGTTAATCTTGATGATTTAAAAACACAGGTGGGCGTGGTTTTTAGCTACGATGATCCGGTGCCGGCGGCCAATTCCATTTTCAAGTTTTCAAAAATTTCCGTCAAAGGCGGAAATGAAGCATTAAAAATTTTAGGCGGATTTCTGGGCTTTAATTGGCAAGAACGGGAAAAAGTTATAGCATTGGCGCAATTGCCGTCGCGCGAAGTTTTGATCAGTCGGGTGGTCGGCGCCGTTGCTGCGCCGCTTTCCGGTTTGGTTACCGCGTTGTCGGGCAATATGCGCAACTTGGTAAATTTATTAAATAATATTAAAAAATAAAAAATATGGCAGAAAAATATAATAAAATAATTGAGGAAATTGAAAAATTAACCGCTCTAGAGCTATCTGAGTTGGTTAAAGCGCTTGAAGAAAAATTCGGAGTTTCAGCATCGGCGGGGATGATGGCTGCTCCGGCAGCGTCCGCTTCCGCCGAAGCTTCAGCGGACAAGGAAGAAAAAACCGCTTTTGACGTGGTTCTCACAAAGTCCGGAGAACAAAAAATCGCGGTTATTAAGGTTATCCGCGAAGTAACCAGCAAGGGGCTTCAGGAGGCCAAGCAGTTGGTTGACAGCGCGCCACAAGTGGTAAAAAATGGCGTTTCCAAAGCCGAAGCCGATGAATTAAAAGTGAAATTGGAAGCCGCCGGCGCGGCAGTTGAAATTAAATAAGCGCGATAATAAATAATTCATTTTCCTCGCGCTCTCGGTCGCCCAGCGGCTCCCTCGCTGTCCGATGAAAGCGTTTTACCCCGCTTAGCGGGGACCATGCTAAAACGCTTTCATAAGCTTCGGAAAATAATTTATTTATTATCTTTCTATGAAAAAATCCGCGCCAACCATAGACGTTCTTTTTGATTCACCTGTCAGGGTGCGCGTTTTAAAATTGTTTTTGTACAATCCGGAAACGAGCTTTGAACCAAAAACCATATCAAAGATATTAAATATCGGTTCAGCGATCGCGAATAAACATCTGAGGGGTTTGAAAGAAGTTAAACTTATAGACCAAAAAACGATAAAAAGTAAAAAAGTTTTTAAAACAAATCCAGATTTTTATTTTTATAACGAACTTAAAGAATTGGTTTTGAAGGCCAATCCGGCGTCAAAAGAAAAACTAATTAAGCGGATTTTATCATTGGGGAAAATAAGGCTCGCGATAATCTCTGGAATATTTATGAATTTTGACGGCGCGCGCGCCGATCTTATGATAGTAGGGGACGATGTTAAGCCGGCGAAATTTAATAAATTTTTGAAAGATTTAGAGGCCGAGGTTGGAAAAGAAATTAATTGCGCTCTTATGACCGTTAAAGAATTTTATTATCGCTACAATATGTATGATCGGTTTGTGCGCGACATCTTGGATTTCAAGCACGAAAAATTAATAAATAAATTGAAAATCTAGGGCGCATAGTTTAATGGTAAAACGTCGCATTCACATTGCGAAGAGTATAAGTTCGATTCTTATTGCGCCCATTGATGGATTCGATTTCGCTCACCATCAATCCTGAGAATTGTCGAAGGATTGACATATTGATAAACAAGGAGTACACTACTTAACAGTAAGTTTTTCTTGCGAGTTTTCAATTCCGCCTATGCGTGAGGAGATGCTCTAAAGAGAGGTCGACTTACGTTGTAAAGTAAATAACTAATAAAATGGCTAAGAAATTATATGTAGGCGGGTTGTCATACAACACAACCCAAGAAACCCTCAAAGACACATTTTCTCAAGCCGGGACCGTGGAATCGGCGGTTGTCATCACTGACAAAATGTCCGGCCGTTCCAAAGGATTCGGTTTTGTGGAAATGTCTACTGAAGAGGAAGCCCAAAAAGCTATTGAAATGTTCAACGGCAAGGAGCTTGACGGAAGATCAGTTACCGTAAACGAAGCTCGGCCGATGGAAGAGCGCCCCAGGAGAGAAGGCGGTTTCAATCGAGATTTTAGGGGTGGTGGTCGCAGAGACTACTAAACATCAAAAAAACAAAACAGCCCCCTTAGGGGGCTGTTTTGTTTTTTTACTTATCCACAATTAAGCCCTTGATTAATTAATCTTATTATAATAACCTTAAATCATCCGGTGGGAGATTGTGGGTAAGTTTGTGGATAACTATACTAAACTGTGGATAACACAATATGCTATTAGGAGAATTTAAGCACAATTTGGACTCAAAGAACCGTATCACGGTTCCGGCAAAATTACGGACAGAGCTCGGAGAAAAACCGGTTTTAACAAGAGGTCTGGATAATTGTTTATTTATTTACCCTAATCGCGATTGGCAACTTTTTATAGAAAAACTAAGCAAGCTTCCGTTAGGTCAGGCGAAAGCCAGAAATTTTAAAAGATTTATTTTATCGGGTGCTTCTGAAATTGAGATTGACGAAATGGGCCGCGTTCTCATTCCCGAGCCGCTTAAAAAATATTCCAATCTTAAAAAAGAAATTGTGATAGTTGGAGTCGGAGACCGGATTGAATTGTGGAATGAAGATATGTGGAATAAATATATTGTTGCTGCGGAAAAAGAATCAAGCGATTTGGCGGAAGGACTAAGTGAATTCGGAATTTAATATGCACATTCCGGTATTATTGAATGAAATTTTAAAATATCTCGATCCTCAACCTGATGAAAATTTTATTGACGCGACGGTTGGCGATGGCGGGCACGCGGCGGCTATTTTAAAAAAAACATCGCCTGAAGGCAAGTTATTAGCCATAGACCGAGATTCTGGTTCGATTATCCGCGCCAGAAGTAAATTGGAAGAATTTGGAAACAGAGTTCTTTTTATAAACGATTCTTTTGGCAATTTAGAAAAAATTGCTAAAGAAAATAATTTTGGCCCCGTGAATTGTATTCTGTTTGACTTTGGAATGTCTTCTAGCCAGCTTGAAAATTCCGGCAGAGGATTCTCTTTCCAAAATGATGAAATTCTTGATATGCGCTATGACGTTAAAACGCCGATTACCGCTGAAGATATTGTTAACGAATACGGCGAGAGGGAACTGGCGGAAATTTTTAAAAAATGGGCGGATGTGCCTAATGCTTTAAAAATTGCCCGCGCCATTATTCAAAACAGCAGGAAAGAACGAATTAAAACAACCGGAGAGTTGATAAAAATTATTAATAAAACAATAAGAAGGCAAGGGCGACTTCACCCTGCGACTCTAATCTTTCAGGCGCTGCGGATTGAAGTTAATCAGGAACTGGCCGAGATAGAAAAAGCATTAAAAATTATTCCCGAAATTTTAAAAAAAAATGGCAAAGCAGCATTTATTTCTTTCCATTCTTTGGAAGACCGTTTGATAAAAAATTGGTCAAGAAATTTGGGTAAATTAGGCATAGTAAAGATTTTAAATAAAAAACCGATAACAGCTTCTTTGGAAGAGCTAAAAATTAATCCTCGAAGCCGAAGCGCGAAATTAAGAATAGTCGAAAAAATTTAATTATGATTAAAACAATTTATAAAAATGCGAAAATAGAACAGCTTAATATTTTTGCGCTTTTAATCGCCTTCGCGTTAGTTGTTGCTTATTTATTTATTGCCAATAACGCGGCAATGGCTAATTACAGGAAAACTTCTCTGCAAAAATATATTGACGGTTTAAGAATTGAGATCAGGACTCTTAATTTGGAATTAACCGATAAACGAAGCATTGGTTTTTTAAAAAAAGCGGCGGGAAGATTGAATCTTGTGGTTAACGAAAGCATCCAATATGTTAAAATTTCCGGCCCAGTCGCTAAGAACCAATAGCTATGACAAAATATAATCCGGAAAATCGAATTTTAATTTTGCTCTTTTTATTCATATCTTTTGGCCTCCTTATCTGGGGGCGATTCTTTTATCTTTCCGTAATTCGCTACGAATATTATTTAGCCAAGGCAAAAATTTTAAGCGTCGCGAGCAGCAGCGCCGCTCCCCGCGGTAGTATTTTTTTAACCGATAAAGATGCCCTGCCGTTTGCCGCGGCTTTAAATAAAGAATTTCCGCTTATTTACGCCGTCCCCGCTAAAATAAAAGAGCCGGAAATATTAGCTGAAAAACTGGTTCCAATTTTGGAATTAGACAAAGAAACACTAATACAAAAATTATCAAAAAACGGTGATCCTTATGAAATTTTAAAAAAAAGAGTTTCGGAAGAAGTTATTAAAGCCGTTAAAGATCAAAATGAAATCGGCATAGGCATTGACAATGAAACCCTAAGATATTATCCCGAAGGCCTTCATCTTTCTCATACAATCGGATTTTTAGGTTTTAATAAAAATGGTCAAACCGGCCAATACGGACTTGAAGAATATTATGATAAGGAACTAACTGGCTTTGTTTCGAGCGCCGATTTGATTTTAACAATTGATTCGGCAATTCAATCCCAAGCCGGCATTTTACTATTAAAAACTGTAGAGGATTGGCAGGCCGATGGCGGGTCTATTGTTGTGATGGATCCTAAAGACGGCAGTATTTTAGCAATAGCTTCTTTTCCCGATTTTGATGCTAATAATTATTTTTCTATTAAAAATCATGATTTTTTTATAAATCCGGTAACTTTAAAACGTTATGAACCCGGTTCAGTTTTTAAACCGATAACCATGGCCATTGGCATTGAAACCGGCGCTGTTACTCCTGAAACCGAATATTATAATACCGGCACCGTTAAGGTTGGGGATAAAATTATTTCCAATTCCATTCCGGATAAAATTTTAGGATGGCAGACGATGGTAAAAGTTTTGGAACAGTCGCTGAACACAGGCGCCGTTTTTGTGGAACAAAAAATTCCCAAAGATGTTTTTCTAAAGTTTTTAAAAGATTTCGGCGTTGACGGAAAAACCGGTATAGATGTTTCAGAAGTTGCCGGCGATTTATCGGTTTTAGAAAACAAAAGAGACATTAACTTCGCTACCGCTTCTTTCGGGCAGGGAGTGGCGCTTACTCCGATAGAACTTATCCGGGCTTTGTCGGCCATTGCCAACGGGGGCAAGCTGGTAAGGCCGCGTTTGGTAAAAAAAGTTGTTTATCATAATGGAGAAAATTACCTGCCTGCGCAGACAGGCGAAATAAAAGATGAATTGCCAAGGCAAATAATTTCTCTTGAAACATCGGCTAAATTAATAAATATGATGACTAAAGTAGTTGAAAGCGGTAGCGGCCGCCAGGCCGGAGTAACTGGCTATACGGTTGCCGGAAAAACCGGCACGGCTCAAGTGCCAGACCTGAAAAAAGGAGGTTATAAAGACGAATACATTCATACTTTCGTGGGTTTTGCGCCGGCTTATGATCCTAAATTTATCGCCTTAATAAAACTTGATAATCCAAAGGGCATTCGTTTTGCCGAAAGCACGGTGGTTCCAGTATTTAAGGAATTAGCGGAGTTTATATTCAGTTATCTGCAAATCCCTCCCGACAAACCTGTTGAAAATCAGCAGTAAAGCGCATATAATTCATTGATATGGAAAATAAAATAAAAGTTGCCATTGTGTTCGGAAGCCGGTCGGTGGAGCATGAAGTTTCCATTGTTACGGCAATGCAAGTTTTTGAAAATATTGACCGCGATAAGTATGAAGTTATCCCGGTTTATATTGATAAAAAAGGCCGCTGGTTCGTTGATAATAAACTTGGGCAACTCGAAAATTTTAAAGACATAAAGCTTAACCCGCTTAAATTTTGGAAAAATTTTCGGCGGGCGGAATATGTTTTTGGGGCATCGCCAAGCGTTAAGGCACTCTCGCCAAAATCCGTATTTAATTTTTTTAGGAGTATTAAAGCCGATATTTATTTTCCCGTCGTTCATGGCACGTTCGGTGAAGAAGGGACAATTCAAGGACTTTTTGAAATAGCTGATGTTCCCTATGTCGGAAGCGGCGTTACCGGTTCGGCCGTTGGGATGGATAAAATTATTCAAAAATCTGTTTTTAAAGATAATGGCATCCCGGTTGTAAAATATATTTGGTTTTTGAAAAATGAATGGCAGGATAATAAAGTTAAAATTATAGAAAAAATAGAAAAAACTTTGGGTTATCCGGTTTTTGTTAAGCCTGCGAATTTGGGTTCAAGCGTTGCCATAAATAAAGCAGGCGGCCTGAAAGAACTGGAAAATGCCATAGAAATTGCTTCTAACTTTGATAGGCGGATTATAGTTGAAGAAGGAAAAGAGGGGATTATAGAAATAAACTGTTCGGTAATTGGCAATGATGAACTAACCGCCTCGGTCTGCGAACAGCCGGTAAATGACAAGCAAATGCTTACCTATGAAGATAAATATCTTAGAGGCGGCAAAACCAAAGGAATAGTTGGACTGTCTCGTCTCATCCCGGCGCCGATAAGTGAAGAACTGACTAAAAAAATCCAAGAAACAGCGAAAAAAGCGTTTTGGGCGATTGATGCCGCGGGCATTGCCCGTGTTGATTTTATGGTTCGTCCCGATACCGAAGATTTTTGGATAACAGAAATTAACACCTTGCCTGGTTCTTTGTCTTTTTATCTTTGGGAAAAATCAGGATTAAGTTTTTCAAATTTATTAGATAAACTTATTGAACTTGGGTTTGAACGCTACAAAGAAAAGCAAGAGTTAACTTTTAGTTATGATTCGGATTTAATTACAAAAACTTCAATCGGTTCTAAAGTATAAATTACATAAATTTTTATTTATTATGTTATTGGTAGCATTTATTTGCTATCGCTGGAAAATGCTGCGTCAGTATTATGCGTAAGTATTAAAAATAACACCCCCGTTGCGAAACGGGGGGACCTTGGATGGGCGATGTTTTGGCCCAAGGATTTGAGTGGCTCGAGGAGCGCGGACGGGAATTGAACCCGGATCTCCCGTCCAGATGGACGGTTCAGCTATCCATTGCAATCAGCCGCGCTCACTCGAGCCACATCTTGTCGGTCCGATGATGGCTGGGCCGGATGAGTTCGAAAGCAAATTAGAACAAAAAAGAACAAAATAAAGTAAAAAACTGCTAGGATAGGTCCGCGCTCCTAGAGGCGCCACCAGCGGAGAACAACACAAAGGGGGTCTCCGCCTCCCCGTAACAACCAGAGGATTCGGCCAGCACCCTAGCATTGCCTACATTATATCAAATCTACAGAATCTGTCAAGTGCTTAAAAATAGTGATCGGGGAGATCGTTTTCCAGTAAAATTGTAGAATTGAGGATGGCCAGTTCGGAAAGTTTTGATTTTGCTGATTCTAAATCAATAACTTCATAAACTTTAGAAATATAGTCATTGCCGTAAACTTCTTTTAAGCCCTCTCCCAAAGCTTTTTTATTTGTTTCTCCGACTACAATAACATAATCGGCGATTTTAGCGGCGCTTTGCGCCGCCTCTTTATTCAACTCAAATTGTTCAATGCCTAATTCAATCATTCCGGGCGTAACCAAAATTCTTCTTTGCGCCGGAGTGTTTTTTAGCATTTCTAAAGCCGATAAAAATCCGATCGGATTGGAATTATAAGTATCGTCAATAATAGTAATGCCTGACGAAGTTTTTAAAATCTCTTGCCGATGGGGAGTTTGCGGCGCGGTTTTTAAATATCCTAAAACCTCATCCTGAGTCACACCAAAAATTTTTCCGATTTTAACTGTCAAATCTTTTTTTGAAGAAAAATATTCTATTTTCGTTGTTATTTTTTTACTTCCATAATTGTAATTATGAAAGTATTTAGATATTTGCGGTTCTAATTCTTTTGGTAAAAATCCAATACCATCAGACGGTAAAGATTCAATAAGCTCAAGTTTCGTTTTAAAAATATTTTCTTGCGAACCAAACCTTTCAAGATGCATCGGCCCGATGGCGGTGATTATTCCGATTTTTGGTTTTATTAATTTTGATATTACTTCAATATCTTTTGTCTGATAAGCGGCCATTTCGCAAACAAAAATCTCATGGTTTTTACGAAGATTTCGGAGAATTGTTTTAACGATGCCCAATAGCGTATTATAATTTCCTTCGGTTTTTAGCGTTTTGTATTTATGTATTAATACATGTGAGATAGTGTCTTTGGTCGTTGTTTTACCATAAGAGCCTGTTATGCCGATAATGGTTAAATTTTTCATTCGATTGATTTTTATAGCCGCCAGAAACACTAAAAATCTTTTTGCCAAATTATCAACTGGCGATAAAAATCTCGAAGAGATTTTTATCGCCAGTGATCTGTTTCCGAATGTAAAAATGTTAAAAATATTAGCCAGCGCGAAAAGGACATGGGCTTTTAAAGTCCAATCAATTCGTTTCTTTTTTTCCAAAACAACGCAGCCGGGATTATTTTTTAGCCAATTGCTAAAGCGTTTTAAATCGTATTCTTCAAGTTGAAGCAAATAAAGCAAATTTTTAAGTGGCATCATATAAAAATTTCTAATTTTTAATTTCTAAACAAAATTCTCTAATTAATCTGATAAATTCTTCCGGTTTTTCTAAAAATGGAAAATGACCGGTATTTTTTATAATCTCAATTTTAGCGCCGGGAATTGTTCTGGCGATTAATTTACCTTCGTCAAGCGGAGTTATTTTATCATTTTCTCCCCAGACAATAAGCGTTGGCGATTTTATTAAAAACAAATCATATTTCAAATTTTCGATGATAACTTTTTTGAAAGTTTCTTTAAGGTTAATGTTTTTAATTTGTGTCCAATCAGTTTTATCAAGTTTTAATAATTTTAGAATTAGCTGTCTTAATTTTTCAGAAATAATCGGCTTTAATATTGGTGTTATTTTTTGGAGTAAAATCATTTTACGTTGCGGCCTGCGGATAGCGCTGGCATCAACCAAAATTAATTTTGAGATACTATCAGAATAAATTAGGGCCAATTTTGTTGCCACTGCACCGCCGAAAGAATGGCCAATAATTATTGGCTGTTCAATTTTGTTGTCTTTTAAAAATTTATGAACAAAATCGGCATAATCTTTGAGTGCCATCGGTTTTTCTATTGGCGTTTGTCCAAAACCGGGCAAATCCACGGTAAAAATTTCAAAATCGTCTTTCAGATAATAAAAAAGCGGCTCAAATATTTTTGAAGAAACACCCCAGCCGTGGATAAAAACTAGTGTTTTTAGAGAATCCATTAAACTAAATAATGCCACAAAACTGTTATTTTTTCCAGTGTTTCCAATCTATTGAACCATGACACATAATTGACACGATTATAATATCGTTTTATTTTAAATCCAGTCGTTATTTAACAATATAAATACAAGAGGTCGCTCAAATGGGAAAAGACATGATTGCGTTTTTTACTCCCGAAGTTGCGCTTGATCAGGACTTGCACGCTTATAGCGGAGGATTGGGCGTTGTCAGTGGAGATTTTCTAAGGTCTGCTTATAAGCTTGATTCACCGGTAGTAGGCGTAACAATTCTCCCGCGGCAGGGTTATTACGATCAAAGCATTGAAAACGGTTCAATGAAAATAAGTTATACAAATCGCTATTATGATGGCATTCTTGAAAAAACCGATATCAAATTTACAGTTAATATTTGTTCTTCACCGGTCTGGGTGGAAGTTTGGCGCTTGCCGGAAGGAAAATTCGGCGCGGCGCAAACTTTATTTCTTGACGCCGATATAGACCCTAATGATCATGTTTCGCGGTTGAACACACTGCAATTGTATGGCGGTTCCCGAGATTCCGGCGCTAATCTAGAAAGAAAAATCGCGCAATCATTGCTGCTTGCCCGTGGGGGTATTGAAGCGTTAAAGCGCTTGAATATTTCTGTTTCAAAATATCACGGTAATGAAAGTTATACCGCTTTTGTTCCAGTGGAATTGATATGCGAAGCACTAAAAGAAGGAAAAAGTTTTAAAGAAGCAGTCGAATATGCTAAGTCAATGTTCGTATTTACGACGCATACGCCGGTGCGTGAGGGCAATCCGGAATACAGCATTAATTCGGTAATGAGAATGGGCGGCTACGACAAAGTTTTTCACGAAGAAGCGCTCAGAAAAATTGGAAGCGATCCTTTCAATATGACGGCGGCTTGTTTGCGGCTTTCTAAAAAAGCTAACGCCGTTTCTAAAAAACATCTGGAAACGGCGCAGAAACTTTGGCATTGGGTAAATGGCAACAACGTTGCCAAACGGATTATATCAATTACCAATGGTGTCAGCCGCGACTACTGGCAGTATGAGGATTTCAGAAATGCCACAACTCAAAAAGAAATGGAAGATATAAAACTTAACCAAAAGAGGGAAATGATTCAATATATTGTAGAAAAAACCGGGCGGTGTTTGGGCGAAAACATTTTAACTATCGTCTGGGCCAAGCGATTTGCCGAATACAAGCGGCCGCATCTTCTTTTTTATAACTTTAACCAGGAAAAATCGGAATGGATTAAATCGCAACTAAGGGAAAACAAATTACAGATAATTTATGCCGGCAAGCCGCATCCCGACGATGATAGCATGATCCATGCTTATAACCGGCTTCTTTTTGCGAGCTATGAACTTCCGAATATGGTAGTTTTGGCCGGTTATGAACTTTGGCTTAGTAAATTACTTAAATCCGGAGCCGATGTTTGGCTAAATAATCCGCGCTTTCCTCTGGAGGCCAGCGGCACTTCGGGAATGTCGGCTGCTATGAACGGCGCGCTTAATTTGTCCATAGTTGACGGTTGGGAATGCGAAGCCGATCCAGAAAATTACTTTCCATTCGGCACGCAAATTCCTGGTGGCGACCAGGATTCTTTTGATGCCCAAGAATTGAGGCGCTGTCTTGAAACAACCGTAATGCCTCTTTTTTACGGAGATAAAGAAAAATGGTATAAGAAATCATTAGCAGCAAAATTTGAAGCTGAAAAATATTGGACATCCGATAGAATGGTTTCTGAATACCAGAAATTGCTTTATGCCGATTAAAAATTTAAAGGCCCCAAGAGGGCTTTTTATATTGTTAAAAGGTTTTTAAATAGGGTATAATATAATGAAATATAAATGCCGTATTAGTCGAGCCGCTATCGTCTAATGGCTTAGGACGTCGCGTTCTCAACGCGGCAATCGGGGTTCGATTCCCCGTAGCGGTACGTAAAATTTTCGCTTTGATTAAATTATGTTATCTCACAATCTTAATTTAAAAATATTTTTGGAAGAGCTCGTTTCCTTTTTTCTGATTGGAGTTTTAAGTATTTTTTCTGTTTCTAAAATTTATGAATTTGGAGAAATTTCAAATACCTCAATTTCTTGGTGGCAATTTTTGTTGGCCTTCGGCGTCGGCACAGCCGTTATTTTAGGTCTGATTCGCATTATGCATGGCGGCTTTTTTTTGCGGATATTTTTTCTTCTGGCGTTATTTTCCGGAACGTTAATAACACTCGGAATTTTTTTAAGCAATGTTTGGTCGTTAATTTTTTCATTGCTTTTAGTAATGGCTTATAGTTTTTATCCGTATGTTTGGTTTCATAATCTGGTTTTAATTTTAACCTTGCCCGGCATTGCGGCGGTGCTTGGCGCTTCCATAACTCCTTATGCGGCAGTGATTTTGCTGATTTTTATGTCGGTTTACGACTATATCGCGGTTTATAAAACAAAACATATGATTAAAATGGCTAAAGCCATGATTACCGGCCGAGCAATTTTTGCGATGATTTACCCGGAGCATTGGCACGGTTTCAAGGCGCATCTTAATAAGGCGCATCCGGGAGAGGGTTTTATGATGCTTGGAACGGGAGATTTTGTTTTCCCAATTATTATGGCGACTTCGGCTTACTCCATAAGCGCCGCGGCGGCTTGGACGGTTTTAATAGTTTCTTTATTGGGACTTTTACTGATGCATCTCATATTCAGTTTGCAAAAAGTTCGCCGGCCCATGCCGGCTTTGCCGCCGTTAGCCGCTTTTGCGATTTTAGGCTTTATTCTGGCGATAATATTAAAAATTTAATATCTTTATTTTCACGCTTTCCTCGCTCGCCCAGCGTGCTCGCTTCAGGGATTCGCCCTCGCTCTCTATTACAATGTATTAATACATTGTAATAGAACCGTGCCCGCTCGGGCTCATAACCCGCTTTGAAAACAAAGATATTAAATTTTTATAAACTATGAAAGAATTTTTTAAAAATAACATCATCAAATTACTTTTAATTTCAAGTTTAATTTTAAACATAGGCCTTTTTTTGTTTTTTTATTTTTTCATAAAAAGAAGCGATATTCCGATTGTGCTTCACTACAATGTTGATTGGGGCGTTGATTATTTTGGCGAAGTCAAAAATATATTCATTTTGCCGCTTGCCGGTTTAATAATTTTTTTATTAAATAGC
>Ga0209541_10013054_pt1 | contig 12755 bp, 9 predicted proteins | sample RifCSPlowO2_01_FD_184027 | JGI IMG/M metagenome (GOLD analysis project Ga0209541, IMG submission 184027) | Groundwater microbial communities from Rifle, Colorado - Rifle CSP2_plank lowO2_0.1 (SPAdes) (version 2) | ecosystem: Environmental > Aquatic > Deep subsurface > Groundwater | place: Rifle...
TTAATGTTCTTCAACCAATGGGCTACGATAGCTTCGGATTGCCAGCTGAAAATGCCGCAATTAAATCTAAATCTCATCCAAAAATATTCATAGATAAAGCAATCGAAAGCTTTGTCGAACAACAAAAAGCTTTAGGCCTTAGCTACGATTGGTCACGAATGATAATGTCCCATGATCCAAACTATTACAAATGGGACCAGTGGATTTTCTTAAAAATGCATGAAAAAGGCTTGGCTTACAAGAAAAAAGCTGCTGTAAATTGGTGCCCTGAATGCAATACAGTTCTGGCAAATGAGCAAGTTCATGATGGGAAATGCTGGAGACATACAAGTACAGAAGTAGAGGCAAAAGAACTTAATCAATGGTTTTTCAAAATAACAAATTATGCAGACGAATTATTGAACAACATTGACAAATTGACTGGCTGGTCGGAAGATGTCAAGATAATGCAGAAGAATTGGATAGGAAAAAGCTATGGTGTAGATATTTTTTTCAACTTAGAAAATAGCGATAAAATCCTGCCAACTTATACAACACGATGTGATACAATTTATAGTGTTACTTACCTTGTAATTGCTCCAGAAAATCCACTTGCTGAGGAACTAGTGAAAGGGACGAAGTATGAAGAAGAATTTAAAAAAATATTAAAAATAATCAGCAAACAGTCTATTATTGAAAGGACTACTCCTGAAGGTAAAGATAAGATTGGTTGTTTCCTTGGAAAATATGCAATAAATCCAGTGAATAATGAAAAAATTCCCATTTATATTGCTAATTTTGTTTTGTATGAATATGGCACTGGACTTGTAATGGCTGATGCTCATGACCAAAGGGATTTTGAATTTGCAAGGAAATATAATATACCTCTTAAATTTGTAATATCTGAAGATGGGGCACCTATAGATCCAAAAAAAGCGTCTCGTGCGTATCTTTCTGATGGAATATTATTTGATTCTGGAGAGTTTTCTGGTATGCATAACAGAGAGGCACTTCCCTTAATGGAGGATTGGTTGGAAAAAAACAATTGGGGTAAGAAGAATGTTAATTACAAATTAAAAGATTGGCTCATATCCAGGCAGAGATTCTGGGGATGCCCTATACCAATAGTTTATTGTGACAAGTGTGGCATAGTCCCTGTTCCTGAAAAAGATCTGCCTGTAAAACTTCCAGAGGACTACAAGTTTGCAATCAGCAAAGGAAATCCATTAGAGCATTGCAAAGAATTTGTAAATGCAAAATGCCCGAAATGCAATGGAAATGCAAAAAGGGAAACAGATACAATGGATACTTTTGTTGACTCTTCATGGTATTTCTTGAGGTATTGCGATGCTAAAAACAATAAAGAGATTTTTGACAAGGATAAAGTTTCTTACTGGATGCCTATTAACATTTATATTGGGGGAAAAGAGCATGCAACAATGCACCTGATTTATTTTAGGTTTTTTACGAAATTCTTGAGAGACATTGGATTATTAAAAATTAATGAACCTACACTGAATCTTTTTAATCAGGGAATGCTGCACAAGAATGGCGTGGTAATGAGCAAGAGCAAAGGGAATGTTGTTACACAGGAAGAGATTGCTGAAAAATTTGGAATAGATACAGCAAGATTATTCTTGTTGTTTGTTGCTGGGCCAGACAAAGATATGGAATGGAACGACAAGGCAATAATGGGAAGCTACAGATTTTTGAACAAGGCTGCTTCATTAATTGATAAAAAAACTGCAAAAAACAAAGATAATAAATTAGAAAATAAAATGAATAAAACGATAAAGCTTGTTACAGAAAACATTGAAAATTTCAAATTTAATATCGCCTTAGTACATTTAATGGAATTTGTAAATTATTTGAGTTCGAAAAATGAATTAACTAAAGAAAGTCTAGAAACAGTTTCACTTTTGCTAAATCCTTTTACTCCTCATTTAAGCGAGGAGTTATGGGAGAAAATTGGCAATAAGGGATTTTCAAGTCTGCAAAAGTGGCCTATGTATGATGAAAAAAAGATAGATAAGAAATTAGATGCAGAGGATGATTTAATAAAGAATACAATTTCAGATATTATGGCTGTTATGAAACTTTTGAAGATTGAAAAACCAAAGAAAATAAATTTATTTACAGCAGAGAAATGGAAATATGAATTTTTAAAGAAATTGAAAAAAGAGATGGATAAGACAAGAAATGCCGAAACACTGATTAAAGCAGTCATGATTAAAGAGCATGGCAAAGAAATTTCTTCTTTAGTTCCTAAGCTACTAAAAGACCAAAAAAGGATTCCAGAAGTTGTTATAGAAAATGAAGCTGACGTTATTAATGAAAATAAAGTAACTATTGAGAAAGAGTTTAACTGCAAGGTTGAAATAATTAAAGCAGAAAAATCACAAGAAGTAAAAGCAAAACAGGCAATGCCTGGAAAGGTTGCTATATTAATAGAATGAGGATCATAGTTCTTGGCGCAGGGGCAATTGGAAGTTTGTATGGGGCAAAATTATCTAAATATAATGATGTCGTTTTAGTTGGAAGACAAAAACATGTTGATGAAATAAATAGAAATGGACTTAAGATTACTGGTATAGAGAATGAAATTTATAAATTAAAAACAACAACAAAAATTGAGAAAATTGAAGAGAACACATTAATATTGCTGACAACAAAAGTGTATGACAGTAAAAAAGCAATAGAAGATATTAAAAGTTTAATTAAAAAAGATACAATAATTTTATGCCTGCAGAATGGGCTTTATAATGAAAATATAGTGAAAGATGTTGTTAAAAGCAAATGTTTAGTTTTAAGGGGAATTAGCAATTGCGGTGTGGCTTTTTTAGAGCCTGGTATAGTCCAGTATAATACCACTAGTTACACTACTATTGAAAAAAGTAAAACAAGCAATGAGCTAGTAGACAAGTTTAAGAAATGCGGATTTGACAGTTATGTTTCTGAAAACATTAAAAAAGATGAGTGGAAAAAACTGATAATAAACTGTTTGATTAACCCTATTTCCACAATACTGGGAAAAGAAAACATGGCAGTTGCTGACGAAAAGCTAAATCCATTAAAAAAACTAATTGCAGAGGAGTGCTTAAAGGTTGCTGAAAAGGATGGCGTAAAATTTGATATTGATTTTATTCAAATGGTAAATGCGATGATTAAAGACTCCAGAAATATTTCTTCAATGCAGCAGGACATAATTAAGGGAAAGCGGACAGAAATTGATTATTTGAATGGTGCTGTAGTTGAACTTGGAAAAAAATATGGGCTTAAGTGTCCAGTTAATGAAGGATTGGTTATGATTATAAAGGGAATGGATAAAATTTAAATGGTATATTCTACTAATTCTAAAGTTTTAAAACAATAAATAATATAAATACTATTTAATTCTACGCGTATATGAAAATCAATAATGTCCTTGTGGTATACACATATCCAAAGAATAATGAGGAGAAATCCACCTTAGAACTAGTTAAAAACATATTAAAGAAGTATGGAACTAGTTATAAAATTGTACATAGAGGAAAATTAAGTAAAAAATTATTTCGAAACAGGGATTTGGTTGTAAGTGTTGGTGGAGATGGGACTTTTCTGAGGGCTTCTCATTTTATTTTTGACAAAATCCCCATACTTGGTGTTAATTCGGATCCAAAATACAAAGAGGGTTTTTTTATGGTGACTACTAAAAATGATTTTAGGGGAAAATTAAAGAAATTGTTAAATGGTGATTATAAAATAAAAAAACTTCAGAGGCTTGAAGCATATATAAATAATAAAAAGATTCCTGAGCTTGCCTTGAATGAATTCTATATTGCATCTGAAAAGCCATACCATACAGCAAGATACTTCCTTAATGTAAGAAGTAAGGATGAAAGGCAAAAAAGTAGTGGTGTTTTGATTTCAACTGCAGCAGGAAGCCATGCGTGGATAAAAAGCGCTGGCGGAAAAATTCTGCCCCTAGACACAAATAAATTTGAATACCTGGTAAGGGAACCTTATTTCGGAAGAACTTGCGCAAAATGCATCTTAGTTAATGGTATTTTAAACAAAAATGAAAAAATAAGTGTTATATTCGAGGTTGGCAATGGTGTCTTGATTGTAGATTCTCTAAGCAAAGAGCATACATTCAAAGCAGGAGATAAAGTTACAATTAAAGTGTCAAAAAAACCTTTATATTCGGTTTTATTTAATGGTAATACTTCTAGGTAGGGCAAATAGAAAATTATATAAGCGGTATAAAGTTTAAATTTTAAACATACCCATAAAAATGAATGAACTATTTTCAAAGCCAAATCAGATAACTTATATAAGGATCCTTCTAATTCCTGTATTTGTAATTTTTCTTTTGATGGAAGCACCTTATAAAGATTACATTGCAGCGTTTATTTTTATAATATTGTCTTTGTCGGACGCACTTGATGGATATATTGCAAGGAAAAAGAAACAGATAACCCCTTCAGGAAAAATATTAGACCCCATTGCGGATAAGTTATTGATAGCAACGGCATTGATATTTCTAATAGGAAGGGTACAGTTATGGATGGCAATTGTTATTATTGTAAGAGAATTAGTCATTACTGTTGCCAGGCTTTTTTTCTTGCCTAAAAAAGTGGTTATCAGCGCAAGTAAGCTTGGTAAAATAAAAACTATCTCACAAATAGTTGCTATAATAGCAGTAATTCTTAATCTGCCTTTTAATTGGTGGTTAATGTTAATAGCTGTTATTATAACAGTCGTCTCTGGCTTGGATTATATTATAAAAATGGGAAAATTAATGGAAGAAGACGTTCTTAACATTCCAAACATAATAACAACGTCCAGGCTTTTGCTGATTCCATTGTACATAATTAATCTGGCAAAGTTAAATTTAAAGTTTGCACTTGTATCCTTTGCAATAATTATACTGTCAGATAAAATAGATGGGATATCAGCAAGAATAACAAATCAGATTACAAAGTTCGGCAAAATTTATGATAGTTTTACTGACTTTGCCTTAATTGTATCTTCTTGTATAGCATTTTATTTAATAGGCTTTATAGAATTTTTTTGGTTCTTAGTATTCATAGTACCTTCCTTAAGCTTAACTATAACAAGATTAGTAGACTATAGAAAATCTAAAGAAGTGTCTTCAAGTGCTTTAGGAAAAATTGTAATAGGGATATCATATATAGCTATAATAGCTATTATCATAGATTTTTATAAATTTGAGATGCTAGTTTTTATTGCTGTACTGGCCTATATTTATATGGTTGTAGATTTATATAAGATTTTTAGAATAAATAAGTTTAAGTCTAGATCTTTCTAAACCTTACGCTTGAAACCATCATTATACCTAAAAAGATGTATATATAGGGATAAAATTTTATAGGAACAGTTAATATGAATAATAGGGGTATTATTATTCCGTTTAGTGTTATGGGCATTCCTGCAAAGCTTTCCTGTACGTTCATTATATTGTATCTTGCTAATCTTAAAACACCGCAAAATAAAAATATTGTAAATGAAACTATTGCCAAGGGTGTTTGTATTAAAGAAAAGCCAAAGATAGTAGGTGCCACACCAAAAGAGATTGTATCAGCCAAAGAATCTAATTCTTTTCCAAAAGTATTCTGCTGGTTAAGTTTTCTTGCTAATTTTCCATCTGCATAATCTGCTATTACAGCTACAAAAAGTGAAATTATTGCGAGGTTATAGTTCTTGCTTATTATAAAAAGTATAGCAGTCATTCCAAAAATAATGTTTGCTAATGTAAAAATATCTGCAAATTTTATTAAGTTTGTTATTCTAAATTCACTTATATCTGTCCTTTTTGTTAACCTAAATTCAGATTTAAAGAATAACTCTACAGCTGATATCCCAGTTAAAGCTATTGCTGACCAGATTAAAATCAAGTCTATTTTTCCTAAAAAAACAGGCAACAAAGCCAAAATCTGAGAGAATAATGTTATTTTTCCTATAAGAGTAGCTTTAAACTCCCTCCTAATGTCTTTGTAAAATAAATATGAACCCTTGGTAAGTGTTAATAAGTCACGGCCTAGAAAGACCAATAAAACCCAAAATGGGAGTAGGTTAGTTATTACTAAAGCTATAGCAGTGAAGTCAACTAAAAATTTATCAGCTAACAAACTGACTACAGATCTTAACTGTGATTGTTTTTTATATATAAAACCTTCAAAGAAAGAGAGAAATGCAGCAAGAATGAAGAGGAAAATGGGCATATTTTTTATTTTTGAAAGAATTATGAAGAACAGTATTAATGCCAGTAATAATCTGAATAATGTAAAGGTAATGGGAACTTTTTTTAGAAATTTGTTTTTCTTAATTTTCATTTTTTTATATTAATAGATAAAGATAAGATACATTTTTATGGCTTTTGTAGTTGCTAATATCTTTAAAAGATTTTGGCTTTATTTTAGATTTGCTATTACTGTTTCCCCAGCAGTTACTTTTTGCTTGTCTTTTATTTTTAGATTTAACTTTTTAAATGGCAATACCAAAGTAACCTGTGATCCAAGCACAATCTTGCCTATCTTCTGTCCTTTATTAACTTTTTCATCTTCGTTTATTGTGCATATTAGCCTTCTTGCAAGGAATCCAGCAATTTGTATTAGCTTTATTTTTCCAATTTTTTTGCTTTTTATTATTATTTCATTTTTTTCATTCATTAAGGATTTACTAAAATTGAATGCGGCAAAATATTTTCCTTTTTCATGATTTATAGATGACACTCTGCCTTCTATTGGGGCTCTGTTTATATGGACATCAAAAGGAGACATAAATATTGAAATAATATAACATTCTTTCGCTATATCTTTTGTCAGAGTTTCAATTTTTCCAAGAAAACCCTTTTTTATCTTTATTTTATTGTTCTTAACTTTTAAAATCCTGATTATTTTACCATCAGCAGGACTTACTAAATTGTTGCCTTTTGGTATTTTTCTTGTTGGATCCCTGTAGAAGTTTAATAGAAATAAGCTTGCTATAATAACTACAATGACTATAAATATCATTAGTGCCCCCATGTGAATTTATGCTTAATTTGACAATATAAATGTTTTTATTTTTAGTAACTGCTAACGACCCCTATCTCCTCCGTCGATAAACTCTAGAGGCAAAAAGGCAAATTGAACACCTAAAAATCTATGAAAATTGCCTATTTTTCCGACGACAAATGCCCAATTTTTTGGCTTTTTACCCCGTTAGCAGATACTATTTTTAGGAGGTTGTTGCGAAACTCTAGTTCGTGCTTGTGCGGAGCCTTAACATACATCTCAACTTCGCAACATTGCATGTTGCTCAGGTCATATATCACAATCCTGCGGAGCGTCGCCCGCGACGAGCGATGCGAGTCGCTCGCAATTCACCGCTTTGGCAAATTACGCACAAGCACCGACTTTCGCAACAACCTCTATTTTTAGAGTTAATTAAAAGTATAGCTATATCTTAGATATTAAATTAAAGATAATTATTTAAAGGCTAAATTTTTAAAAAAGCTGTATGAACACAGAAGATATATTGGTGGAAGCGAATAAAGGGGCAGAGTCCTTTCTCAAAAGACAGCCATTTTTAATTACATTCCATAGTGCAAATGAAATGGAATATGTAAATAAAATTCTATCTGAAAGCAACAACCTTCCTCAATTTTATATGGGGAGGAGATTAGAGTATGCTTTTGAAGTTGATTATTTTTGGATGGAAACTAATGGGAAGATGTCAGGATTTTTTGGGCATACCCTTCACACTTGGGAATACTGGACTCCAAGGAAAGCTAAAAAAATCTTAAAGATGCATAATGGAAAAACAAATGCAAACAATTTTCTCAAAAGGAATGGGCTTTTATTGCCTGAATGGTTGTTTTCAAGGTTAGGAAAAACAAAGCTGGTTATAGAGATTAAATCTGGAGTGGGTTCGCAAGAAAAAGCACTTGATGAACTGGTTAGGATGGTAAAAAAATACAATCTGGATAATAACATTATATTCCTTTCTTTTTCTGCAAAGCCTTTGGAATATCTAAAAGAAAAATTGCAAAATGCTATTACCATACTCATTTTTCTTCAAAATCCTTTTCGCAAACCTTTATTTCGTAAGAAAAAATTGCCAATAATTGATATTTTAGACACAAGATCAAAAAGATCTGAAAATGGGATTATGAAACAAATCAAAGAGGCTGCTGCTGCAGAAAAGTATTTTATGGGTGGAATGGTAAAAACAAAAGAACAATTAGACTGGCTAATTATGTATGGAGCAAGAGGCGCTATTATATGGAAAAGTCCTGAAACAATAAAGCAGTGGTTATTAACTTCTACGGATAAACAGCGATAAATAAGCTTGAGTATAGTTTGAAAATTATTTAACAAAAAGATTTTTAATGTTATAAAGGCTACTGATAGTTATGACTTATACAATATTGGACTGTTATACAGATGAACCAGCAGGATTAGGCGTTCCTCCTTATTTAGGAACTTATCCAAGGTATATATCAGGCTACTTAAATGAAGAGGTATATTATTTGACGATTGATGATTTAAGATTGTGGAAAAAACATAATTTAAAGATTATTGAAACAAAAAAATCACAAAAAACAGACATTACAACATACAATTTAACAGTTAATTATAAAGATATAAAGGTGATATTGGAAAAAACTGATACCTTAATTGTTATTCTTGGTGTTCATGTTCCTGGAAAGTATCTTTCTGCAGTTCCTGGAACTTTAAAAGAAATAATTCCAATAATTAAAGATTTAAGATGCAAAAAAATACTTACAGGACCAGCAGTTTTTGGCACTCAGTTATATGGTGGAAAATTTTTTGAGAAAGCAGACTTAAGTGTATTTAATAAAGTTGAGCATTCTATGTTCAATTTTTCCTATGATAAAGTTAGGGAGTATGCAGTTGATGGAGCAAAAATAGTCAATCAAATTCCTGATCATAGGGTTGTAGAGGTTGAGACCGGGCATGGCTGTGATATTGGAAAATGCAGCTTTTGTTTAGAGCCAATAAAAAATAAAGTTGAATTTCGCGATAAAAGAGATATTTTAAAAGAAATTATGGAGTTTTATGATCTAGGCTGTAGATTTTTCAGATTAGGGAAACAAACATGCTTCTATACTTTCCCTTATGCTATTGAACTTTTAAAAGATGTTAGGGATAATTGTCCGGATATAAAAGTTCTGCATATAGACAATGTAAACCCAGTTAAGGTTTTGAGGGATAAAAACCATGAAATAACAAAGGCTGTTGTTAAGTACTGCACAGCGGGGAATATAGCAGCATTCGGTGTTGAAAGTTTTGATAAGATTGTTGTTAAGGAGAATAATTTATGTTGCTCTCCAGAAATAGTTTATAAAGCAGTTAAGATTTTGAATAAATACGGTGCAGAAAGAGGAGAAAATGGAATGCCCAAGTACTTGCCGGGCATTAATCTTATTTTTGGGTTGATTGGTGAGAGCAAAAAAACTCACGAAGAGAATATGAAATGGCTTAAGAAAATTTATAATGACGAGTTAATGTTAAGAAGAATAAACATAAGACAGGTTGCAATTTTTGAGGGAACTTCACTTTTTAAAGAATGCGGAAATAAATTTTTGAAGAAAAACAAAAAATTGTATTGGAAATGGCGCAATGATATAAGACAAAATATTGACTGGCCAATGTTGCATAGAGTTGTTCCAGAAGGGACTGTACTAAAAGATTGTTATGCTGAAATTTATGACGGCAATACAACTTTCTGCAGACAATTTGGAACTTATCCATTAATTGTTGGCGTTAAAGAAAGGATTGAGTTAAAGAAGCTCTATGACTTGAAAATAACAAAACATATGTTAAGGAGTTTGACTGGTAAGGTCGTTGGTTAATTTGAGCTTTGGCAGAAACCTGTGTTTAATAAATAAGCATTTACCATTTCTTATAAATTAGCTTTTTTATTTTTGGTATGGCGGCTTCAGCCGCTATCTCTCCTGCTCGTACAATCTCATTAGTTTTGTCGAACTCTGTCCATTTAACACCCTCAAATTCCGGTCTAATAATAATATCAACATAGGGGTACTTTAATTTTTCCTTTGCGAGCTGATTGCCTAATATATCCATTGATCTTACTCTGTATTTAACTATTTCAGGTAGACCTATACCAAATAAAAGTTCCAGCATTTTTTTTGGTTTTAAAAATTTCCTTAAAAAAGATGGCAGTTTTATTTTTTTCTTTCTTAAAAAACTCTTTAGATACCCCAATTCTGTTGAAACTAATTCCCTTTCAAAATATTCGGTAAAGGCAGATTCTTCTTTTTTTATCTCAGATAGATTTGTTTGCTTAATGTCTATAGTCAAATCTATTGCTATAACAATATCGGCTCCCATTTCTTTTACTAGGTCAACTGGAATAGGATCTACTAGGCCTCCATCTACTAGTATAGAATTGTGGTCTATGACTGGTTCAAAAATGCCTGGCATGGAAATTGATGCCATTATGGCTTTTGTCAGACTACCTTGATTAAAAATAACTTTTTCCCCACGGTTTAATTCTGTTGCAATTATTGATAATGGTATTGGTAGAGCTTCAAAATTCTTGTTTTTAATGATATTTCTAATATAACTTTCTATCCTTTTACCAGCAATAAATCCTGTTTTCGGAACTGTAAAATCTATTAGTTTTCTTAATTCTGTTGTTCTTACTAACCGCTCCATTTCACTTGCTTTGACACCAGAAGCGTACAACCCACCTATAATGGCTCCAATTGAAGTTCCTGCAATAAGATCTATAGGTATTTTTTCTCTTTCCAACACTTTAAGCACACCTATATGAGAAATTCCCCTGACTACTCCACCACTTAATGCCAGCCCTACCTTGGGCCTTGCTTTATGTATTCTTATCCTCTTTTTTGGCATTTTTTGCATATTTATTTTATTTTGGTAGTGTATATATAAATCTTTTTTAAATTAAATAGTTTATACTAAAATCTTAAAAACTAGTAAATATTACCCTTAGTTATGAAAAATTATAATTTTTACAATAAGTTATATATAATAACAGAAAGCGCTATTTCTAAAGGCAGAAGTAATAAATTTATTGTCAAAGAAGCGATAAAAGGCGGTGCAGAGATAATACAATTAAGGGAAAAATCTTGGGACAAAGATAAAGTCAAGCAGGAAGCAATTAATTTATTAAAAATATGTAAAGAAAATAATGCCCTTTTTATTGTAAATGATTATGTTGATGTTGCTCTTGAAATTGGAGCAGATGGTGTTCATTTGGGGCAAAGTGATATGCCTATAAAAGAAGCAAGGAAGATTTGTGGTGGTAAGCTAATTATTGGTTTGTCTACACATAGTGTTGAGCAGGCAGTTAAAGCAGAAGAAGATGGTGTAGATTACATTACAATAGGTCCTATATACAAAACAAGAGTAAAAGATTTTACAGTAGGCACTGAGATTATTAAAGATATATTAAACAAAATTAAAAAACCGTTGATTGCAATTGGTGGAATTAATAAAAATAATATTGATTCTGTTTTGCAACAAGGTGTAAAGAGTGTTGCTGTTATAAGCGCTGTTGTTTCTGCTGATGATGTTAAGAAAGCTACTGAGGAGTTGGTGGAGAAGATTAAGGGAGTTTAGTTTTTGTTAAACCTCTCAATACTAAAATCCTTGATATCTGGCATTATTTTATCATTTACTATAATTTCGGTCACTGCTTTTGCTGTTATTGGAGCAAGTAAAATTCCATTTCTTCCGTGAGCTGTTGCTAAAATCAGGTTTTCAATGCTTGTTTTTCCAATTATTGGTAGTTTATCAGCTGCAAAAGGTCTAAGACCAGACCATTTTTCTATTATCTTTAAGTTTTTTAATTCTGGCAGAATCTTATAACAAGTTTTTAATATCGAGTTTATACCTTCTTCTGTGTTATTTTTTTCATAACCTACATCTTCCATAGTTGATCCTAGAATGATTGTATTATCTTTTCTTGGTACAATATAACCTCCTTTGCCTAAAATGCTTGCAAAGAGTACTTTTTTTAGAATTTCTTTTTTAGCTTGTAAAGCGACTAATTGGCCTCTGACTGGTTTAACTTCAAAATTTTTTATTAGACCATGTGAGATTAATGATGACCATGCACCGGACGCATTAACAACAAAATATGCATTAAAATTTTTTTCATTAGTTTTAACTCCAATCACTTTATTATTTTTAATGAAATAATCTTTAACTTCACAATTTTCAATAATTTTATTTTTAATTTTTTTATTGGCTATAATTAAAGCGTCCATTAACTTCCTATTATTTACTTGCCCATCATTTTTTGTATACAATCCAGAAATAATATTTTCAGATAAATTTGATTCTAATTTTCTTATTTCATTGCCATCTAAAAATTCTATTTCAAAACCCTGATTTTTTTGCCATTGGTAATTTTTTTTAAGGTGTTTTTCATGCTTTTCATTTAATGCAGGCCTTATCATTCCGCATTTTTGGTATTCAACATTAATTCCTGAGGCATTTTCAATATCTTTGCAGAAATCTTGGTGTATGTTTCTACTTTTTATGCAGAAATCCATGAACTTTTCATAAAAATCGAATTCTGATTGCGCAGCTAACATTCCAGCTGATGCAAATGACGCTTCATTCCCTGCTTTGCCTTTTTCCAGTACCACAACATTAAAATTGCTTTTTTTAAGGTAGTAGGATATGCTTAAACCAATTATCCCTGCACCAATAACAATAACTTTTTTCATAAGAACGGGTATTGTACCAATACTTTTAAATATTATTAAACTG
>Ga0209541_10013055_pt1 | contig 12755 bp, 16 predicted proteins | sample RifCSPlowO2_01_FD_184027 | JGI IMG/M metagenome (GOLD analysis project Ga0209541, IMG submission 184027) | Groundwater microbial communities from Rifle, Colorado - Rifle CSP2_plank lowO2_0.1 (SPAdes) (version 2) | ecosystem: Environmental > Aquatic > Deep subsurface > Groundwater | place...
TGTGCCAAATATCCTTGTTTTTTCTAGAACAGCGAAAACAATTGTAAATACTAACAAAAATGGTAAAACAAACTCAAAAATCCCAGATGCTTGAAATTGATAAAAAATATCGTTAACAGTAGCCATATTTATCCACTCTCCTTTTTATCTTTAGGTGATTTCATAACACCCCACATAGCGAAAATGATTACAATTAGAAAGATTATTGAAGTTACTACAGCACCACTCCAATTATTAATCAGGAAATCTAAAACAACTTCTAAGGCTGTATGTCCTGCTGCATCTACTTTAATTGCATTTGCAGAGATTGCTAAAACAGCTATAAAAATAATGATCATAAAGGCTGTAAACCACTTGGGATGTTTTTCTTTAAAATTAAACTCCTCTGTCTTTAAGAATAATCCCAGCATGATTAAATAACTAAATACAATTACAACCACAATTATGATATTTGGTAAAGCTTCATTGATAAATCCAACGACATTTGCTGTAGCAACAACTAATAATCCAATAACAAAAGCCACCATTGAGTTTAAATTTTTATTGCTAACCTCAGTATTATCTTTTAATTTAGCAGTTCCAAGGATTCTTGTTTTTTCTAATATAGCAAAAACAATTGTGAATGTAAGTAAGAAAGGTAGAACTACATCAAACAATCCAAATTCTCTAAAAAACTCTATCGCTTTTCCTAGTGGGGTTACCATTATCCTCTTTTTTTAAAGATTTTACGCTTCCATTGATTCTTGGCCTTGTTGTGATTCTTCTTCATAACTAGGAATTGCATTCTTACTAATTATGAACACATCTCCAACTGCCCTTACTAAATTATGAGGTACAATAACTCCTTTTGCTCCACCTAAAACCTTAGTTAGATAAGAGTTTTTTGTAGCCTTAATTCTCCATCCATGAACTTTACTAGAAGAAAGCATAACTTCTTCAATATTTCCAAAATAAAGGCCATCATCAGTAAAAACTTCCATATCGTAAGTTTTTGTCACGTTTTTTGTTTTCAACACCATTTTGTTACCTCCTCTATACGCAAAACAAATCATTTTAAATATTTAAAGCTTTCTTTTATAAGATTATGCAAGTATATAAGAATTTAGCAATCATAGGAACTTCTCATATTTCGATAGAAAGTGTAAATGAAGTTAAAAATTTCATTGAAAAAAATAAACCAGAGATAATTGCACTTGAATTAGACCCGAAAAGGTACTTATCTTTAATTAGCAAAGATAGCTCAAAGAGAAATGCCTTAAAGGAAATTTTGAGCGTGGGGATAAAAGGTTATTTAATTAATGTTATCGGAAGTTATATTGAAAAGAAATTAGGAAAAGTGGTCGGGGTAAAACCAGGGAGTGAGATGATTGAGGCTATTAGTTTGGCTAAGAAATATAATTTAAAACTAGCTTTAATTGATCAAGACATAACAATAACATTAAAAAAATTATCTAAGGAAGTAAGATTTAGAGAGAAATTTAAGATTTTTAAAGACATTTTAAAGGGAATATTTTCAAAAAAGCAAGAAGTTGTTAAAATAGATTTAAGAAAGGTTCCTAGCCAAGAGCTAATTAATAAGATAATCAAGAAAGTGAAGAAAGATTATCCTGGAGTTTATAATGTTCTCATAAAAGAGAGAAATGAGGTAATGGCAAAAGCTTTAAATAAAATAATTAACCTTAATAATGATAAGAAAATACTAGCTATAATAGGTGCAGGTCATGAAAAAGAGGTTATTAGGCTCATTAGAAGTCAAGGCAATAATTAGTGTAATTATACTATTAGCGATAATTTTTGGTTTTAATGATGGAAGCAACGAATTTATTTTTTCAGATTGGGTTAGTAATTTAATTTTAATTATTTTTGTTGTCGCTTTAGTTATTTTAGTTAATGTTCTCGGATCTAAATTAGCAACGAAGTATTACGGAACAGAAATTAAAATTAAAGTTTGGAACTCTCAGAAGTTTAAACAAGCAACAACATTTACGAAAAAGATAATGCTGATTTACACAACACCTATTTTAAATATCTTGGTTGCATTAATCAGCAACGGAAAAATATACTTAAGTAGCGTTATGAGTTTTGATTATGAAAAGGAGGTGATGGGGAGAAAATTTCCTTACATAACTTACTTCAATGTTGGGATGGTTGTTTTTTTCGGATTGTTATTCAATTTAGTTTTAATGTGGATTTTTAAGTTATTAAGTTTCGAGCCGGGATTAAAAATAAGTTTTTGGTTTATTTTGTTTAGCTTAATTCCATTTTCAGAACTTCCTGGGGCAAGATTATTAACTGGAAGCATAACACTTTATGTTTTTAGTTTAGTTTTCTTCTTAGCAAACATTATTTTGCTACAAGCAATTAACTCATTTTTCGCTTTAATGGCGTCAATTTTCTTTAGTGTAATTGTTGCAAGCCTGTATGTTTTCTTCTTTAGATATAACTCTAAATAAACAAAGGCTTTTAAATTTGATAATCTTAATTATGATATGTTTAACTTAATCAACATAGAACCAAGAGAGTTTCAATTAAGTATACTAGAGACTTGCAAAAATAACAATACTTTGGTTGTTTTGCCAACCGGGATAGGAAAAACATTAATCTCTTTATTATTAGCTGTAGATCGTTTAAATAAATTTCATGATAGCAAAGTTTTAATTTTATCACCAACAAAACCATTATGCGGTCAGCATGTTGAAACATTCAAGAGAAACACAAACATAAACCATGATGAGATTTTACTTCTTACAGGAATTATAAATGCTGAAAAAAGAAAAGGTTTATGGCAAAGTGCAAGAGTAATAGTTGCAACGCCACAAACAATACAAAAAGATATTGAAAATTTAAGATTAAACTTGAAAGATTTTAGTATGTTGTGTATAGATGAAGCACATAGATCAAGAGAAAACTTCGCGAATACCCATGTCGCAAAATATTATTTTGAACATGCGTTAAATCCAAGGGTCATTGCATTAACCGCTTCCCCTGGTGGAACCTTAGAAAGAATTAAGGAAATAATGCAAAACCTTAGTTTAGAGGCTGTTGAGATAAGATCTGAGCAAGACGAAGATGTAAAAGGTTACATGCAAAAAAGAGAAGTTGAATTAATTGAAGTTAATTTGCCGAAAGAGTTTAAAGATTTGCATTCTAAAATTAAAAATATTTATTTGAATAAGGTCGAGGATTTAAGAAAAATAGGATTTAACAAACCAAGTCATTTAATTGGGAAAAAAGATTTATTATTAGCACAACAACAATTAAGAGGAAATTTAAATAGGGGGGATAAATCAGCGTATTATGGAATTTCTTTGACTGCTCAATTATTAAAACTGGATTATATTTTAGAGCTAATTGAAATACAGGGATTAAATCCTGCAATTAAATTTTATGATAATTTGAAAAATGATCAAAGTAAAGCTGCCAAGATTATTTTAAATGACAATAGAATAAAAGAAATAATTAGTTCTGCAAAAGGATTAGTAGAAAAGAAAATAGAACACCCAAAATTCAGCAAATTAAAAGAAATAATTTTTAATGAAATTGAATTAAATAGGGATGTTAAGATTATAGTTTTTGCAAATTATAGGGATACTGTTGCAGAAATATTAAGTATACTTAAAATGAATTCTGTAAAAAGTATGAAATTAATTGGGCAGAATAAAGGTTTAACGCAGAAACAACAAATAAACACAATAAGAGAATTTGAGGAAAGTGACGATAATGTTTTGATATGCACCTCGATCGGAGAAGAAGGCTTGGATATAAAAGGAGCTAATTTAGTGATATTTTTTGAGGCAATTCCAAGCGAAATTAGAAGAATTCAAAGGATGGGGAGGGTTGCAAGGTTGCAGGCTGGAAAAATCTTATTTTTAGTAACAAAAAATACAAGGGATGAAGCATATTTCTGGAGTTCTTATCAAAAAGAGAAGAAAATGAAAAAAACCTTGTATAGGCTAAAAGATAAAAATATACAGGAATTCCTTGGAAATGAATAGCTTTTTAAAGGGTAAATTTTTGATAATATATAGGATATTAAGCTATTTTCTAGCAAAGAACTTAATATAACTAAATAACAAGGAGAACGAAAATGGGCTATCAAGGCAATAGTGGTGGAAGAAGGGAATTCAGATCAAACTTCGGACCAAGAGAAATGCACAAAGCAACTTGTTCTGATTGCGGAAATGAATGCGAAGTTCCTTTTAAACCAACAGAAGGAAAACCAGTCTATTGTAGAGACTGTTATCAAAAACATAAGAAGTACTAATCATAATGTTTAGTGTGAACGTACTTTTCTTTTTTTTCTTCTTTTAGATAAATATTTATATTCTTGATTTTTAATGTGAAAAATGAATGTTGAAAGATGTAGGTGGGTTAGTGAAAATCTTTTAATGATTAAGTATCATGATGAAGAGTGGGGAAAGCCATTACATGATGATCAAAAGTTATTTGAGTATATTATATTAGATGCATTTCAAGCCGGCTTAAGCTGGAACACGATAATAAACAAAAGAAGAAATTTTGAAAAAGCTTTTGATAACTTTAATGTCAATAAAATTTCTAAATATACTCTTAAAAATGTAAAGAGATTGCTTAATGACAAAGGAATAATAAGAAATAAATTAAAAATAAATGCTACAATAAATAATGCTAAGAAATTCTTAGAAATACAAAAAGAGTTTGGATCATTTGATAAATATATTTGGAGTTTTGTAAATCATAAACCAATTAAAAACAAGTTTAAGGATTTAAAAGAGCTTCCTTCAAAAACAATAATTTCGGATAAAATGAGCATTGATTTAAAGGAGAGGGGATTTAAATTTGTCGGGAGTACAATTTGTTATGCTTTTATGCAAGCTTGTGGAATGGTAAATGATCATAGTATAAATTGTTTTAGACATAAGGAAGTTTAAAATGGTAAACCTGTATATTGCAAAAACGAAACACACTGGAATGGGTGTGTTTTCAAATTCATTAATTAAGAAGTCGAAAATTGCGTTTAAATGGGGGGGGAGATGTATCTAAAACATAAACTTGGTTGTGATTGCAAGATTTGTAGAAGAAGCTTGCAAATTGATGAAGAGAAGTACCTTTATCCAAAGAGATTTTCGTTTGGTTATTTCTTAAATCACAGTTGCAATCCCTCTTGCGGAATTCGCGGCAAAAAAGTTGTAGCGATGAGAGATATAAAACCTGGAGAGGAAATTACAGTTGATTATGCAATAACGACACTTGATAAAAAATGGAAAATGAAATGTTCGTGTGAAGAGAGTAGATGTAGAAAAGTGATAAGAAGTGTTCAGTTTTTACCAAAAAAGATTTTTGAAAAATATAAAAATTTCATGCCACTCTATATAAAAAGGAATTATAAAGAAGTTTAAAATGGCTAAAATAATAGTTGATTACAGGGAAGATAAAAATATCGTAAAAGAATTTTATAAGGATAATATAGATGTTGAAATAAAAAGTTTGATTACAGCAGATTTTGTTATGCAAGTTAAAGATATAAATAATAATGTAAAGGATCTTGGAATAGAAAGAAAAACAATAAGAGATTTTTTAAATTCTATAATAGATAAAAGAATTTTACAACAATTAATTTCATTAAAAGAAAATTTTCCTTTACAGTTATTAATTATTGAGGGGGAGGAAAATATTTATGCTCTAAGAGATTTTCATCCAAACTCTATTAGGGGAATGTTGTCCAGTATAGCAATAGACTATCAGATTCCAATAATATTTACTAAAAATACAAGAGATACTGCTGCTTATTTATCTTTAATTGCTAAAAGACTTGAAAAACCAAAAAGACACATTAGCTTGTTGACTAAAAGAAAGCCATTAACACTAAAAGAACAACAAGAATATATTATTGAAAGTTTGCCTGGTGTTGGTCCAACATTATCTAAGTCTTTACTTAAAAGATTTAAGACTGTAAAAAATATAGTTAATGCGAAAGAAGAAAAATTAAAAAAAGTTGAAAAGATTGGAGATAAGAAAAGTAAAATTATACGAGAAGTTCTCGAAGGTGAGTATAAAGATTAGTCTAAAGGATATTTTTTTAAAATTTCATATTTTGGACCATCTTTACTTAAAACACTTTTAACCAAGCAAAATTCATTAATCTCAAATTCTTTTTCTTCAATATTAAATTTTATATTTTTCTTAAATTCTTCCTTGTCTTTAATTAGTTTGACTCTGGCTAAAGTAATATGGACGTTAAACTCTTGGTCTTTTGAAGATAATTTTAGCAACTCGGAATCTACTTTTTGCTGTAATTCTATAATTTTTTCTTTAGGATTTAAACCAACCCAGATTACTCTAACATAATCTTCATTTGGAAAGACTCCAATTTTATCAAGTTTAACTTTAAACGATTTAAATTTTATTTTATTTAACCTTTCTTTAATTTCATCTAATTTATCTTCCTTAATTTCTCCAAGAAATTTTAAAGTAAAATGTAATTTACTTTTCGCTATCCAATTAATTTTTCCGTTAAGATTTTTCTTCAGATTATCTTGAACTTCGTGTAAATAGTCTAAAATTTCCTTTGGTAAAAATATCCCAATAAAAAGTCTCATATCAACTCCTTTATTATCTTAGCAGCAGTTTTACAAGTTATTAAATTAATATCTTTAATTGGATTAACTTCGACCAAATCATATTTTTTAATGTTTTTAAGCAATTTAATCCTTTGTATTAAGTACAATAACTCCCTTGTCGACAATCCACCCGGTTCAATGTAACCAGTTCCCGGGGCAAATGCTGGGTCCAAACTATCTATATCGATTGAAATATATAATTCTGAAAATTGTCTTGCTTGTTCCATTATTAAATCGCAAGAGTCTTGTAAATTATCAAATAAAGCTCTGGTCGTAAAATATTTTATTTTGTAATCTTTCATAATTTGAACTTCTTTCATATCAGGATTTCGAATACCAACTAAAATAATGTTCTCTGGTTTAACAATTTTTTCTTTAATTAAAAAATACAACCAGTCTGTTTGTATAGGTGTATTAAAATGTTCAAATAAATCTGGATGTGCATCAAAGATTAATATCCCAGCGTTTTTATTTTTAAAGAATTTTTTAAAAATGTGATAACTTATGGAATGATCTCCACCAATAAAAATATCTCCGTCATGTAATTCTTTAATATTAGAATTTATAACTTCATATTTGTTATCTTGAAAATTTTCATTGCTCCAGCATTCATTTAATTGTTTGATTATTTCATCTGGAGCTTTCTCTGTTCCTTTATTTACATCTGTTCCTTCAGAATGCGGAATTTTAACTATTTTCATAAAACTAATAGGAAAAGTAGTTTTATAAAATTATCTTGTAATCTTAATTTGTTTAACAACATTATAAAGTTCCTTAGCCTTCTTATTTTCCTCAAAGTATTCTCTTACTGGCTTAATTAATTTCTCGAGTTCATTTGTAACTGCCATCTTAAGATCCATTGGGTGCAATTTACCATTAGTATAGGCGTCTCTTAATTCTTCATAACTAAAAAATTTAATTTCTCCACCAAATTTTTTAGGTCTTTCAATTCTAATTGATTTTACATTCTTAAAAATAATATATTTACAATATTCTAATAAAGGATTTCCTTCTTCTATTTTTTTTGGACAATAAGCTGAGTTAACTTTATTTTTTAGTTCTTCATAATTTTCATGCATGTATATTGCACTTTTTGGATCTGATTTAGACATCTTAGATTGCATTAATGTTTCTTCATCATTATTTCCTTTCTTAATGCCTTGTAAACCCATGATAATGTGGTGATGTGCTGCAATTGGTTTTTTCCATTTTAATTTATCTGCAATCTCCCTTGCTAAAATGTTGGCACGTCTTTGATCCATCCCTAATTGACAAATATCAATATCCATTTCAAAGATATCTGTTACCTGCATTGATGGATAAAATAATTGCCCCATACTTAACTTTTCGCCCTGTTTTCTACCCATTATTGTTGTTGCTCTTAAGTTTCTTTCTAAAGATATCTCTTTTCCAACTTTCAAGAACCTATCCCAATACTTCATTCCATCCATTAAATCTTTAGCCCAGATAATTTCAACTTTGTCCATATCGATGCCACAGGCTTTCCAAACTTCTATAAAGTACTTGCCAGCATTCCTAATATTTTCTAAGTCTCCACCAAGTTTATTGTTGAGAAAAGCGAAATAGTCTGCTAAGTATAGTTTAAATTTTATCCCTGCTTTTAACATATTCCTTAAATTAGTCGCTCTTAACAGTCCAAAATGTATGGGCGAAACTCCGCTAGGCTCGAATCCGTCATAAGCGATTGGTTTAGAATTTGTTTGAAATATTTTACGTAAATCTTCTTCAGTAACAACCTCTTCTGCAAAGTCCTTAATTAGGCTAACCCTGGTTTCGATATCCATATTTAAAAAAATATTTAAATCTTTATTAATCTAACGTTTTTTAAAGAGAATTATAACTAGTTAAGTTATTTTCTTTTAATTGGAGTTCCTTTAATCGCATCATCTCAAACGAAGTTGTATCTTTAAACTAGAATGCTAATGACCCATTCTATTAAGATCCTCCTCATGAACTATTTTTTCTAGTTCCTTTTGATAGTAAGGAATATCTCTTTCCCATTTCTTCAATAATTCTTCCTTATTTATTGGTGTAATCTCTACTTGTCCAAGGTATTGTGGATCCTTCAGAGATCCTTTTCTTATATACTCGTTTAAGAAAGGAGGGAGAGGAGAAAAAGTAAAAATAGTTAAAGTTACTCCAACCCCAACCCCATAACCGAACTCTTTTAGGCTTTTCATTTTATCCTCCAAATAAGTTAAAAATACTTATACGTTAATATATTTAAAAAGAGTCAATAATGAATATATAACACAATATTTTTCACTATTGAATATATTTTTAATAAAAATATATCTTTTTCCAAAAGGTTTATATAATATGATAGGTTATTAATTTTATGAAAAGGAGTATAATCAGACAAGGGCATAAAACTTTAACAATCACTCTTCCATCTAAATGGGTAAACAAACTAAATCTAAAACCAAAAGATGAGATAGAATTAATTGAGAAAGATAATAACTTGATAATAACTGCCTATGAAAATCTAAGGGAAAAAACAGCAACAATCGATATCAGAGACTTTACAATACCAATACTATGGAGGTATTTCCAATCAGCTTATAGATCTGGCTGCGATGAAATAAAATTAATTTATGATCCTGATAAAAAAGAGTATGAAGATGCATTTCAATATTATACGACACATTTTGATTATAGCAGGTTAGGAGAAAAAATCCCAAAAAGAACGGCCCTGCATACAATCCAATCTGTTGTTGATAGATTTTTGAATATAGCTATAATAAGATCTGGGAAAGGCTATTGTGTTATAAAAGAGATGGGAGAACCATCAATGAAAGAATTTGAAAATTCTTTAAGAAGAATATTCATAATTATATTCCAAATGTTTGATAGAATAATCGAAATAGTAAAAGAAGACGAAATAGGAAATGTCCGTATATGCAAAGAGATTCATACAATTGATCGAAATTTAGATAAATTTGTAGACTATTGTTGTCGAATAATAAATAAGATAGAAACATCCTTTCCTGATGTTAAAAAAAATCTTTTATTCTCGACCTTATTAATATTGGAATTAATCGGGGACGAATTTAAGTATATAGGGAAGCATCTTGCCTTAACAAAAAAATCGCTTAAAGATACCTTACCGATTTTAGAAAGAGTTAAAGAGCACTTTGAGATTTATTATAAATTATTTTATAAATTTGATAGAAATCAAGCAATAAACTTTGGTAAGAATGATAAATTAGTTTATGAAGCGTATGATGAATTCAAAAACAAACCTGGTGAAGGAAAAAGTATAGTAAGACATTTAATGATGATGAGCAAACTCTCATTTGCTCTTATCGAATTAAGAATAGAAATGGAGTTTTGTTAATAAAAATATTATGAAAGAAAAAAGTTTGCTTAAAATGTCCTTGGTTGTTTCTTTAATTGGTATTTTAGCATTGTTGTTTATTTTAAACAAAATTGAGTTAACCTCTTTTAATATACAAAACATAACCAAGGACAATTTAGATGAAAAAGTTAAGATTAAAGGTGAATTAGTTAGGATAACAGAAACGCCAGGATTGTATATCTTAAATGTAAAGGATTTTTCTGGAGAGATTACAATAATTGTGTTTAAAGATGAGCCCTTAGAACTAAAGGTTGGAGATGTCTTGGAAATTGAAGGGCAAGTTTCAAGTTATAAAGATAAAGTTGAGATAATTGCAAAGAAAATAACAATATTATAAAGGTGATATCACCTCTCTTTTTGTGCATATCACCAATATTGATAATACGAAAACCTTTATATAATTTTCCAATATATTTTTCTTTATTCAAGGGGAAAGATATTTGTGAAAGAATCTCAAAATAGTGGTCTAAGTACAGAAGAATTATTCAAAAATGGTGTTGGAATAACATATAGTGACTTCACAATATTAAACACAACTTATTCTAATCTAAGAAGAGAAAAAATTTCTTTAAAAACGGATTTAGGAAAGAGTGTTACATTACAACTTCCAATAATTGCATCTCCAATGGATACTGTAACCAATGCCAAAGTTTGTATTGCTATGGCACTTGAAGGTGGAATCGGAGCATTACATTATAATTATAAAACAGACGATGGAAGAGTAGATATTGATGCACAAATTGCTGAGATTGAGAAGGTAAAAAGATATCAAAGCGGGATGATTGAAGAACCAATAACTGTCTCTCCAGAATTCACTATAGCACAAGCAATCGAAAGAGGAGACAAATACAAAGAAAGTGGTTTAATTATCAAAACATTTCCTGTTACAGAAAACGGAGAAAGTAATGGTAAATTAGTCGGATTGCTGAGAAAACAAGATTATAGAAGAGGTGAGAATACAGAACTTAAAGTTAGAGAACGAATGTTAACACTAGATGAACTAGTTTTTGAAAAAGAACCTATGACATTAAAGAAAGCAAACGAAGTTTTGTGGAATAAAAGAATTAATTATCTTCCAGTTGTTGATAGAAAAGGGCATTTGAAATATTTAGTAACACAAACAGATGTCGAGAAGAATGCACAATATCCGTTTGCGACTAAAGATGAAAAAAATAGATTAAGAGTTTTATTTGCTGTGGAAACGTGGCCAGATCGTGCACTTGAAAGATTAGAAAAAGGATTTGAAGCAGGTGCAGATGGTGTAATAATAGATACTTCGCAAGGTTTTACAAGATATGAAGGAGATATGATTAAGTACGTACACAAAAATTATCCTGGGAAATTATTAATTGGTGGAAACATCTCAACGAAGGAGGCTGTAAGATTTCTAGAAGAAAAAGTTGATGCTTATAGGTGTGGACAGGGTTCTGGATCACTTAGGAGCAACTTCTCAATGTGTAGGATGTAATACCGATTTAATACAAATGCGCGAAGCAATGAAATTAGTCAAAACAGGTTTGGTTAATGTTATCTCAAACATGTCTAAGATTGCGTCAGAGAATAAGGACTTAGTAACCTTAGCGTTTACACATTATAGACCTGCGCAACCAACTACGATTGGAAAAAGATTCACTCTTTATATTGAAGATTTAATTTTAGATTTAGATACAATAGAGTCAATTGAATTTAAAGCAAGAGGTATTAAAGGGGCAACGGGAACGCAAGCAAGCTTCATAGAGCTTTTCGATGGTGATTATGAAAAAGTTAAGAATCTCGATACTCTATTTTCTAAGAAGATTGGTTTTGACAAAGTTTTCCCTGTAACCGGACAAACGTATCCTAGAAAATTTGATACAAAAGTAACGGAAGCTCTCGCAGGAATTGGAGTTTCTTTATATAGATTTGCCGACGACATTAGACACTCAGCCGGGAAGGACATTTTAGATGAACCGTTTGAAATTGATCAAACAGGGAGTAGTGCAATGCCTTATAAAAGAAATCCGATGAGGAGCGAAAGAACTTGCTCTTTATCTAGAGAATTGATAGGCCTTGTTGCGAATTCTTATGATACCGCGAAATCACAATGGTATGAAAGGACCCTAGATGATTCTGCAATTAGACGGATGGATATTCCAAGAAGTTTTTTATTAGCAGATTCTATACTAATTTTAGCAAATAACATTACTGAAAGAAATGTCGATCCTAAAAAAGGTAGACCTTTAACTTTTTACCCAAATCAAATTAGAAAACAATTGAATGAAAACCTTCCCTTTATGTGTACAGAAAGAATCATGATGAACCTCGTTCAGGGAGGACATAACAGACAAGAGATGCACCAGATAATTAAAGAACATTCGATAGCTGCAAGTTTAGCAATAAAAGAAGATGGTGCAAGCAATACACTTTTTGAAAGATTGGGGAACGATTCAAGATTTCCTTTATCAAAAGTTAATTTGGAAGGATATTTAGAGAATCCAGAGAGGTATGCTGGTGCTGCTTCAGTGCAAACAGAAGAATATTTAGCAAATGTTGTAGGACCTAAACTTAGAGGATATGAAGATTTAATTGGAAAATCAAGCTCAGAAATAAAAGTATAAACCAAAAATTTAATATAGTTTAGCTTATTTTTATTAAAATGCATACATTACCAAAGTTAGAATACGAGTATAATTCTTTAGAACCATTTATAGATGAAAAAACAATGATAATTCACCATACAAAGCACCACCAAACTTATGTTGATAAATTAAACGCTGCTTTAGAAAAGCATCCTGAAT
>Ga0209541_10013060_pt1 | contig 12752 bp, 14 predicted proteins | sample RifCSPlowO2_01_FD_184027 | JGI IMG/M metagenome (GOLD analysis project Ga0209541, IMG submission 184027) | Groundwater microbial communities from Rifle, Colorado - Rifle CSP2_plank lowO2_0.1 (SPAdes) (version 2) | ecosystem: Environmental > Aquatic > Deep subsurface > Groundwater | place...
TTGGTAGTCGTCGATGAGCGGTTTGACCACGGTTTCCGGTTCCCACAAACCCCACCAGGTGAGATTGGTTGAGCTGAGGTTGCCGAGACTGCCGAAGAGTTTGAAAGCCAGAAAACCCGCTCCGGCCAAGACCAAAAGCAGAACCACCACGATTAAAATTTTGAAGGGAAATTTTTTAGAAGGAACGATTTGAGAAGCGGGGCCCTCCTTCGCTGAAGCTACGGAGGGTAAAGGCGGGGGCGGGACAGGCGGAATGGGGGGCGGTCCCTCCTGCTGTAAGGCTTCAGCTGGTAAAGGCATGGCGGGTGGAGGGGTGGCGGGCGGAACAACTGACGAGAGATCGTCGGGCATAAAGCGAGTATATAACAAGTGTGATAAGCTAACAAGAATGAAAGGGCTGGGAATAATATTGTTGATGGCTGTGGTGGTGGTGGCGGGGTGGTGGAAAAATAACGAGATAAAAATTAAGCCTAAAGTGAAATTGGCGGTAATCCAGGAGTTGAATTTGGCTTGGGGTACGAGCCGATGGAAATGGACGGCGGAGGATGTGGGGTGGCAGTACGAGGAGGCGTTCGAGTTGCCGGCGCAGTACGTCTGGGATGAGAACAGAATGATGGAGGCCATCGCCAGCATTTCGGCTCAGATAAACATCCCGGCCCAGGAACCGGAAATTAAAATTGAAGACGGACAAATATCGATTGCCGAGGGAGAAAATGGCCAGGAGGTGGACGAGAGACGGCTCGTAGAAAAAGTCAGGGCAGCGCTGGCACAACTGCAAATGGAGGAAATAGAGATCCCGGTTATCAGGATCGAGCCGAAATTGACAAGCGAACAGGTGGAACAAGTGAGAAAAAGGGCCCAGACACTTTTAAATAAGAAATTGACTGTCGAGTTTAGCGAGGGAAAACAGACCTGGGAAATCACCAGCGACCGGATAATGGCCTGGATAGATCCGGCCGGAAAATGGAAACAGGCCCGAGTTGAAGAGTGGGCCAGTGAGTTGGGAAAGAGCGTGGACAGACCGGCACAAAACGCCAGTTTCAGGTGGGTGGGGACGGGAAAGGTGGAAGCGTTCGCGGCGGCAAAGACGGGGTGGAGAGTTGACGAACAGTTATTAGTTAGTTGGTTAGTTGGTTCATTGGATAAGTTGGAGATGACGGAAGGAAAAGAAGAAAAAATAGATTTACCGATAACCGAAACCCTGCCGGAAATAAAAACAGGAGACGCAAACAACCTGGGAATAACGGAGTTAATCGGAAAAGGGGAATCATGGTTTACCGGGTCGATTACCAACAGAATATACAACCTGAAAAAATCATCTGAGGAACTGAACGGCGTATTGGTGTCACCGGGAGAAACTTTTTCTTTTAACGGAGTGATCGGCGACGTATCGGCGGCGACGGGATACAAGCAAGCCTACATAATCAAAGAAGGTAAAACCATTCTGGGCGACGGCGGAGGGGTGTGCCAGGTGTCGTCGACGCTGTTTCGGGCGGTGCTGGCGGCCGGATTGCCGATTGCAGCCAGGACGGCGCATGCCTACCGGGTGTCCTACTACGAAATTAAGTACCAGCCGGGTTTTGATGCCACAGTGTTTCAGCCGAGTCCGGACTTTAAATTCAAAAACGATACTCCCGGCTATATCCTGATCCAGACTGTTTACGACGAAAAAACTAAATATCTGGCATTTGAAATATACGGAACCAGTGACGGTAGGAAGGTGGAAATATCCAAAGCCAGGGTGTGGGAGGTGACGCCGCCGCCGCCGGACTTGTACGTGGACGATCCGACACTGGCTGTAGGCAAAGTTGTGCAGACGGAACACTCGGCTAACGGAGCCAAGGTGGCGTTTGACTGGAAAGTGACGCGGGGAGATGAAGTCTTACAGGAGCGGACTTTTTACTCTAATTACCGCCCCTGGCAGGCGGTATATCTGAGAGGAACAAAAACTAATTAATAGGCGACTCCTTGGAAATCTGGACAGCTGACCTTGATCCAGTCCAGATAATCCTTTTGGCACTGAAGTTTGGCCGGGCCGGGGCCGGGCATACAATCCAGCCAGCCGGAGGGAGGACATGAATAAGTTGTGAGTGGTGGGTTGTTAGTAGTGGGGGGACACATGTTTTCTGTTTCGGGTATTAAACAACGAGGATTGGCGTCCAGACATTTGGGACGGGGAACGCAGGTGGGAGAGGGTTGACTAGAAAATTTAAAACTATTAAATATTTTGTCTATCTCTCTCTGGTATCCACTATTTTTTAAGTCGTTTAGAGTTAAAAAGATTTGGAAATAGTATTTGTCGTTAATTTCAACGAATTTGGTGAGATTGGGAATTAGAAAAGACCCAGAATATTCATATCCCGACTTATCTCCCAGCTTGATTGATTTCAACGGCCCGGTATCGGTTCCGTAATCTTTTTGTACCTGCCGGTGGGCTTCATAGGCCGCCGTAACAAGTTCCTTAAATGTGGTGTTTTGAATAGGGTGAATTGAAAAACCGAGAGAAACAAAGTCACTTAGGGGGGCGGTTTCGTGGATGGTCTCCGGATTGTCATAAGACAGACCAAAATTATCTACCGATGGGTCGTAACCTGGTCCAGAGGAAAATTCATATTTAATAGGGGCGGTGAACTCGAAACCGTGTTTAAGGTTGACATACTTTTTTGTTCCGTTCGTGGATGTAATTTTCCATCCCAACGTAGAATTGACTGGTGTGTTTGTGGGAGAGGGGTTGGGAAGAATGGGAGACGGGGAAATGCAGACTAAAATTGGATTACAGGGGGCGCGGATGCATTGGACTTGCTGGTAGTAACATCTGGTATTGGGTTGTGGGTTGTGAGTAGTGGGATTGGTGGTGAGTTGTGGGTAGTGAAACAAGATAAGATACGATGCAGAAATAATGACTAAGATTGAGGCGAGGAGGGGGAGGGAGAAGTGTTTGAGCACTGTTTAAAATATAACATTTTTATTACGATTTGTTACATTCTTTTGCTCGTCCAAAAGACGTTAGCGTTCGCACGGCGAGCAAGAAAAGGACGCCCTCAGGCTCCCGCCAGATCTTACCGTTCGCCTTAGTTCATTCGAACTGCGGCTCACGGAGCGATTCTTTGGCGGGCACGGCGCTATTCGACGCTCCTGGTTCGGGTTATAATTCGTTCGTGGAAGCCGTCATAAAAAATAAAGGAGGGTTGGCGAAAGTTGCAAAAGAGGTTTTGAGAATGAAACCGGGGATAATTGCCCTCGAAGGACCCCTTGGCGCCGGAAAAACAGCATTTACAAAAGAATTGGCAAAAATAATGGGTATTAAAGATGAAATTATATCCCCTACTTTCGTGCTGCACCGCCAGTATGGAATCTTAAATCACATTGATTGTTGGAGGATGGAGGGCGGAGGGGAATTGGAACAATTAGGATTTGAGAAAATGTTGGACTCTAAATCAATTGTAGTTATCGAATGGGCAGAAAGAGTAAAAGACGTTATTTTGAAATATAAAAATAAAGTAAAAATTGTTTGGATAAAGATCGATTATTTGAAAGAAAAAAACGAGAGGGGGATAAGTTATGAAGATATTAGCAATTGAGACCTCATGTGACGAAACTGCGGCGGCTGTTACAGAGGGGACAGAAATTTTGTCGTCTGTAAAAATTTCACAAGAAATTCACTCAAAATGGGGTGGGGTCGTTCCTTCGTTGGCGAAAAGAGATCACGAGAAAAATATTGAATATGTAATAAATAAAGCATTGGAGGGCAGAGAAGTAGATGCAATTGCCGTCACTGTTGGGCCGGGGCTGGCGATGGCGTTGGAAGTGGGAATTAAGTGGGCGAAGAAGTTGGCGGTGGAATGGCATAAGCCATTAATTGGCGTTAATCATATCGAAGGTCACATACTTAGCGCCTTGACACCGGAAGTGATTTTTCCGTGCATGGCTTTGGTCATTTCCGGGGGACACACGCAGATAATCAGAGTCGACGAAATCGGGAAATATAAAATACTGGCGCAGTCGCTGGATGATGATATCGGAGAAGCATTGGATAAGGGGGCGAGAATGCTGGGACTCCCCTACCCCGGCGGGCCGGCTTTGGAAAAACTAGCGGTTCAAGGTGATCCGAAAAAATACAAATTACCTTTGCCGATGGCGAGAAGAGAAGGAAAAGCGTTCAGTTATTCCGGATTAAAAACAGCCTTTTATAGATTGGTCAATAGTTCAAGCGATTTGAATAAAGCCGACTTGGCTGCGTGCTTTCAGGCAATGGTATTTAAGCATTTGATCCGCACTGTGCGGATAGTGCTAAGTACTAAGGGCGAAGTACTAAGGACTAGAGATTTGTTGGTTGGGGGCGGGGTGGCGGCGAACCAGAAGCTGAGGAGTGAGTTGGAGGTAATGGGTAGTGAGATAGGGGTGAGGGTGAGGTATCCGGCGAATTTGATGCTGTGCACGGACAACGCGGCGATGATAGGGGTGGCGGCGGGATTTAAAGCGACCAGGGGAGAATTTGACGATCCAGAGAAGATTGATCGACTGCCAAGGTGGCGCGTTGATGAAAGATAACCCAGCGTCGGGTGAAAATCGGCTATCTTCTTTCGGTTTGGGCTGCAGCGTAGTTTAGTTCAGCCATATCCCTGGCGTCTAAACGCGATATCCAATCACTGGGGGGTTCGAAGTCGTCGGTGAAGTGAAATCCACGGTCGGCTGTCGAGCCCGTGACTCCCTCTATTCCTTGAATTTTCCGTAAAATCGCACAGACATTTGACGGACTATATCCGCTAGCTCTTGAAACTTCATCACTTAAAACGTTTCCACCGTCTATCCAACAAATAAGGGTAAACATTATTAGTTCGTGTAGTTTTTGGTCGTCGGGTGCTCCTGTCATGTTGTCAAACCTCTGTGCATGTTTTATTCCAAGAGATTTAAAAATGCAAGCTGCGCGATTTTAGAATAAAATACGCGTATGGACAAGAACTACGATCATAAGAAATACGAGAAGGAGATTTACGAGAGGTGGGAGAAGAGTGGAGCGTTTACGCCCAAGATAGACAAGAACAAGAAACCATTTACGATTATTCTACCTCCACCAAACGCCAGCGGTGGCATGCACACGGGGAATGTCTTAATGATAGCCATTGAAGATATTCTGATTCGCTGGCACAGGATGAGGGGTGATCCGACTTTGTGGTTACCAGGAACAGACCATGCCGGGACAGAAACGCAAATTACTTACGAGCGGGAGTTAAAAAAAGAAGGCAAATCCAGGTTTCAGTTTGACAGAGAAACTTTGTATAAAAATATTGCAGAATTTGTTTTTAAGAACAAACATTTTATCGAGGACCAGATAAGGGCAATGGGGGCGAGTGTGGATTGGACCAGATACAAATTTACTCTAGATGATGACGCTTTGGACATTGTCCGATCCACGTTTGAAAAACTACACAAGGACGGCCTAGTGTATCGGGACAACTATATGGTTAATTATTGCCCAGTTTGCGGAACCACTTACGCAGACATTGAAGTTACCCACGAAGAGAAAAACGATCCTTTATATTTCATGAAATATGGGCCATTTACAATTGCCACAGTCAGGCCGGAGTCTAAGTTTAGGGACACGGCTTTGGCGGTGAACCCTAAAGACAGGAGGTATAAAGAATACCTTGGCAAGACATTGGAGATTCCGGGGTTACTGGGGCCAATTACAATGACAGTGATTCCCGATCCGGAAGTAAATCAGGAATTTGGGACGGGTATTATGAAAGTTACCCCTGCCCATGATCCCCACGACTTTGAATTGGGGAAAAAATTTAATTTGCCGGTTTTACCCATTATTGACCAAGAGGGAAGAATGGATTTTTCTTGGTTTTTAACCCGGGAAAACACTGATTCTAAATACCGAGTCCGGGCCGAAAAGTACCACAAAAAAAAAGTAAGGGAAGCTCGAAAACTGATCGTTGAAGATTTAAAGGAAGACGGATTGCTTCTAAAGACAGACGAGGATTATATGCACACGGTGCCAATGTGTAAGGCTGGGCATGAGATTGAGCCGACAGTTTTACCTAATTGGTTTATTAAGGTCGAATCACTAAAAAAACCAGCTTTAGAAGCCGTTAAATCTGGTCAAATAAAAATATACCCGAGATGGAGAGAGATTACTTACACGAGATGGATGGAATCGATGCATGATTGGGCGATTTCGAGGCAAAACGTCTGGGGAATTCGTTTACCCGTTTGGTATTCACTTCAAAAAAACCCAACTCTTCAGATAACGTATTTGAAGCCAGATGGCCAACGAGTGTTTCGCAGTGGTGAGGGGGTATTGGCTACCAACGAACTTAATGAAGCAAAGGCAGGTTTACAACAATTGCGGGCGCCAATTGGCTCTCAATATGTCATAAGCCAAACTTCTCCCGGTCCAGACTATTTACAAGAAACAGATACATTTGACACGTGGTTTTCCTCCGGACAGTGGCCATTGGTGACTTTGGGCTATCCAAACTCTTCAGACTTCAAATATTTTTATCCAACTGATGTCATGGAAACGGCGTGGGAGATTCTTAGCAAGTGGGTATCGAGAATGATAATGTTTGGGATTTACCTAACGGGCGACGTGCCGTTTAGAGATGTTTATCTGCATGGGATTGTGAGAGCCCTGGATGGGAGAAAGATGAGTAAAAGCCTGGGAAACGTGATTAACCCGGAAGAATATATCGAACAATATGGAGTGGACGCTTTGAGAATGGGCCTGATATCAGGAACGGCCAACGGTAAGGATTTTAACTTTCCTAAAGACCGAGTGATTGCATATAGGAATTTTGCCAACAAGCTGTGGAATTTGGGAAGATTTGTAACGATGAAGCTTGAAGAACTTGACTCCCCCACCCCGGAATTTGACGAAAAAATGAAGGGGTTAAAAAAACAAGATAAGGAGATATTATCGCAATTGACAAAACTTATTAAAACCGTGGATGAGAAGTTGGCAAAATTTAGATTCGCGGACGCGGCTGAAGCAATTTATCAATTTGTATGGCACGAACTGGCTGACAAATACGTCGAAGAAATTAAGATTCGAGAAGACAAAGAGACGGCTGCGGTTATACTAAAGCATATATACTTAACGAGCCTGAAACTACTACACCCGTTTATGCCGTTTGTAACGGAGGCGATATACCAAGTGCTAAGCGCTAAGGACGAAGCGCTAAGAACAGAAAGCGCGATGTTGATTACGGCGAAATGGCCAGATCGCTAAAAAAAGATTTCGTCTGATTTTAGGGGTAAAAAAAATTGAACCAATACCGAAATCAGCAGAGCGCTACATGCGATCAATATTGTCCAGGCAAGTTTATAGACGACCGGTGTGGATTTGTGTTTGATGAGTAGTAGTGATTGAATGATCGCCATTGGGACGAGAGTTAAAACAGACCACAGCATTAAATTTGTCCAAAAGGTGATATGGGTTGGGTTGGTTATAAACATTTGTTAGAGGTTGAATTCTTTGGTAATTTCACCGGTGGTCTTATTAACATAATACCAGTTAAACGTTGCGACGTGATCGGAAAGGCTCTCGAAAACGTGAATCACCCAAGAGTTTTTGGCTGCGTCTTCGTGGTCGAGAGCAATTTTGGCGTTGGGAACGCGTTTGAAATAGTTACTGACTTCCGGTTGATTTCTCACAATAGTAGCGGCCTGGGGGCCGGTGACACGGTTTTGAAAATCGGAAATCTGACGAAACGAATAGATGGCCAATAATTGTTTTTTGGGCGTGGCTGAACCATAAACGCGCAGGTCTCCGCCAACAGAGTCTAAACTAGCAACGTCTAATGAATGGGTTGGAATATCAAGAGTTTTGTCAAGGAGGTGTCCAATGTAGTAATTGGTTTCGGGATCTATCGTATTTGAAAAAGAAGTAAATATTTCATCAATATTGTAGATAGTCAAATACTGCTCATCGGGCAATGAAGGGTAGCCGGTGAGGACGGCAAGATAATCCTGGGAGAGAAAAATAAAATCGAAGATAGCAGATGTGCCGTAAACATCCAAAGTAATTGCTTGCTGGTTGGGAGCAGAAAAAACGGTCATTTTGGAATCTATTCCGCCAGAGAGGCTTTCCACTGCAATGAATTTTCCTGAAGCTGAGGTCCTAAACCGAATGCCTGATTGGCAACGAAAGGACGGGCGACCAGATTGATCAAAACCGGTGTTGATTTGGAAACTTACGACCTTTTGGGCTCCAAGATGGGTGTAAACGAGACCATTGCACGAAGGGTCGATCTTAAAAGACGCGATCCGAGCATTGGAAGTGAGGCCGGGTTGAGGAGTGGGTAACGCTTGAAGATCAAGACCATATCTGGCTTCGCATTTTCCTTGAACGCAGGAGCACGACGTGGGAGGGTAGTCGCAAAAGGCAGATGAAACACCTATATTGCTGGCTGGGGTTTTATTTTTGTTGAAACATCCTGACCAACCACCAACACATTCATTTTTGTATGTCTTGATTTGGCAATCTGTATCTGTTTGGCAAAACCTTATCGACTCTCTTTGCTTCTCGGCAATTCGGTTGTAAAAATAAATTACCCCGAAAAGTAACCCGATTACTGCAATGGCTATAATTAATATAAAAAATACTTTCTTCATGGGCCGCCGCGTTTGATGCAGTCTTCAACTAGGGGTTGGGAGGCGGATTCGAGCTGGAGCTTCTGAAGGCGATTGTCCCCTGCTCCCAGCATTGAACCTAACCCTTGGGCGTAACGCTGACATTTGTTTTCGACTGAATTAAAATCGATAAACCAAATAACGGCAATTATGATTCCAATAAAGACGACCACCCCAAGAAAGTATTTATTTTTCAACAGATCGTCATGAAAGATATTCATGTATAAATTTGTTTGAAAATTACTGATGAACAATAAGTATCTGGGCTGATTTTGTTAGAAAAGAGTCACTTTTTAATCTTTCTTTAAAAATTCTTTTATCTCCAAGAGCTTCAGAAAGTTCGGGGTCGCTAGTATGTTCAGCAAGCTCACATTCTAGATCGGTGACTTGAGCGATTGCCTGTTTTGCTTGATTAATTCGGAGGAATTCGGGTTGGTCTCTGAGCCTGATCGACAAGTTGCCAAACGTGACTTCGTGAGCAAGTTCCCATAAAAGTCTGGGTTGGGAATGTCCTTCAGGAAGATTTTTATGACTTTTTCTGAAGCAACAAATCTGGCCACATTACGATCCCTTCTATCGTTGGGAATTACCTGCACTTCCCATCCTTCCCGCTCAGCTAATTGTTTTATTTCTGCAAAACCTTCCTCAGGGGAATTTGTATCCAGATGTTTTCTAACCAAACCCAATGGAATTTCCTCTTCTGGATTTAACAGTTCGCCTGTGGAGCTTGTGTTTAGGGCCATTTAATTTTTGGCATTTAATTTCACTTCAATTGGGCGGAGGAGTTGGATGCCCAAAGATGAGACTTTGAAGCCGATGGAGACGAGGAAGCTCATTAAGAGATAATGAGCGGTGAGGTTGGAAATTTCATTGAGCTGATCTGCCGGGATGAGTTCGGAAGGAGCATTGAGCCCTGGAATTTCGACTTTAATCCCCTCTCCTGAAAATAATTGGATTGACTGGGCTTGTTTGGTAAAGACCTGATAAATGTTAAAAGCTGAAGCACCAATAACCAAGAGACCAAGAATCAAAAGTATGTAGCCGGTGATTTTTTCAGACATGTCAGCGTCTAGTAACTAGCGTATAGCGTTCAGTTAGTTTTTTCAACTTTTGTTTCTTCGGGTTTTTCAGGAGCCGGTGCTTCCCCTTCTCCTGTTGGAGCCGCAACTACTTCCCCTTCGGCCAGAACTGCTGCTGGAGCAACCTCTTTGACCTCTTCTTTGGCCAAGGGCTCGATTTTGGCGATGATTGATTCGGAATCGGTTTTGACGGTGAGTTTGGAATCAAGATTGAGATCTTTGACGTAGATGGCCTGATTGACTTCGGCCAGGATGGAAACGTCAACATCGATGTGGTCAATAAGATCGGCAGGAAGGGCTTCGATTTCAAGTTCATCCAATTGCTGGACAAGAATTCCCAGCTTGTCTTTTTCGGCCGGAGCATCGCCAGTTATCTTGATAGAAACGGGCGCGGTAACTTTCTCTTTGAGGTCGACCTGATGGAAACTGACATGGAGAATAAGTCCGGAGACGGGGTCGCGGGTGACCTGGGAAACCATGACCGGCCGGTCTGCTTTTTCGCCTTCAACCTGCAGATAAACCAAAGTGGACTCCCCTACCTCGGAATATTTTTTGGCAAAATCCTTGACCGGGAGCTGAAGATTGACGGAGGGGATTTTTTTGCCGAAAACATTGGCGGGGATGAGGCCCTGGGCTCGCAATTTTTTGACTTTGCGACCGAGAGTTTGGCGGGGTTGAGCGGAAAGTTTGTTTTGAGTCATTGAGTGATATCTAAATCCAAAATGTATGGATTAGGGTTTCGGCTATTATACTGGAGGCGGCCGGCTTCGGCAACCGCAGGACTTTGATGGGCGGTGACAGACCAATTTTGGGGGAAAGTAAGGGAGTGGGCAAAGGAGAAGTTGAGCAATCCGGGTTGGGGTAAATAGGTGAAACGATAATGGAGTTGGGGTGCCAGAAACGGTTGATGGTACTTGATGAAAAGATCCCGGGTCTGGCCGGGAGGGATATCGACAAAAAACGAAATCACGGAAAATCCCGAACGACTGGTAACCGAATAGCCGGCGCTGCCAGAATCTACGACGGAAGACTGAGGCAGAAAGAGTTGAACATAATTTTTAACCGTACCGGCCGGCCAGACAGAAGAAGGGCTGGTGTTTTTTAAAATCAGCTGGTACTCGGATTGAAGGCGGCCGGATGAAAATGATTGGGTAAGGATGGCGGAACGGACAAGATAAGCAGACGCTTTGTTGAGGCCGAGATGGTTTTCGGCCGGGATAAGAAAATCCGAAAGACAGGAATCAACCGGGCAGGGCGGAGGGGACAGAGAACCGTCCCAGCCGGCAATAGACGGAAAGATATATATCTGCCGGGATTGGAGTTGGGAAAGGAGAAAGTAGACGAGATCAATTTGGGGTGAGGTGGGAAGTGTTGACATAAGATCCGAAAAATAAAGGTTGGCCGAGCCGGACCGGGAAAGCTCGTCAAGATAAGAAGAAATTGGTTTTTTTTGGAGGGTGGACAAAGTGGTGAGATTTACAGCGATGACATAATCAACAGGAAGTGAGGTTGAGCGGGTAAAAAGCCGGGAAATTTCTTTGGCTACAGTAGGGAAGTCAGGATTAGAATTGACATTCCGGATTTGCGCTGGGAGTGTGGCAGATGAGAAATAGCGGGATGAGGTGACGCGGGCGTTGGAGACAGTAAAATATGCCAAAGTATCCAAAAATCCTCCGGTTGACCGAAGCTCGGCTGAATCCTGAACCAGGATAAGGTATGACGCTTGGGAATTGACGCCCAGTAATTGGGGCAGTTGAGGAGAGAGCTGAACCAGTTGACTGATCAACGGACGAATACCAGTAATTTTGGTTTTTAAAGTTTGATAGCCAGAAATCTGATTAAGCTGACCGTCAAAATTTGAGCTGGACTCGTTGAGCCGGCTAAGTGATGTTTGTAAACGGGTAAGTGAATCCTGACTAAATGTACCGGGCGACACAGCAGTGAGGATTACGTTGTCGAGGTCGCTAAAAAAAGCTGAGGAAGAGGAGATCGGGGAAAACTTTGAACAAAACCGGGCTAATTTAAAGTCGGGCTGGAGGGACAGCGCCTGATCAAGGCAGATAAAAGAAAGCGGTTTGATTTGGACTAAAAGAATTCCGACGAAGATAGTAAACAAAATCGGGAGCACCAAACGCAGTGGTTTGAATGTCCTTTTTTTTATCGGTTTGGATATTTCGGGTAATTGCTTAGGAACAGAAACTGTTTCTGCGTGATAGCGTGTGAACATAGAAATATTATTAATTAAATGAAGCTGAATGTCTATACACTTTTGCTATGCGTGATTTTAAAAATATTTGTAGCTAGTATTTTCGACGTTTCGTCATAACGGCAAACGTGAAACTGCTTTTTTTAAAGCTATGCGGAAATTTATTGAGCGTCAAGAGTTTCGTTTACGATTTTGTCAGCCAGGAAATTTTGTGAGCGGGGAATATAAACGAAATTTGAAATTTGAAGTTTGAAATTTGAAATTAATTTTTTAATTTTCAAGTTTTCAATTTTTAATATCGGATCTTTGACTTTAAACGATCCTTTTAACTGATTCACCACTAATAAGGAATCAAGATAGAAAATGATTTCAGAATTAGAAGATTTTTCTGATACCCACTCGAGCGCTTTGAGAACAGCGGAGTATTCGGCCTGGTTGTTGGTGGCGACGCCTAGATAAAAGCCTTGCTGATGCAATATTTTGTCGGTTTCATCCTTGATGACAAATGCTGCCGCTGCTGGTCCAGGGTTGCCCCTGGCCCCTCCGTCACAAAATATGCTCAGTTTCATAACCTGATTTTACGACCAGGAGAGCAAGAATAACAGTCAGGAGAAGTTGGTTCTGGTGAAGCGTGAGCCAGTAATGGTCTACTGCTCCAGAAAGCAAGATTGTGAAAGCGCAAATAATTAAGAATTTATCATTGGACAACAAATGACTTAATGACCTAATGACTATCAATGACAGGGCTATTGTGGCCGGGAGGCCGAGTTCGGAGGCGAGGAGTAAATAAATATTGTGGACGGGCTGGGTGGTTAAGAATGAATTAT
>Ga0209541_10013061_pt1 | contig 12750 bp, 13 predicted proteins | sample RifCSPlowO2_01_FD_184027 | JGI IMG/M metagenome (GOLD analysis project Ga0209541, IMG submission 184027) | Groundwater microbial communities from Rifle, Colorado - Rifle CSP2_plank lowO2_0.1 (SPAdes) (version 2) | ecosystem: Environmental > Aquatic > Deep subsurface > Groundwater | place...
AACTGCCAGCCGTTCAATTTTCAAACGCAATGATTCTTCCACCGGACGATAGGTGTATGCATGTTCATCACTGTATGATTCAAAACTGGTGAAATAATACTTGCCGTCGGTTTTCTTACGGAATGTTTTCTGCCCCATGAACACGTGATTTTTAATTCCGTCGTCAAATACACAAACCGTAATCTCCGGACCATTAACAAATTGTTCAACTATTACGGGTATTTTGTATTTGGTGATCATATCGTCAACCCGTTTTTGCGCTTCAGCAAGTGTCTCTTTTACGGCGTGCTTGTCAATACCGACGCTACCGCCACTTTCATTGAGTTTAACAATGAGCGGCAACCCCAGATTTTCCTGCACCAGCGTGCCTGATCGACGGATAAACTGGAAATTAGGGGTAGGAATCTCATAACCGATCATGAGGCGTTTGGTGATATTGCGATTATTGCCAATCACGAGCCCGTCAATCCCGGCGCCGGTATAAGGAATATTTGAAAGTTCAAGCGCCGCCGGTACCGACGGCTGGAGTAAATCACGACCACGGAGCGTATCAACCAGGTTAACCACGATGTCCGGTTGGTCTACCAGCAAGTTAGTTAGAAAATACTGGTTACCCGGTTCGCCCTTGGCTTTAATTCCCAGTTTTTCAATTGCCGCAATTACCTCACCTGCCCGTTCCTCAACCTCAACCTCTGCTTCATATGCCTCCTGAGTTGGAAACCATTCCCGTTCAACATGTGAGTATGCCACGGTTACCAGGTTGATTTTTTTTAAGGTGTCGCGGTCGGCATTTAAGGTGACTTTTGGGATGTACGGCTTATCCGATTTGACCTGCCTTTCGTCTTTTTCGTCCTTGTCCGTCATGTAAATTTCGCGTCAGAAAGACACAAATTATTAATTCAACTCATTGTAGCATATTCCCAAACCTTGAAAAAGCCTCCGGCTTTGCACAATTTTTAGTGTATACTGACCTCATGACTGAGCTCTACCGCCGTATTTATCAGCTGCTGCGTACCGTACCCAAAGGCCACATCACTACCTATAAAGCGCTGGCCCAGGCGGTTAATTCCCAGGCATATCAGGCCATCGGCCAGGCAATGCGTCATAACCCGGATGCGCCCCTTGTACCCTGCCACCGGGTGGTCAAAAGTGACGGTACACTCGGCGGCTTTATGGGTGAAACATGGGGTAAAGAACTCAAGCGCAAAAAAGAACTGTTGCGCTCTGAAGGCATTCAGATCAGAGGCAATAAAATTGTGAATTTTGCCCAAGTGCTATTCACGTTTAATCCGACATGAACCAAACAGAAACGGTAACCCTTGCCGGCGGCTGTTTCTGGTGTGCCGAGGCAATTTTTAAAAAACTAAAAGGTGTTGTAAAAGTGATTTCAGGGTATAGCGGCGGCAAAACGCAAAATCCAACTTATGCAGAAGTAAGTAGCGGGACTATCGGACACGCTGAGACAATTCAAATAACTTTTGACCCGACTGTTATTTCTCTGGAACAGGTTTACGAAGTATTTTTTAAATTACATGATCCGACCACGTTAAATCGTCAGGGTAACGATGTGGGATCCCAATACCGATCAGCAATTTTTTATCATTCACCCAAACAGAAAGCGAGTGCTGAAAAAGTGAAACAGGATATTGTAGATGCCAAACTCTATCCGGGAAAAATTGTTACGGAAATTGTTCCGTTTACCCGGTTTTATCCGGCCGAAGAACACCACCAGGATTACTACACCAAAAATTCGTATCAACCGTATTGCCAGTTGGTTATTGATCCCAAAATTACCAAACTCTACAAAACTTTTCCGGAAATGATTAAACCTGAATATAAATAGTAGTAATTTTTTAAAAAATTACCTCTCCCAACACTCAACCTCACCAGACATAGTACAATTACCTGCAATTACTATGATCAGAGCGCGCGCCTTAAGTCGAACCTTACTCCTATTGGCAGGTATTCTTTTGATTGCGAGTGTCCTGCGCTTCTATCGGTTGGGAACCGTTCCCGTGTCTCTTTACTGGGATGAAGCCGCAATTGCGTATAACGCGTATTCAATTCTGACGACCGGCAAAGATGAATATGGCACACCGTTGCCTTTGCTGTTTCGTTCATTTGATGATTATAAAACCCCAGGAATAATTTACCTGACTACAATTCCGATTGCCCTGTTTGGCCTCAATGAGTTTTCGGCGCGGTTCACCTCAGCGTTCATAGGTACTTTCACGGTTCTGGCAGTGTATGGATTGACGTACGAATTGACAAAACTACGTAACGAAGAAAATGTCAGGCAACTGAAAAGCCAAAAAATTGGTTTGCTGGCCGCGCTTTTTTTTGCGATCAGCCCCTGGTCAGTCCAGTTTTCGCGCGCCAATTTTGAAGCCAATGCCGGCCTTTTTTTTGTTGCGTTTGGATTTTATTATTTTCTTAAAGGGTTTAAAAAAGGACACCTATTAATCGTTTCTGCGCTATTACTTGGTCTCAGTCTCTATTTTTACCGCAGTATTCAACTAGTGGTTCCCATCCTATTGTTTGCTTCATGCGTAATCTTTATCCAAAAACTACTACATATAAATTGGAAAGTTTTGCTGTTTTATGGAGTTGTATTAATAACATTAACTATTCCAATTGCGCGAGCCATGACAACACCGCAAGGCATGGTGCGTTATAAACAGACGACTATTTTTGCTATCTCTGAACTAGACAAAAAATATGTGGAAAGTAGTCAAAAAATTCTTGCCGCCGGCAATAATTTACTCACTCGCCTCATCTATAACCGCCGATTGGTGCCGGTAAAAGCATTAATCGGATCGTATATTTCAAACTGGGATCCCGCATTTTTATTTGTAAACGCCGGTGGCAACAGTCGCAGTACCATACAGGGATTTGGTTTATTGTATCTCTGGCAGTTACCGTTTTTTCTCCTCGGGCTTATCTTTTTGCTTCGGACAAACGGCAAACTGAAATATTTTCTATTCCTCTGGTTACTAGTGGCACCGTTACCCACAGCGCTGACTACTCCACCCCGTAATCCACTCCGCAGCTTGAATATATTGCCCATAATGCTGGTGATTATCACACAAGGAGCGTGGCAATTTACCGCTCTCTTCTCACCGTTCAAACAAAAAATACTATTATTAGTAATTGCCTTATTGATCGGTTTTTCGCAACTTGCTTATTTACGATCGTATTATTCCACCTGGAGTAGAGAGAGCGCATCTGAATGGGCTGATGGTTACAAACAGGCATTGCAGTATGTCCGTGATCATGAAGCTGAATATGAACAAATAGTAATGAGCGGCCATTACTGGCAACCATATATTTATGCCGCGTTTTATAACCAATACCCGCCTGACTTATTCCAAATTAACGGCTCGCGTTTTAGTTTCGGTAAATTCGTCTTTGGCGGCACGAGCTGGGCGGGTGAAGTAGAATTTGATAAAAAAGATTTAGTGGCGATTGCTCAAAATAAAAAAACGCTCTTTATCCTTACTTTTAATGAATATATCGCTCATGCCCGGCAACTGGTAACCGTAGCTGAAATTAAAAGTGCCGATGGCACGCTGATGTTTCTAGCCGGAGAATTAAGCTCACAGTAGCTAATTATTTCTTTGCCCTGAGGTGTTTAAAAAATTCGATCTGTTGCAGCCGTTTTTTGGCCTCAACGAGCGTTTTAAACGTCCCCATATTCCGGCCGCTTTCCGCCAGCACCCGATACCCGGCTTTGATTTTTCTGATCATAGAATGATTTTATATGTTCTGCGTCTCCGATACAGTAATTATACCATCGGCGGAATTTCAAAAAAAACACTACTGAGAATAAAACAACACGCAGTAATTTGTGGAAAAGAAAACTTTTATCATCTCTGGCCAATCAACCGGTTAAGGTAGTCTACAAGTCTTTCCCACATAGTTGATTCTGACCAGGCACCTTGAACTTGATTGGGGTAACACTGGCCGCCGGCCCAGTAACCACCAGATTGTTGACACGCTGTTGCCGGATCATTGTCAGGTGAAGCAGCTTGAGTTACAGTTGGAGACGCGGTAGTGGAATTTGAAGTTGATCCGCATTGACAGTTGCAAAAATCACCGTTCCAGGTACAAGTACCACCGCAGGACGTACATCCCTGCTCCTGCTGTTCCCGACTCATGTTAGTACTGGTAGTCGTGGTAGTAGTTGAAGTACCGGTACTCGTGCTTGTACTGCCGGATGAGCCTGAGGTAGTTGAACCGGAATAATTTTTACAATTACAAACTCCTGACGACCAGTCACAACTTCCGCCGCCGGCCTGACAGGCTGCTTCTTGCTGTTTGTTAGTCATGGAACTTCCGAAATAACTTCCTGAAGTTGTTGTTGAGCTACTATATCCTTTGCAGTTACAGATCCCTGAAGTCCAGTCACAGGTTCCTCCACCAGCTTTACAATAATATTCCTGTTGTTCTTTGCTCATGTTTGAGCCACTGGAAGTACCTCCGGAAGTAGTACCTGAACCGGAATAGCCGGATGCTGACGGATATCCATAGGAAGAACATTGACAGGCCGAGTTCATCCACGTACAACCTTTATTGCCGCACATGACTGCCGGACCATTGGAATTGGCACAGTCACAAGTCGTCCCGTTCCACGTACAACCACCACTAACACAGGAATTTTTCCTGGCCTCAGGAGAGACATCGCCTGAGGTGTATATTGGAGTTGAACATTTGCAGCCTGAACCTGACCAGACACATCCGCTATACTTAACGCACTGGGCTGCTGGATCGACTGGACCCAAAGGTTGAGTGCTTGCGCTTGTACAATTACACGTATTATTACTCCAATAACATCCAGGTGAATGGTTACACATATCAACCGGATTATAACTAGTACTGGTCAAATTCTGACTCATGCTTTTACATGCAGCAGGATTTTTTTCGCAGTATTGTTGACAGGCTTCTTCTGAATCACAACCGCCCACTCCCCTATAGTTGCCACCGGCTGCGGTAATAAAACTCTGGCAGATTTTGTAGTTATTCGGATCAGCACAAAACGTTTTACAGGTGGCTTCGCTTGCACAACCACCAGGCCCAACCTGCTTTTTTCCACCCGGCAAACCTACTGCTTGTGCCGCCTCCGAACATTTGGCCTGATTTACTTCCTGTTCGCAAAAACTTTTACACGTACTCACCGAATTGCAACCGAGCACTTCTTTGACTTTTTCCACTCCGGCAGAAAGAGTTGAAACATCGGCAAGTCCACCCCCGATATTATGGCGCTTGGCAAACGTGCTGCATTTTTGAAAGTTGGCCGGTTGTTCGCAAAAATTCCGGCAGGAAATTTCACTATCGCAACTTAATTCTGTTTTTACCCTGGCGAGAGCCTTTTGCTTATTTGTTTGCATTTCCTCCGGCTCATAAAAACCTTTTTGCTCGGCAAAAGTGAAACAAGCACTGCTATTTACCGGATCTTCGCAAAATTCCCGGCACTTAGTCAGACTCGCGCAGCCGCCTAATTCAGTTATCGGAAATTGGACTCCGTATTTACTTACCAGTTCATCGTCAGTTTCCTGCGTAAACCCCGGCGTGGTAATTGCTGCAGTTACTAAAAATATGACTAAAACGAAAAATGATCGAAAGAAAAATAAGCGCTTGGTCATAACATCAGTTATTTAACTATTTCAGATTGTCAAAAGGATTTTTATACTCTGAAAAGGGATTGACGTACTCTGGCTCAAACGGATTCTGATAATCCGTAGTCAGGACTATGGTAGGCTCCTGTGGTTGTAAAATTTGCGGTACCCATGAGTTGGGTTGTGTACCCGTCGATAGTGGCGACGTGCGAGTTGTAAACAGATAAAATCCGCTAAAGCCAACTGCAAAAATTCCGAAGATAAGCAGTACATACAGAGCTGAACGGGCTATCCGTGGCTTTTTTGCCGATGTAATCGGCTGATCGTTTTTCTTTTCCGGGGAAACAGACTCGGGCATTAGTATAACTATGCACTCATACCCGGGATTTTGTCAAGCTAAACCACATCAAATCTTAAGTAACATCTATAATTTTCATTTGGTTATTTTGAACATGAACATACTGACTGTCGGTAAGCAGCAATAACGGCACCTGGTCTTTTTTATAGGCAATCTCCAATCTTTTACCGAGGTATCTCTTTTTGAAATCCTCAGATCCCCAATGGGGCAAAATCGTGAAGTTAACGAGATTATATGTGTTCTGGTTTTCCAGTATTACATTTTTGTTCTCGTTTGCTAAATAATCAGGAAGTTTAGGACCAGCAATTATTGAACCGGCACTGGTGCCGATGTATGTTTTCCCGTTGACGAGAATCAGTTTTCTCTACTTTTGCTCCAAGTGGAAGTTCCTTTACACATACTGTTTCGCACGCCAATTTTGAAGCCAATGCCGGCCTGTTTTTTGTCACTTTTGGATTCTGTTACTTTCTTAGAGGGTTAACTTAGTTTTCCCTTCGGTATAGCTATTAATAAGAAGATTAATAAGTGTCTGATAAGGAACTTTATTTCTTTCAGCTTTTGCTTTTAATTTAAGCAAGTCCTTTTTCTTGATTCGTAAAGTAATGCTTTTGCTTTCTTCAAGTTCAACAAAATTTTTTGCAGCTTCTTCAAACAGTTTTTTGTTCTCTGCAAAATTTGGATCACTCACAAGCCTCTCTTTATCTAAGAATCTTTTTAATTCTTTTTCATAATCATCTAAAGGGGTTTCGTCTAAATATTTTTTGTTTGATTTTTTACTCATATGTTTATTTAAGATACTTTTCTTTTAATTTTCTATTTGGGTAAATAGTTTTCAAAAACCTCACGTTTCTTTTTCTATCAATTATGTAGGGCACTGCATATACTTTAGTTTTTACTTTTACTATAAATATTCTTTGATTAGAATACCTTTTTTTATTGAAATGATCAATATCGGCTAAAAGATTACCCTGTTTGATTTCGGCTATAATGTCGCTAAAACCGATACCTCTTACTTCCCTAAGAAATGAGTTTTTTTCCGGAGAATAATCATACTTGTACTCCACTGATATACTATATCATATGTACATACTTTGTCAATACCAAGTCTGCCTAAAAAACAAATAAAATCCGTGTTATAGGACACTATTTGAATGAAGTTTTCCGCAGGAAGAAAAGCAATTTTAGAGTGATGGTTGCAGCATACCGACGGGGTTACCTTCAGTATCTTTGCACATCACAAACTTCCCTACTCCGGGAATATCCATTGGCTTGCCGGAAATTCTGCCACCAGCCTTTCTGATGATCTCTATGTGTTTTTCAAGATTATCTACTGAAATTACAAAATGTATGCCGCCATAGGTTTTATTTTTAGGGTAAAACCCGCCATTTATCGCTCCTGGCTCCTTGGGTCTTTGCGTTTTTTTATCAATATCCGTGGTCATAGCTAAAATATAATCTCCCATTTGAGAACCCTGACCTTCCATTCCCCACCCGAAAACAGACTTATAAAATTCACTGACACGCTTTGCATCTGTATACGGCATTTCAAAATGAACTACTGGATTCATTTTCATAACCCCTCCTTTTGTTACCTAAATTAATGTTTTGACATTGCAGCAAAAAGTCAGGGGATATTTAAGAAAGGGAGGGAGGGATTTTTAACTTAGATTCCAGGAAGACAGAATTGTTAAACTCTTACATCACAAACGTCAAGGCTTTACCCTGCTTATTGGCCCGACCGGTGCGGCCAATCCGGTGCACGTAATCAGTGTAAGTTGAGGGCTCGTCAAAATTGATGACATGCGACACGTCTTCAATATCCAGTCCCCGAGCGGCAATATCAGTTGCAACTAATATAGTCAGTTGGTTTTGCTTAAATTGTGTGAGAGCGCGCAGGCGCTGGTTTTGCGATTTGTTTCCGTGGATTGAGGCAGCTAAAAATCCATTTTGCTGCAGGGTTTTGGCAAGCCGTTCCACACTCCACTTGGTCCGGCCAAAGATCAAGACTTTTTTAAATTCATCCTGCTTAAGCAATGTATGTAATTTAGCGAGTTTCTCTTCTTTGGTTCTGACGCGAATTACGTCCTGTTCGACTCCGCTGGCAGTTTCTGTCTGCTTCACTGAAACCGTGACCGGATTTTGCAAAAATGCCTGAATAATGCCGTTAATTTCCGGCGAGATCGTAGCGGAAAAAAACAGTGACTGGCGCTCTTTTGCGAGATAGGAAATGATAAACCGGATGTCTTTAATGAATCCGATGTCCACCATCCGGTCGACTTCGTCCAATACCACGTTATTATAAGTGGCTAGATTGACCGCGTGCCGGTTGATTAAGTCTTTGAGTCTGCCCGGCGTACCAATCAAGACACTGGGGCGTTGACCTAAGCCCATAATTTGCCGCTCAAGACTGACTCCCCCAATGCACAGCAGGGACAGAATATGCATACCTCTTGAAAAAGCAATCAGTTCATCACGAATCTGCACTGCCAGTTCCCGGGTCGGCACGACCACCAGCGCCTTTTGCGTTCCGTCATGCATGATTTTATTGATAAGTGGGATGAGAAACGCGCCGGTTTTGCCGGTGCCGGTATTGGCAATTCCAATCAGATCGCGCCCTGCAAGGATATGCGGAATCGCCTGATCCTGGATCGGCGTCGGTATCGTGTAACCACGAATGGTAATATTGCGCTTAATCTGCTCGTCAACCGGAAAATCTGCAAACTTGTGGCTAATGTGAGCTGCTGGGGCCGGTGCTTCCGCAACTGCTTTACTCACGTATTTTGAAGCGTGAATGGGCGTGGATACCCTACCTCTGCTCTGGTGATTGAATCCGTGTCGGTTGCCGCGATTGCGGGAAAATGAATTGTGGTACATACAGTTTAATTACACAACTTAAACTAAAAGAACTGCCTAAATGAGAAGTTGCCTTAAAAAGAAGAAAGATACGAAGTAAAAAGTTGAGGTATCTTTATCTTTACGTCTTAAAACGAAAATCAAATATAGACAGATTTATTAGTTTAAATCTGTATCGGTATACTAACACATCTCCACCAGTTTGTCAAATTACTATAGGTCTGAAAGTGCCTAGTCTGAGGCTATTTTACGGGCTTTGAGCACAGTAGATAATTACGGAGCAACCGCATGAGCAGCATTTATCCTACCGGCTGACCAATACGTTCCGGTTCCGGCAATTTTATCCGCGGTTGACTCAAGCCGGCTCCTTACTGTTGTAGCAGAGGTTCCGTAAGGCGTTGACCAAATGAGGGCGGCCACTCCCGATGTCATTGGTGTAGCCATAGATGTCCCGGAGCCAAAATCATAACCCAATGATTTATTTATCCGATACGGATGGTTCGGAAAAGTGGAAAATATATTCTCACCAGGGGCAGCTACATCAACCCACTTTGCCCCGTAACTAGAAAATGAAGCTTTTTGGTCTTTATTGTTGGTCGCGGCAACGGCGATGACATTTATATAAGCACCTGGGTACGTTTTTGAGGGATTAGCCGAGTTACCAGCAGCTGCTACTACTACAACGCCTTTATTCCACGCATAGTTGACGGCTCTTTCTAAAGTACCAGATTTGACTGACCCGCCTAGACTCATATTGATAACTTTTGCACCACTATCTGCTGCCCACGTAATGCCATTTGCGATCCAAGAATAAGCTCCTGAACCGCTGTCATTCAACACCTTGCCATTCATGAGCTGGCAGTTAGGACAACTACCAGCAACGCCCAGGTTGTTTTGAGTAATAGCAGCCACTATGCCTCCGACATGAGTCCCATGTCCATATAAATCGTCGATGGTAGGAGAATCAGTGAAATTTCTTTGGAGGATAACCTTTGCCGATACATCCTCATGATCTTGGTCAATGCCAGTATCTAAAATAGCGACCTTCACCCCACCTTGTGTGGTTTCCCAAGCAGTCGACCCATCAATATCCGCATCAACTGTTCCGGTACTACCTTGAATAGTTTGGCCTGTGTTTTCTAGTCCCCACTGCTTATTGGTAAAGTAAGTATCATTGGGGACAAAAAAAGCCTCGGCAATATAATCTAATTCTGCATATTCGACATGGGGGTTCCTGGACAAGGCGGTAACTATTTTTTCCTCCGCGGTTTGGGGGATCTCTACTACTAAAACTCCCAGCGCATCTAATTTACTAATTACCTGCGCTCGATTATTTTTTAACACATTGTCCTGCTCCGCCGATGACACCCCATCCTTGAACTTAATAAGGATTTGGCCGGGAACATGATGGTTGTGATCTTGAGCTTTGGCCGAAGAAGAAAAGACATTCAAAAGACCCGCAAGAAGAATTGCTAATACACCAATTGAGACAATGAATAATTTTTTCATTGTAATAATTTAAATTATTACCTGAGATAAATCAAGTACGGATTTTTCAACTTTGAAATCTTTTCTGGCTCCCGAACCTCGAGATTATTATATCAAGAACATAGTTCCCCTTGAAAAACCATTTTGATTCTGCTTACATTAAATTAGGTGAAGAATAAAAAGTTACTTTTCGATATTATTGCCATAATCATTCTTACAGTTTTGGGAATCATTTTGGTCAAAACCCAGGTTCTCCCTCGTCTGGGAATACCTGTATTTTATAGATGAAAACGCTCGCTGCCTATCCGGGAAAAATTGAGATCGACAGGAATATTCCTGAAGTAGACCAGTCTCTTTTTTCCCAACCATTTATGCGACCCGGCGTGGTTGAACCCGGCTCCTCAAGTTTAGATATTTTATCGCAAAATCTAACCTGGGATGTCAGAAATGACTTTATATTTATTCCAATTTTCCTGGCAGTAATTTTGACTTTCGCTGCCTTAGCTCTCTTTAAAATTAAAGTCTTTGGAAAAACCTTAACTGAGTATTTGCAACCTATCTGGTATTTTGTTTTGATTGCTGCAGCAGTAGTTCTCTGGCAATACATTGTGGGGGTAACACTCGAAGGTGACTCTATTCAACTGAGAATCAGCCAAATTATTTGGGAACTCATGGTAGGAATATCTGTCTATCTCTTAAGTAAAAAAGGTTTTGGTTATGGAAATATTTTTTTTGTTGGAGTTTTATACAGTATTTTTATTCATGGACTGAAGGTTTCAATCAGATACTTCTTTTATGCAAAAACTTTATGGTATGTGTTGGATAGATTTTTATATGGGAGCCTTTTGGTAATGTTGGTTGCAGTAGGTTTGGGTTTTATATTTATTTTATCTAGAAACAAGAAGCTAAATTGACTATATTTGAATATTTCAGTTAATATTTACATAATGAGAAAATTTTACCAGCTTCTCAAGTTTTCAATATTTATAATTTTTGTAATCTTCGTTATCATATTTTCTCCCAGACAAACCCTCGCGTTCTCTCTCAACGATATTTTTTCTTCCCCTGATTCTCTGATTGTCAGGATCCAGGAAAGAATCGAATATTTTTTTGCCTTCAGTACGGAGCAAAAGGTCATTATTCTTGAAAAACAAGCAGAAAGAAGGCTAACGCAAGCAGAAAAACTGGCAAAAATAAATGGTGTTGATCAAACCCTCTCTCTAATTAAAAGTTATGAAACTCTTAAAAAAACACAGGGTGATTTGATAAAGGCCGCATCAATAACAGTTCCAGCCGAAGTAAAAGAACAAACCGTCCAGCAGCAAGCCAGGATTGAGAATATGAAAGAAGATCTGCCCGAGAGCACTAAAGAAATAGTTGAAAACAGCCAAAAAACAGTGATAAAAACAGTGATAGATAACTTACAAGATGAAAATAGCGGAACTATAGAAAACGAAGCAACCGAGTTTGCTGAAGAAGTAAAAAACGTGTTGGATCCGGGAAGCAACATCTTTGCTCCAGGAACTAATGAAGTCATTCCAGGGACTCTCGAAGTTGCTCCCGGTGGTTCCGAAATTGCCCCTGGTAGTCTTGAAGTTGCTCCTGGCGGGACAAATGTCAAGCCGTAAACTACTGACCCCCACGACTAAAGCCCAACCAAAACCTAATTTGGAACCTAAAGCTTATATTATTTTACCCGCTGTTGGATTCGAACCAGAAAAATTAGGTTCGAAAATTACACAAAAAGCGTTCAAGGCTCAATTTTTACTGAAAATATTAACAGAGAATTGAATTCAAACGGCCTTGAATGTCACAAGGTTCTAAAATTGACAACTCTGCTCCCCGCGCCTTACGACAGTATACTGCCCGGATTTGAGGCAATATTTGCCGCTTTTGAGAACGTCGGTTACATAGGAGAGCTGCGTCAGCGCTGGTTTGAAATCAAGAAACTTTTGAAAGGCGGACTACCGGATGCAATCCCCGCTTCGATGCAGGCTAAATGATCTATTTTTACTCAGTTGCGATATTTTAAAGACTGATATATGATATTTACATATATGTGTCAGTCGTGCGGCTGTTCGTTTCGCTCAAGGAATTTTGGCACGATCGAACGGTTTGTCGAGCCGTGTATCCTGCTTCTCCTGTCCAAAGAACCGGCTCACGGGTATGGATTGATGGAAGGGTTAGAGAAACAGTGTGGTGAAAAAGTAGACGTCGGTGATTTGTACCGTACGCTCCGGCGTATGGAACACGACGGCTGGGTGAGTTCAGCTTGGGACCGGAAAGAAAACCAGCGTGACAAACGGATATATACCATCACGGAGGAAGGTCGTGCATTTCTTAAGCACGCGGTCGCCTCTTTGAGGCAAACCGACGAGTTGATTCATCATTTATTTAAGGGGTATCGGAAAGTATATCCGGAAGGGAAAGCACTAT
>Ga0209541_10013062_pt1 | contig 12750 bp, 16 predicted proteins | sample RifCSPlowO2_01_FD_184027 | JGI IMG/M metagenome (GOLD analysis project Ga0209541, IMG submission 184027) | Groundwater microbial communities from Rifle, Colorado - Rifle CSP2_plank lowO2_0.1 (SPAdes) (version 2) | ecosystem: Environmental > Aquatic > Deep subsurface > Groundwater | place...
GTTTTCTTTACAGCTGCCATTTCCATGTCGTAACTTTAAACTTTCCCTCTTCAGTTTGAACTGACATTTTCATTATAACATAGTTTTCTTCAATTCCGATGACTGAGGCTTTTTCATATCCCACAAGGGATCCGACTTGAATTAAAAAGGCTGTATCTTGTGCCTCAACAAGGGCTTTTTGTCCGGCAATAACACCTTTTAAACGAAAAGAAGAAAAACTTGAGCCTGTTAAAGAAGCCTCTACCTTTTTTGTGGAGTAAGGTTTTTGAAAAGGATCTTTTTTGATTTCAAGTGCAGAGTGTGCGCGTAGCGAAAACAGAAAAGAAGAAAAAATCATTAGCAGGTAAGAAATTTTTTTCACTCTCTTTCCTTCTCTGACAACTTAATCAATATGTTGATAAGCTGTCAGCTGGGCGCGAGCTTTTATCAGTTGGTGATTGTTTTCAACCGGCCCTGTTTGAATATGAATGTTTCGTATACTCATCAGTCTATCAGGGTCAGAAATTTTGTCAAAGAATCCAACTACTTGCGAGAACTTTCCTTGTACCTCAAGGGTGTAGGGGGATATGTGAATGCTGTTTTTTTGTTCTTGTGGGTTGGGTTGAAAGAGCAAAATAATAACTTGCGAAGTCTCGGCAACTTTGCTCATTTCTTTTAAAAGTAGTGCCGTTTCTATTTTTGATGGAACCCGTATAGGTTCTCTCTGTTTTGTATCTGCCGGCAACTCACTTATTCTTTTAATTTTTTCTAATTCTTCCTGATGGTTTTTAATATTGTTTTGTGTTGTGGTTATGTGATTGTTGGTTTCTTTGAGAAGATCTTGAGATGGGGAGTAAACAACAAAAAAGAAAACAAGGGCAAAGAGAACCATGGTTGTGGCGAGTATAAGTATTTTTTTTCTATTAAGATTCATGAGTTTTTTAGTTTTTGAAAAAAACAAGTCAAAGAAAACTTTTTAAATTTTGAGTTTTCTGCTTTTTCTGAAAATAAAAGATTAATTTCAACAAATCGGTTTGTTTTTTGTAAGTTTTCAATATAGGCGGAAACTATAGCATTATCATATGCAAAACCAGTGATATGAAATTTTTCTTCATCTTCTTGAATGCTTTCTAGCCATGATTTTTCTGGAAGATTGTTAGCGATGATATTAAGTAACATGAGGGACCGTTTGATATTCTTTTGTATTTCTTCTAAGGAAATTTGTCTTTGAGAAGGTGTTGATTTGATGGGTTTACTTTTTTCTTCTCTAATTTTTTGGGCTAATCTTGTTTCATTTTTGACAAGAACCTGCTGTTGTTCTTGCAGAGCTTGTAATTCTTTACCTTGATTTTTTGTGATAAAAATAAAAAAAAGTGTTTCAAAAAATAAAAGTCCTAAAATAAGGAAAAGCACGGCAAAATTTTTTGGAGACAATTGTTTTTTATAAAGATTTATTTTTGACATTAAATGTCTAGTGCCAAGCCCAGGGCTGTTGCGGCCTGGGCGGTTACTTTTTTAAGTGTGTTTTCCTTTAACTGCTTTTTGTTAAAGATCACACCCCTGAAAGGATCAAATTCTTCCACTTGCAGCCCAAGTTTTTCACTTAATAATGTTTTTAATTGATATGTTTTTGCTGCACCACCTGTTAGGTAGATTTTATCTACTACGAGACTAGGTTCGCGCGTTAGAGCAAGTTTGAGTACTTTAAAGGTTTCCTCTGCAAACTTATCTGAAAAATCTTGAGTTAGTTTGAGTACAGGGTGGGGTGAACCCTCATAGCCTCCTTGCTTTAAGTTTTCCGCCTCATCAAAAGTAAGTTTTAATTCTTTTTGAATGTTAAGCGTGAGATCATAGCCCCCTGCCATAATTGGATAAGTCCAGTGCAGCATACTGTCATGAAATAATGCCATCGAGGAACAAGATGCCCCCAAACTGATAAGGGCAACGGTTTTATCGTGATCTTCTGGATAATTAAGTCGCCAGGTTTTTTCTAAGGCCATAGCTGGTGTTTCTACGCGGCTAATATTAACATTAAGATCGGTTAAAAACTGGGTATAGGTATCAACTACATTTTTTTGAGCAGCTACGAGAAGAGCTTGCTCATTGTGTGTTTGAAAGTAGTCGATGTAGGTGCCCTCTTTCTCAAGTGTTAGATATTGCTCTATCTCCCAATCAAGACAAGCCTCTTTTTCCCTTTCATCAAAAGAAGGGAGTTTTATTTTTACCGTACAAACAGAGCTTCCTTGCACACCAATGGATAAATTATCTGTTGAATAAGTCTCTTTAAAAATTTCCTTGAAAGATTTTGCAACAGCAGCAAAATCTCTAATTTTTCCATCAACAACGGCTCTGTAAGGTAAGGGTTTTTCAAAGTAATTATGGAGTTTGAAGGTATTTTTATCCTGAAATCCCTCTACCCATTTAATGGAATAAGAACCAATATCACACCCAACAACGAATTTTCGATTCAAAATAGACATTCCTCTCCTAGGTTAATGATAGGAAGTCTCAGTGAAAAGTCAACTTAAGGCTAGCCCCGATACTTTTCCTATAATATTGAAAACCTTGAAGAATTTTTTTCCTTTTAAAGGAACCTTGCATAAGAATATTTGATTTTTTTTTGAGCTCGTTCCACACAAGTTTTCTCTGCATACTTGTAAGATGAACTTCTCTTAATAGCTTTTCCAAAGTACTTACTCGAAATCTATCAAGACCCCAATATTGGCTAGAAAGCTGTTTTCCAAGGCCGTTTCGCTTAATAATAAGTGGTTTTCTTACGAGTAAAAAAGGGTATTGTGTAGCGATACGAAGCCACAGATCATAATCTTCACAAGCAGGAAGTCGCTCATCAAAATAACCTACATTTTCAAATATAGATTTATGAAGCATGACAGAAGAGGGGCTAATAATGCATAAAGGTAGACATTTTTCAAAGATAAAGCCGGAGTGTTTCTCGTGTTTTATTTTGGGGTTAACTCTTTTATTTTTACGATACCAAATTTCATCTGTGTAAGATGCAAGAAACCCTGTGCTTTGAGTTGCATGAAACTGAACTTCAAGTTTTTGTGGTGTCCACAGATCATCAGAATCTAAAAAACAGATCCATTCCCCTTTACTTAAGGAAATGCCCTTGTTTCTCGCGGCGCTCACACCTTGGTTTTTCTGGTAGTGGTAAACGATATGATCTCTGTGTGAGGAGAGTGATTTAAAAGTGTGATCATGTGAGCCATCATCAATAACTATAAGTTCAAAATCTTTAAAAGATTGGGAGAGCACAGAGAGAACGGCTTCGGACACAAACGGAGCCCTATTGTGAGTCGGAATGACAACCGATACCTTCGGTAGCATGATCCATGGTTTATTACTTTGAACTTATCTTGTAAAGTGGTAGTAAAATTTTAAACCTGATAGATTAAGGGGGTGCTTATTATGTATAAATGTATGAAATTTAATCAGGTGTTGTTTCTGTTGGGCGCACTATTGATATGTGGATGTGCCTCAACAGGAAATAAAAAAACAGAACCATCTTATACGTTTTTATTTCCTCATGATATGTCTGAATGGTCTTGTTCAAATTATTTATCTTATCTGAAATCAAACCATCAAAATTTATACGGTGAGCTTAAAGAAGTTTTAAAGAAGAGACCGCATAAATTTCTTGAACAGGCAGATTTAAAATTTTTAAAACCTCTCTCCATTGAATATGTACCTGATAAAAAGAAAGCCCGCCCAAGCTATTTTGTGATGGTACATAAAACTGCCATCCACGATCTTATACAACTTGTGCAAGCGGCTTCGCGCGCTGGTTATGACTTAAGGGTTCAGTCAGCTTTTAGAAGTGTTCCGATACAAAACTATTTATGGCAAAGTGCTGTGCGGACAGCTGAGAATGATCATCAAGTTGCTGCATTCAAAACAGCTCCCCCTTGTTACAGTGAGCATGCAACAGGAAAGTCAGTCGATTTTTCGCTTGCAGACACTGAAGCAAAAATTGCTGAAAATGATGTTTATCCTTGGCTTCTCAAAAATGCTTCAAAATATGGTTGGATACAATCATTTCCAGCGGGAGCTAAACACACAACAAAAGATCCAGACAAACCAGGACTTTTGCTTGAAGAATGGCATTTTAAACACAAAAGCCTGAATTAGATATCCATGAACAAATGAGAAAACTAGTATTTGAGTCAGAACGACTCTTGTTTGTGCAACCAATGAGTCAAGATATGCGTTTTTTTAAGGATTGGGCTATGAATCCAGATATTATGAGGTTTTAGGGTGGGGTTATGAATGAAGTCCAAATTAAAACATATGTTGCCCGCATAAAAGAGCACTGGCTTAAATATGGATTTGGGCATTATTTAACATTTTTGAAAGAAAGCAAAAATAATCCTATTGGATTTTTTAGTTTAAAATATTTATCTGACTCAGATGTAAAAATGGAAATATCAGATTTAGGATTTGCATTATTGCCGGAATATAGGGGTAAGGGTTTTGCTCATGAAGGGGCATCTGCACTTATAAAGTATACCGTTAACAAATTTCATTTCAAAAGAATTCGAGCTCTTAACTATCCCGAAAATAAACAAAGTATTAAAGTTCTTAAAAAACTTGGTTTTAAAGAGATTGGTAAAATTAATGTGGAATATATGGGCAGAAATTTAGGTCTATCTGCTCAATGGGAGCTAAAAGTGGATGGCTAATTGCTAATTGATAACTTCGAAGCTATGATTTTAGATTAAGATGACAGAAAAACCTGAAAACAAGGAAGAAAAAGTTGTGGCTCTCAATCCTGAATTTGAAAAGGAAATTTCTGAAAAAGAGCATTTTACGGGTGAGTTTCTTAAAAAAGTTCGCCTCTATCGAGGTGTGAGTTTACAAGAAATATCCAAGGTTACAAATGTTTCTGTGCGGTATTTTAAAGCCATTGAAGAAGATGATCTTTCTCCTTTTGCTGCCCACGTTTTTCTTAAAGGGTTTTTAAGGCAGTATGCCAAAAAAGTTCATCTTGATCCAGAAAAAGTTGTTCAGGGTTATGTCAAATTAAAAAGCTTTACAAATGAGGGTTAACCAAACAAGCCCAAAACCGCTTTCTGAATGAGGTTGAGTGTTTCTTCTGGGTGAATGCCAAGATAAAAAACAAGTACAATAAGAATGGCTATGAGGCCCGTCATGAGCTTATCTTGTTTTATATCTAGTGAGGAGGAGCTTTCTTTCATGTACATCGCCACAACAATTTTTGTATAATAATAAATCCCTATAAAAGCATTAATAACCCCAAATAGAGCAAGCCAGTAAAAGTCAGTTTTAACGGCAGCAGCAAAGATATAAAATTTGGCTAAAAATCCTGCCGTAGGCGGAATACCAGCTAGTGAAAGAAGAAATACCGTGAGCGCAAATGCAAGATAAGGATATTTAAAACCCAAACCTTGAAACGCTTTAATATCATCTTGTTTTATAACTGTTAAAACTGCAAAAGCCCCTAAATTCATAAAAGAATAAACAATAAGATAAAAAAACAATGCAATGACTGCTTCGTGTTCCGGTAAACTGTGGTTAAACACAACAAAAGTAATGAGCACATAGCCTGCATGAGCAATGGCTGAGTAAGCGAGTAGTCTCTTAAGGCTATCTTGAACAATGGCCGCTAAATTTCCAAGTGTCATGGTAAGAAGTGCTAAGCCATACATAATGGGCAGCCATATTTTATGAATGGGAGAAAGGAACAGCATGAAAACTGAAAATAAAACAGAGAAGCTTGTTATCTTAACCGCTGTTGCCATAAAACCTGTTACCTGTATAGGAGCCGCCTCATAAGCATCGGGTGTCCACATGTGAAAAGGGACGGCAGCGGCTTTAAAACCAAGTGCAACAATAAGAGAGCTTATTCCAATATAAAGAGTTATGGGAAGGCTTTCATGTTGGGCTTCAATGAAAAGAGTTAACTCAGGAAGCATGAGTGAACCCGTTGTTGCATAAATAAGAGCAATGCCCAATACAAAAAAACCAGCCGCAAAAGCCCCAAGTATAAAATATTTAAGTGCCCCCTCATTCGCTCTTACATCACGGCTATTATAGGTAACCATAACGTAAAAGCACAGAGAGAGAAGTTCAATGAACAGAAAAATCATCAGAAGATTTGCTGAGGCAGCAGCACCCATCATGCCGCTAACAGCCATAAGAATAAAAAAGTAATATTCACCTTTAAGATCTTTGTCTTTATAGGAAAAAAGAATAATGAAGACTGTTGTTATAAGAAGCAGAGTGCTTACAATAATCCAAACTTGTGAAAGATAGAGTGAATGCCCAAATGAATAGGTGATGCCTTTTAGGTCAGCAAAAAGAGAAATGCCTAAAACTAAACCCGCAATAACTGATGCTAGAGTTACAAAGAAAGAAATATGTTTAGTATTTTTAATGAAGACTTCTACAAGAAGAATAAGAAAGGCAGCTGCCAAAGGTATAAGAGCTGGAGAAAGTCTGTAGAGAGTGAGGGTATCCATAAATTTAATGTTGTTGCGATGAGCGATTATACATCAGAACTCCTTTTAGTCCCATATTTTAGAATCTATCACCAACACCACTCCTTAGTTGCGATGAGCAGATTTAAATCTAATTTAAAAAACAAATTTTTTAAACTATGTGAAAAATTGCTGCCATTTTTTTCTGAAGTAAAGCGCAGCCCTTCAGGGCGAGCCATGAAGAAAAAATTTGGCAGCAATTTAAGAACCAACCATGTATAAAAATTATAGATAAAATTATAATTGTTCATCGCAACTTCCTTATTATCTCTTTATATTGAGTGAATATTTATAAGCATTTTTAACCAAATGATCGATCGAATTTTCAACTTTGTTTGTTAAAATTTTCGGATAAACACCGATCACGATAATCATAATAAGAAGAGGCAGTAAAACTATCATTTCTTTTACAGTTAAGTCTTTTATATTTTGAAATTTGGGTTTTCCAAACATAACTTTTTGGAACATATTAAGCATGTAAATAGCCCCCAGGAGCACACCTAAAATTCCGGCCGTTGCGAAGAATAAGTTTTTGGCAACAAATTCTCGAAAAGCGCCAAGCAAACTTAAAAATTCTCCCACAAAACCAGATGTTAACGGAAGTCCAATGCTTGCTAGGGTTGCAATAAGAAAACAAAAAAGTAATCTCGGGCAGTTTCCAGCCAAACCACCAAGTTCTGCCAGTTTTTTTGTATGGGTGCGTTTATAAATCATGCCAACAATAAAAAAGAGGCTTCCCGTAGCAAGACCGTGAGAGATAAGTTGAATAAGAGAGCCGGTTACACCCTCATGATTGAGAGCAAAAAGACCAAGTATGGCATAACCCAAATGGCTCACACTTGAATAAGCAACAAGTTTTTTTAAATCTTCCTGTGCCCATGCGAGCATGGCTCCGTAAATAATACCAATAAGTGCAAGAGTTATAATTGTGGGAGCACACATAATAACGGCATTGGGGAAAAGTGGTAGGGCAAAACGAAAGAGCCCATACACTCCCATTTTAAGGAGAATCGCTGCAAGGATAACACTTCCTTCTGTAGGCGCTTCAACGTGTGCATCGGGCAACCACGTATGAAATGGAAAGAGAGGGACTTTAATTAAAAATGCCAAAGCAAAACCTAAGAAAAGCCACAGTTCGTATTTTCCAAATTTTAATCCGTAGAGGGATAAAATATCGGTCGTGTAAATGCCATTTTGTTTGTAGTACATCATGACAATTACAATCAAGGCCACAAGCATGAAAAAGCTTCCAAAAATAGTATAGAGCAAGAATTTAACGGTAGCATAAAGCTTGTTGTCACCACCCCACACACCAATGAGAAAATACATGGGTATGAGCATGGCCTCCCAGAAAACATAGAAGAGAACAAGATCAAGCGCCAAAAAAGTACCTAACATAGCTGTTTCTAGGGTAAGTAAAAGCATCATAAAGGCTCTTAAACTTTTCTCTTGATCACCGGCATAGAGAATAACAAGTGGAGTTATAAAGGTTGTAAGTAAAACAAGGGTGAGACTTAAACCATCGATAGCTAAAAAATAAGAAATACCAAGACTTGGAATCCACATCACTTTTTCATGAAATTGAAGTGAAGCATCCGGTGTAAATCCGCACACAATATAGCAAGAGAGTAGAAATGTGAGGATGGAGGAAGATAAACTTACTGTTTTGATGAGAGATTTTTTTTGTTCTGAAATAAAAGCTAAAAGCAATCCACCAACTAAGGGTAAGAAAACTAAAAAACTTAAAATATGATTTGTAAATAAATCCATTTAAAGCCGTACTAAGTATAAAAGAATAACTAATGCTCCTAAAAACATAACAAATGCATAATTAGTAACTTTTCCTGTTTGGAAAATGCTTAAGAGTGCTGCAATATTGCGACCCAACTGCCCCATAAAGTTAACAGTGCCATCAATAATAAGAAGATCAAAGTATTTCCAGAAAAACTGGGACATGCCTTTAAGAGGTCGCACTATGAGAAAATCATAAACTTCATCAACATAAAACTTTTGTTCCGATAAATTATGAAGTATTGAAAGTTTTTGTGCACAAGTTTCGATAACTTCTTTTTTGGATGTAAAAAGCTTGTGTGCCACCCACGCTGTTATCAAAGCACTTCCTGAACACACGGCCATAAGAGTCCATTCAGTAGAAACAGAAAGATGAACTTCCTTTAAAAACCCGAGAAATTTTGAAAATTCGTGGTTGAGTTCTATGTGAAAAGTATGGGGAATAAATTGTGGTATTCCAAGAAATCCTACCAATAATGAGCCAGCAGCTAAAACAACGAGTGGAAACGTCATAAGGCTTCCAGACTCATGAGCCTCTTTAATTTTAAGTTCCCCATGAAAGGTAAGGGCCACGGCTCTAAAAATATAAAATGCTGTAAGAAGTGCTGTGCCTGCAGCTACAGCCCACAGAGCTGGATGTCTGTCATAAGCTAGTGCAAGAATGGCATCTTTACTAAAAAAACCAGCAAAAGGAGGAATGCCTGCTAAAGCAAGAGCACCCACCAAAAAAGAAAGATAAGTAATGGGCATCATATTTTTAAGCCCGCCCATTTTGAACATGTTTTGTTCGCCATGGCAGGCATGAATGACACTACCGGCACATAAAAAGAGAAGTGCTTTAAAAAAGGCGTGTGTTGTTAAGTGAAACATAGCAGCTGTGTAAGCACCTAGACCTGCTGCTAAAAACATATAGCCCAATTGGCTCACCGTTGAGTAAGCCAAAACTTTTTTTATATCTTTTTGTGTGAGGGCAATGAGTGAGGCCAACAGGGCGGTAGCCGTTCCAATAATAATAACAACGTTTTGGGTTATGGGTGCAAGATTGTAGAGAAAGCGCATTCTACAAATCATATAAACACCAGCTGTTACCATGGTTGCAGCGTGGATCAGGGCAGAAACGGGTGTTGGACCGGCCATGGCATCTGGCAGCCACACATAAAGTGGAATTTGAGCGCTCTTACCCATTGCACCAATAAAAAGAAGAAGTGTAATTAAATTAAAACGCCCAAAATAAGTTTCGGGAGTAAAATTTGAAGCAATACCAGATAGTTTTGTAAAAGTAAGGTTACCAAATAGTAAAAATATTAAGAAAATTCCTAAAATAAAAGCTGAGTCACCAATTCTATTAACTATAAACGCTTTTTTTCCACAAAAAGCTTTAAATTCATCTTGAAACCAAAAACCAATAAGTAAATAAGAACAAAGCCCCACGCCCTCCCAACCAACAAACATAAGGAGGAGATTATCTGCCATAACCAGAATAAGCATGGCAAAAACAAAAAGATTTAAAAAACTAAAATACCGGCTAAAGAGTGGATCCCCATGCATGTACCCTATGGAATAAACGTGAATCAAAAAACTAATTCCCGTGACAACAAGTATCATGAGAAGGGCTATTTTATCTATGTAGAGAGCCCAAGGTGCATGAAGATCGCCCACAGAAAACCACTCAAAAAGTGTGACTGTAAAAGGATTTTGAAATTGTAGAAAAATTGCAACTGAACCTACTAAGGAAAGGAAAATAGCCAAAGAAGAGACGGTGCCTGCAATTTTTTCTGACAAATATTTACCCGCTAGGAGCTGAATTAAAAACCCAGCAAGCGGGCAGAATAGGACTAAATAAATAGCGCCTTCGTACATAAATTCACCTAAAGTTTCAATAACTTAAGCTAAACTATACTTTGCGACCAGTGCTGGCAAGTTTTTTAAACTCTGTTACAATACATGCATGCCCCGACCTTCGAATCTTATCTTTTTAATGACAATTTTATTTACCCAACCTGTATTCGCAAGTGGCGCAGCGGGTGGGTTCCTGTACGTGGCACTTCTTGCAGGATTCTTTACCTTTCTAGTTCCCATACTTTCACTTATTTTGCCATTAATTCTGCTTTTTCAATGCCGGAAATATAGAGATCCAAGTCTTGTCATGGATAGTTCACTATGGCGGTTATTCTTCACTAGCATGGCATTTTTTATTATGCACTCAGGGAGCTTCATATTTCTAAATAACCCTCCTGAAAATGATTTATTTTTGTTAGTTCTAGATTTTGGTTTTCCAACCTCACGTTTTATCTTTCCAATTAGTCTCTCGCTAAACCTAGTTTCTGTCTATTTGTTTATTTGTATAAGAGTTTCAAAAAAAAACTAAAGTAGGGATTTTTATAATGGTCACAAAAAATGGCAAACCCAAAACAGCACTTTTAAAGTTTGAAACGAATCAGAAATTTGATTTTGATTCTACTCGTCTTACGCGTAAGAAAAGAAGCACTATTAAAGAAAAATGGCTCAAAAAGTGGGGACAATTAGGACCCTATAAAAAAATAAACCAGAAAAGAAAGTCTTGATCAGCAGAAAGCAACGGATCTGCTTGAAAAATTATTAGAAAATATAACAAAAAAATAAAGTAAAATTGACGTGGTTAATTATTTATTTTTGAGCACCTTAATTGTCAATTGCGCATCCGCCTCCCACATTCCTGAAGCATGGTCGCCACCAGATAAATTGAGAGTATAGGGTTTTACAGACTTAATAACTTCACCCTTTTTATTGAGGGGAAGTTGGGTATCAGCATTTGCACCCCCATCGCTATCACCGTACGAAAAACTAATGGATGCTACGCCCTCTTTTGAGACAGAAAGGTCAAATTTACCTGATGAGAGACTCCAGGGAAGCTGTTCTGCTACAAAATTTCTTTTCAAGATAAAACCGCTTGCATCTTCGTCTTCTCGGGGTCTTCGCCAGCCTTCGTCAATCATATTTTCAACTAACCCTTCATCATACTCGAGGTATTCACCCGAAGTATTGAGCCACAGTTCAACCTTGAGTCTCTGTGCACACAATGGCATTGAGATAAGAACAAAAGTGAGAAAATATAAAACAGTTCGCTTCATAAAACCTCCCGTCTTCATTGCCACTACGACGTGGCAAGCCTGGTTAAAAATCTGATTTCATGAGTTTAAAGAGTGAGTCGTCACGACTTCTTGTCGTAGCTACTTTACCTGTGGGTGTAAATAAGCGCACACGTACCGGATAGCGGCACGCCCTTGTAGATGTTGTTTCGGGTTCATCATCTGGGTATTGTCCTGTTACTTGTAAATCAAAAAAACTGAAAGCCACATATGCAATAGTTTCTTGACTCTCTTTCCACAAGGCACGGTTCCATACAACAGAGCTATCAAAGTCACTATATTGAAAATCAGAAGCTTCAACATCCAGCTCAGGGTCGAAATGATATTGATCCCAAACACAGGTTCTGAAGAGTTCATCTATTTCTAGATTGTCTTCCCATTCTCGAAGTTCATAAATCAATGCTTGCGTTTTATTTTCGATCCACGTTGGTGTTGGCGATTCTAGATTTAAAGTTAACTCTTGTGTTGCTTCCGTCACTTTCTGTTTTGCAGCTTGTTTTAAGGCTTTTAACTTTTTATTTTGTTGAGCTGACAGATTTTTTTCTGGTTTGCTCGCTAGAAACTTATCTAAAGCATCGAGTACAGCCGAAAGTTCTGGCTCCTCAACACTGCCTTCAAGACCAGAGAGATCAATGTTTTTCCCGTAAGAGAGATTTGTGATCAAAAAGAAAGCAAGCACTAACAAAAACACTTTAACTTGTGACATAGGCCATCCTCCTAAGTTTGGGGTGTGGATGGGCCTATATAGTAAGGGGTGTAAGGTATTGTCAATTTTTTTGTACCTTTTTTTTGAAATCTATGGCTTGAAATTATCCAGCTGTTCTTGAAATGCCTTAAAGGCTCTTCCAATATGTAAGCCATCCACTACAGAATGATGTGCCTGAATATTAAAGGGCATCAAAATAGTATTTCTTTCACTGAAATACTTACCCCAAGCTACTCTTGGCATAGAATCATATAAATTGCTGTGCAAAGGATGATTAACAGCTGTAAATGAAACCCATGGAATGCAACTCATTAATAGTAAATTGTCCGTTTTTTCTGGATTTTCATGAAAAACTTCACCTACTTTTAATTGATCAGCTAACTTTAAGGATTTTTTATAAAATTCTGAAAAATTATCCTGATATTCAACTTCACAAAAAAGCAACTTTTCATCATGTGAAAGAATAGTATATGAAGGGTTAGCTACAGCCCATTCTATAACAGCATTTTCTCGTATTCGTTGTCTAAATTGAGGAATCCCATTGAGTGCTTTACTGATCAAATAAACCGTTGAATGAAATATTGAAATGCCTTTTTTGTTACACGTTTTTAGCAATGATGTGATGTTA